>ENA-OOWO01001595-OOWO01001595.1-human-gut-metagenome-genome-assembly--contig:-NODE-1595-length-14347-cov-3.548559_pt1 | contig 14347 bp, 10 predicted proteins | sample MGYA00241579_ERZ501327 | MGnify/ENA primary metagenome ERZ501327 (study PRJEB25962, sample SAMEA2042836) | human gut metagenome | biome: human gut; feature: human-associated habitat; material: faeces...
CTGTTTACCTGAAACCACTATTTTGTTTACCAGAAACCACAAAACTGTTTACCTAAGAATAAAAGACTGATATAAAAATGATATAACTTATTACATATCAAATTATAACACGGGATTTGGTAAATAATTAATATAACCTCAAAATGGAATGAATTATATACATGACATTTCAGGTAAACAGTTTTGTGGTTATGATGATAAGCCATTCTTAAAAGTAGGTAAACAGAAATGTGGTTTTACATATCAAAAAGAGGAAGTACGGTACTCCCCTACTTCCTCTTCTGCTTTCTTGTTCTGCTTAGCCTCTATAGAATACAGGCATGAATGAACCGACACAGTCAAAAAATTCTTGTGCCAGCCTTTCAAGACCCGATGTTTTCAAAGCAGCAAAATCATCATCACTAGCAGCAATACAGAATCTGTCATTCTTGATTCCTATGAATTTGCATCTGCCCAACAGGGCTTGCTGACTGGTATCCTGTACCATCGAAATAAACTGATTCCATTGCTCAAAACCTTGAGTCGTGTCTACTTCTATCTTCTTGTCAGGATTCTGATATACATGCGCAAAAAGATCTCCCTGCTGCGTGGCATCATCAGATGTTTTCTTTCCCCTATTACGGTTTATTTTTTCATTCAGACGACGAGCAATATCTGCATCTTTATCTCCGATATGATTGATACCTACATCCGTCCGCTTGATATGGAAGATAACATATTCAGGATCTCCCTTATGCTTTCCGTTCCGATAAATAAAGTCTTCTTCAGAAAATTCATCAAATACGATATCTGTCTCACTGCGACTAGCCATTCTGTTGAGATCTTCCCTTACCACATCGAGTACCTGTTTTCTGAATTGCGAGAATTTAGGATATTTATTCATCACAGGCTCCCCCTTGTCGTCAAGCAGAATATTGCCATGTTCATCAAGTTCTACCAGACCCAAATACTGTTTCATCGGCAAAAACTCAACCTTAACATCCAAGCTCTTGTCTAGTCCCATCTGACGAAGCAGATATATATAGAGTCGAGGTGTATTCACCTTCTTGGAATATTTAGCAATCATGGAGATATGGTGAATATATCCCTGACGCATGTCAAAAAGGCTCATAGTGAGTTTTGGATCTATCTCAAGTATTACTTCACCCTTGATGCGTTCTACTTTCTCACCATCGCTCTTTGTATAGCCTTTCTGCGTTGTCGGAATCTCGATGTTTGAAAACACGTGCTGTATCTTCTCTGTCTTGCTATCCGTCTTTACACGCACCGACAGGTTGAGGATATCGTTCTTCAGCGTATCACGCAGATTCTTATAATTATGAAACTCCGTTGATACCTGAAAATCCTTGATGTCTATTTTGATGGGCGGAATCTCCATAACAGCATGCTCTATTCCTTTCTCGAAAAGATAGTCGGAGCGTGCATCTCCAAGCACTCTCTTCTCGGTAAAATACTCTTCAACATACTTCTGCAGATGGGTACTTGCAACCATCAATATGTTTTGTTGCAATAATGTATATTGCTTATCCAATTTTGTCAGCGAAAAAGGTGTGTTAATCCACACCAGATTCTTGTTTCCTTTTGGTTCACTCATATAAAAACCACATTTCTGTTTACCATAAACCACAAAGTTGTTTACCTAAAACCACTTTTTTATTTACTTAAAACCACATAAATATTTACCCGAAACCACCAAGCTATTTACCATAAACCATATTCCTATTTACCTAAAACCACTTTTCTATTTACCATTTCAAACATAACTCATTATTAATCAAGCTATTATGCTATCTGTAATAAATAAGAAATATATAATTTATTATAAAGAATAATCTATAATTATCATTCTTTTGGTAAACAAAAATGTGGTTTTTGTAGGAACTTATACCTTATTTTTAAGCTTAGCGCTTTTTTAGGTAAACAGTTTTGTGGTTTTCACCCTTTTAATAACTACTTTTTGTTTGCTTACTTTTTCAAGTAATCCATCAGGATATTGTAGAGCAGGTTTTCCTGTGGGATGTCATCTGAGAGGCATTTCATCTTCAGGAGAAGGAGTTCTTCCTTGTTAAGATATGTAGCCACACTCGTTCTAGTGCGTCTTTCCTCTGCAGTCCAGTAACTTTTTCTCTTGCGACCACCTTTAGATATATTTTTATCCTCTTCGCTTTTTGCCATTTCTGTGTTTAATAAACTTGGTCGGTCGTTCATACCCATATTTTCAAGAGACTCACCAATTTCTTCTAAATTTCTTTTTGCTACAGCCATAATTCTTATATTTTATAAGTTTATCTTCTTTTGTTTTATTATTACATGTTTCAACCTACCCTACTAAGATTAGATTTTGATGTTGAACATGCGCTTGATAGCAATTTCGTAATCGATACCTGTACTTGAGTAAGGTGCATATTCGAATATGCTTTGTCCGTGTGCCTGAGCTTCCAGGAACTTTACAGAGCGTCGGATACGGCAAGGCAGAATTAAGTCGCCATGTTTTTCGCCTAAAAGTTTGCTCAACTGCTTGGTAATCTTGGTTCGTTCATCTACCATAACTGGCAGGAGTCCAAGTAATTCCAAATTATCGTTCATGTGGAACTCTTTCACTTCATCCATTACGCTGAGTACTTCACTTACTCCCTTGACAGATAATGCTTCCATCTGTACTGGAATCAAAATCTTGCTCGCTGCAACCAAAGCATTATAAGTGTTCTTGGAAAGTGCTGGAGGACAGTCGATGAAAATGTAGTCGAAATCATCAAATACGTTTTTCAGTCCTTCTCCTGTCATGTCATGGCAATCGTTGTCTTGCAAGCATCCCAGTAATACCGTGTAGCTCTTCATCTGTTCTCTCAGTGAAGGGCCTCCTGGAAGATGTTGTTCTATATTTTCCATCTGAGCAGATCCTGGAACTGCATATACCCCATTTTTACATTTGTAGACTGGCACACCACTCTGTTTGCACATGGCGTTGTATATGTTATCATTATCGTTATCTCTCACTCCGAAAAGCGAAGAGAGGTTGCATTGTGGGTCTAAGTCTATTACCAGAACCCTGAGATTGTGATTCAACCGGACTATGCCAGAAGCCAGAGACTGCACAGTAGCCGTCTTGCCTACTCCACCCTTGTTGTTCACTACTGCAACAATTTCCTGTAGTTCATGTTTCATATTTCTTTTTTCTTATTTCACGTTATTGTTTAATACAATTTACATATATTAGAATTGCTGGCAATTAGAATAAACGGATTGACTTATATTCTTTCGTTCTGAAAGACTAAAAGTCTTATTTCTGGATTATCTAATGTTCTTTTGTTCTAATATTGGTTGCAAAAATAGCCAAAATAGTTGATATAAAAGAATTTATCTTCTTATTTCTTTGTAAATATCCTTTTTTTTATACTTTTCTAACAATCTTCATGAAGAATAAGCATCACTTCGAATGTATTACTAAACGAAAATATGGATATCCTAATTGACGGACAAATTAATTAAACTTATATATGAATGTTCTATTAAACATATATTTGTAAAGACTATTATACTAATAAATGATTATACTGAAATACGAATAAACTTATTTATGTATAACCATATAAACCTAAAAACCGATAAATTAATATACTTAAAGACGTATATTATAATAAACGAAAATACAAAACTACATTTAAACAAATATACTAACTGCCAGCAATTATAATAATCTAATGATTGGTGAGATAAACATGTATATTACAAACTTAACATGTTAACGCTTTATAATTCAGCATTTTGATTATCCTTTTTGTAGAATATCTATAATGTATAAAGTTAGAATATTAGTTTAGTCTAATTGTCTAATAAACTAAAATACGTATATTCAACAGGAATAGTTTGTATAAGATATGTTAATTTTTCCTCTAAGTGCATACAACCTATTGAAATTTTCAGTATCTTTACAGAGTTAAACTGATGTCGAACCTTTAAAACTATAACATCATGAAAATTGGTATTCCAAAAGAGATTAAGAATAATGAGAATCGTGTTGGAATGACACCAGCAGGAGTAGCTGAATTCATTCGACACGGACACGAAGTGATGGTTCAGCATACGGCTGGAGAGAACAGCGGATTTGCTGATGAAGCGTATGAAAAGGTAGGAGCCATAATCTTACCCGACATTCAGAGTGTATATCGTGAGGCGGAAATGATAGTAAAGGTGAAAGAGCCTATCGCTGAGGAATATCCACTTATTCATCAAGACCAGCTTGTATTCACTTATTTCCATTTTGCCTGTGACAAGGAACTTACCGATGCCATGCTCAAGAGTGGTGCTGTCTGTCTGGCTTATGAGACTGTGGAGACAGATAACCACCATTTGCCTTTACTCATTCCGATGAGTGAAGTAGCTGGAAGAATGGCCATTATTAATGGTGCTTTTTATCTGCAGAAGACAAAGGGAGGAAAAGGAAAACTGATGAGTGGTGTACCTGGTGTGAACCGCGTCAAGGTTTTGGTATTGGGCGGCGGAACCGTAGGAGAAGCTGCAGCAAGAATGGCTGCAGGAATGGGAGCTGATGTATGGATTACAGATATCAGTTTGCCTCGTCTTCGTCAGTTAGAGATGGAGCTGCCTATCAATGTGCACACGCTCTATTCCAACGAGCATAATATTCGTAGAGAATTGACAGATGTGGATATCGTTGTGGGTAGTGTGCTCGTACCAGGCGATAAGGCGCCGCATCTTATCACGAAAGATATGTTGAAATTGATGGAGCCAGGAACTGTACTTGTTGATGTAGCAATCGATCAGGGTGGCTGTTTCGAGACATCGCATCCAACCACACATTCTGAGCCGACATATATGGTCGATGGAATCGTTCATTATGCAGTTGCTAATATTCCTGGTGCTGTTCCAAATACCTCTACTACAGCCTTGACCAATGCTACGCTGAAATATGCATTGGCGCTTGCTGATAAGGGTTGGCGAAAGGCCTGCAAGGAGGATAAAGCCCTGTATAGGGGTTTGAATATCGTAAATGGAAAGGTGGTATTCAAGGCCGTAGCGGATGTCTTCGGACTGGAATATGAAGAAATGATACTCTAAGTAGAGTAGGGGAGGGTTCCATAACACAAAAGCTATGGAATCCTCTTTAAATAATGTATTACGGAGAACAGAATACACTTTGTTTGATTTGAACGCTTACTGATAGCATTTTTTTAGAGAAAAAGACTTAAAAACCGGGAAAATGTAAGGAAAATAGGAGAAAATGCAGGAATATGTGTATAAAATAAGTTAATTTTGTAACATGATGCTACAGTTTTAGATATTTTTTATACTTTTGTGCCATGAACATGAAGTTTAACTAACATTCAGTTATTATGAAGAAGAAAAAAAGCTTGTTGCTTTTCTTGGCAGCAACTTCAGCCAGCTTTGTGCAGGCAGCCCTTCCAGTTCATACCAGTTTTGCGGCTGGTATTGAAAATGTGCAAGAAAAAGGTCATACCTTTGTAAAAGGAAGAGTGATTGATTCAGAGGGAAATCCTCTGGTAGGTGTCACGGTGCAGATCGAAGGCACAAGCTATGGTGTTATCACTGATGCTGATGGTAACTACATACTGGAATTTCCATCTATGGCGCATGCTAAAATTGTATTTTCCAGCATTGGTTACAAATCGAAGAGTATTGAATTTCGTGGCGTAAAAGAGCAAAACATGATGCTGGAGTTGGATCATGTTGCGCTGGATGATCTCGTTGTTATCGGTTACGGCAGCAAGAGCCGTAGGAATGTAACTACCGCTATCTCTACCGTGAGTCAGGAACAGATAAGCAAGTTGGCTGCTACCACACCAACCCTCGATGGTCTTCTTCAGGGTACTGTAAAGGGCGTATTGGCTACTACCGCAAATGGTGAGCCTGGTTCATCTCTCAAGTTAAACATCCGCGGTATTACATCTCCTTATCCTAAATCGGGTAAGGGTAACAACAACCAGCCTCTTTATGTCATTGATGGCGTTCCTACCTTTATGGAGGATACCGGCATCAACCCGCTCATCAATATCTCACCAAACGATATTGAGAGTATCGATGTGCTGAAAGATGCCGCAGCTACTGCGATCTATGGATCACGTGGAGCCAATGGTGTCGTTATTGTCAAGACCAAGAACGGAAAGCGCAATGAGAAGACCAAGGTAGATTTCGGCTACACATTCTCGTTCAGTAATCCTATCAAAAACTATAAGCCATTGAACATTTCTGAATACAAGAATGTGCAGGACGAGATTCTGCGTAATACTATAGACGGCATGAATGACGGCAGTTCGATAGTAGGTATGTATGGTTTTGATTATATTCTTAACCAGTATGGAAATGTTTCGCTCAATGAAGAAACGGGTCTTTATACCTATAATGGTCTTAATGAGAGTCTTTATGGCAAGGATAATGTCAACTGGGCAGATGAGGTAATCAACAAGAATGCACCTACACATCAGTATAATGTGGCTGTCAGAGGTGGAAGCAACAAAACCAACTATTCTTTCTCTTTCAACGGAATGAACCAGGAAGGTCTGTTACTCAATGACCGTATGGAGCGATATGGTGCAAGACTCTCTATAGATTCTGAAATCAACAAATACATCACCGTGGGAGGTGTGCTTGATTATACCTATTCTTCACGCAAGAGTGGAAGCAACGATCCTGCCTTGGGATATGATAATGACGGATGGATGACCCGTCCGGATTTGGCTGTACGCGATGCGGATGGCAATTTCCAGCGTGTAGATAAGTTCGGTCTTTATACCGATACCTATAATGATGCCAATGCGGTAGCTAAACTCCAGCGCAAGACGAAGTATGAAAATGATCAGTTCTCTGGCAATGCTTATATTGATATTAAGCCTGTCAAGGGATTGACCCTTCATGCTGATGCCAATATATCCAGATTCATCTTCAGCAATAGTTATTTCTCGCCAAAGATTACACTCCCGGAACAGTTGGGTATGGAGCCAACATCAACCTTGGCTGAGAGCAACTATCGCAACACCAATACTTCTATCAATTTCCGTGCCGACTACAAGTTTACGCTTACCGAAGCTCATCGTTTTGACGTGATGGCTGGTTATAGTGCTGACAGGTATTGGAGCAAGGAACACGACCAGGCTTATAGTGGTTTTCCTAACGATGATGTATTGAACAATGCCAGTTCTGCAACCACCGTCAATAAGCCAACCGAGACTTATTCCAAGAGTGGTCTTAATTCTATCTATGGTCGTTTGAGCTATGATTTCCTCTCACGTTATCTGCTTGATTTCAGTCTTCGTTCCGATGAGTCATCAAAATTTGGACCGGGTAACAAGCGCGGTACTTTCCCTGCAGTTTCTCTGGCCTGGCGCATCAATCAAGAGCCTTTCCTGGAATCTGTAAGAGATATTGATGATCTGAAGTTCCGTTTGAGTTGGGGTAAGACTGGTTCCACCAACGTATCAGACTTTTCTTATATCCAATATTTCAATGGTAATCAGTATGGCGGACAGAGCGGACTCACCCTTGCTTCTACTTATCCAAACAAGAACATCAAGTGGGAGATGACAACCGAGTATAATGCTGGTGTCGACTTTACTTTATTCAATGGTCGTCTGACTGGTAGCTTTGATATCTATCATCGTAAGACTGATGGCGCCTTGGCTCCAGCTCCTATCGCCCTTGAGTTTGGTATCGGCACCTATTACAGCAATATTCTTGATCTTACCAACAATGGTTTTGAATTCTCTATCGGTGGTGATGTGGTTCGTACCAAGGATTTCACCTATAACACTATGCTCAGTATCTCATCCAACAGGAATAAGATTAGCAAGCTCAATGGTTCAACTCTCGATATGATGCATCAGGATCTCTATATGGAAGGCCATGCCATGGGAACCGTGAAGGGATATAAAGTGGCAGGCATCTACCAGAGTCAGGATCAGATTAGTAAGTTAAACGAACAGGCTATGGACAAGGGATATGATTTCTATCAGGATGGAGCTGCTGTAGGTGACTACATGTATGTAGATACCAATGGTGATGGCTATATTTCAGAGGCCGACCGTACGGCGATTGCCAACCCAGAGCCAAAGGTATTCGGAGGATGGTCAAACACCCTTTCATATAAGAATTTCACGCTCTCTATGCTCTTCCAGTATCAGTTTGGTGGTGATGCCTACTACAGCACGATGCAGGAATCAGCCAGTGGAGCCATCGGTATGAGTATCTTGCGCGAGATGTATGGCAACACCTGGACACCGGATCGCACCGATGCCAAGTATGCCAAGTTGATGTGGATGCCTAGTGTCTATACCAACACACAGGCCAACGACCGCTATGTATATTCCAACTCATACTTCCGTTTGCGCAACATCACGCTCTCTTATACCTTTGAGCCAGCATGGTTAGAGCGCTTGCATGTGAGTGGTGCATCGGTGTTCTTCACCGCTACCAATCTCTTTACCATTACCGATTGGCCAGGTTTGGATCCAGATATGGCAGCCACAAATGCCTTTACCAAGACAACCAAGACCAAGGATGTATATCCAATGAGCCGTTCGTTCTCATTCGGTCTCAAATTGCAATTCTAACTCATTCAAAGAAACGAAGATTATGAAACATATAAGATATCAATTTCTGGCGTTACTGTCAGTATCAGCGCTCACATTCACATCGTGCGACTTGATAGGCAGCATCGATGATATGGAACCAGACCATGTGGTAACCGATTTGAATTATATTACCGATGCCGCATCTGCTCAGACTGCTCTCAATGGTGTTTACGCTTCCTGGCGCAGTACAGGTGTATCTTACTTGAGATATGGTATCGCCTCTATGGCGCATACCCAGACTCAGGCGATGGTGATGGGTGTAGATGAGTTTGCGGCAGAAAACATCCAGACCAATAACAGTAATGTGGAGACTGCCTATACAGCCTACTACAATGTCATCAATACCGCCAACACCTTCCTGGTTCACATCAATAAGCAGATACCAGGCATGACAGAGGAAAAACGTACCGAGATGATTGCAGAGGCTCGTTGCCAGCGTGCTTTGGCTTATCTCACTCTCCTGAAATGTTTCGGAGAATACTGGAAGCAGGATTCCCAATACGGAGTCTGCCTCTTCAAGGATGAGTTGGTAAGAGATAATCAGGTTCGTCAGCGTTCATCTGTAGCTGATACTTACAAGCTGATTTCTGAAGATCTCGATTATGCCATCGCCCATTGCGAACAGCATCCGGTAGATCATTATCATATGAGCAGTCTTTTTGCCAAGGCTTTGAAGGCAAAGATGTATTTTGCTCAGGATAACTATCCGGAGGCAGCAAGATTATCTGAAGAAGTGATTAATGAGGCTGAAGCAGCAGGATATGAACTGGAGAGCGACTATGCTAATATCTTTACAGAACAGTTCAATTCCAAGGAGATGCTTTTCGCCCCTTATACTGCTAATCCGAATGAATTGATGGATGCTTCTTGGTTTGCCTTTTCTCCAGGTTCACTCCTCAAGAAGGTGGCAGATGATTTAGTTCCAGATGATGAAACAGGTGGAGATATCGTTGTTCCAGATCCGGGAGAGGGTGGGGATGTAGTAGTTCCTAATCCAGGTGAAGGCGGTGATGTCGTGATTCCTGGCGGTGATGGCAGCGAAGGCGGTGATGTTGTATTGCCTGGTGATGGAGATGATGGTGGAATAGTTATCCCTGGTGGTGATGGTGGCGATTTCCCATTCCCTCCAGGTGAAGATGATGCAGCTTCCTACGATCCTCTTTATACTTGGGCATACACGGGTAAAGGCATGACTGGAATTGCCAAGTACAGCAAGTTGACTCCTGAGTTTATGTTCGAAGACTCCTATTACTTCATGCGCCTTGCAGAAGTCTATTATATCGCTGCCGAAGCAGAGGCTCGTCAGGGTCAGTATGCTAAGGCTCGTACGCTCTTGGCTACAGTCATCGAACGTGCTGGATATACTAAGGACGATGTGAATGCTATTGCCGATAGTGATCTTCTGGGTGAAATTCTCAAGCATAAGTTGTGTGATATGAGTAACGAAAATCTGGAAGAATGGTTCGATCTTTGCCGTTATAACCGTCAGGGTGGTTTCGAGAGTTGGACAGAAGAAGAGAAAGCTGAACTTCCTAGCTTCCGCCGATATCTTCTTCCTATACCAAAGGCATCTATGGGAGCCAATAATCTTCTGGTTCAGAATCCGGAATATGTGAATCAATAAACATTATATAATAAATAATATCGAGAAAAAATGAATAAGATGAAAATGAAAACTTGCATGTTGACTCTTGCCGGTCTTGTACTTGCAATGGCTGCCAGTGCGCAGAATTTTGTGATGAAAGGCAAGGTTAAAGGTAACGTGGACGGCTGTTCTGTCATGTTGCAGAAGTATGGATTGGAAGGTGTTACCAATCTGGATAGCGTTACAATCAAGAATGGTGAGTTTACCCTCAAGGGGGTAGTTAACCAGCCTGAGCAGTATCAGATGGTTATTGATATGAACAAGCCTGGTACAGCTGAGCCTGACTATCAGAAAATATTCTCAACAAGAGTCTATGTGGAGAATAAGCCGATGACCTACGATGTAGATCTTACCGGTTTTCCTGCAGAGCGTGATATGAGTATGATAGAGCCTGTTGTAAAGGGTTCTGCCACTCAGGATATTTATCAGGCTTATCTTGAACTGATGTCACCTATTCAGGACAAGATGCACAAGATGGATGATAGTATCAACCAGACTACCGATTTGGCACAGCGTGTATCCCTTGCCAAGGAAGCCATCAAGTTGCAGGAGGAAATGCGCCATCAGACCAGTCTGTTTATTCAGCAGCATACCACTTCTCTGGTAGCCTTCGACTTGCTTCTTGAGAGTTTCTCTTCTTTACCAACCCCATATACCTCTCAGCAGATTGACGAGATGATGGGCTGGTTGAAGAACGACTGGAGTTCTTCTGCACAATATCCGATGCTGCAGATGCAGGCAGAGATGGCAAAGCATACAGCTATCGGCAACCATTATATCGATGGTACCGTTGTCACTCCTGAAGGCAAGCAGGTGAAGCTTTCTTCACTTATCAAGAAGGGTGAATACACCATGTTGGAGTTCTGGGCTTCCTGGTGTCGTCCATGCCGTCAGGAGATTCCACATCTCAAGAAGGTACACGAGAAATACAAGGATTTCAACATCATCAGTATTTCCGTAGATGAGAGAGATGCCGACTGGAAAAAGGCAATGGCCAAGGAAGAAATGACCTGGACACAGGTTCGCAATCCTGAAGGTTTTGGCGGTATGGTGATGGGCGAGTATGGCATCAATGGTATTCCAGCCTGTCTCATCCTAGATAAGGATGGCAATTTCTATAAGACCAACATGCGTGGTGCTTATCTTGATGCTTTCCTGTTCGATTACTATAAAAAATAAAATAGTTTAGTGCATAAAAATATTCCCCGATATGAATCCTCAGTATTCCTGCAGGATTCGTATCGGGGAATTTTGTTGATGAATTGTATGAAGGATAGATTTTCGCGAAATGAAAATCCATCATTGTTATTTACCATGCCTCCAGTTTATCAGCAATCTCTGGCATCTTATCCTTGGTGAATACAGGATTCTTACCTTCCTTCTTCTGTTGGCGATAGTCTTTCAACAGGAAGACGGCCTGGCGGGAAAGCAGGACGATGGCTGCGAGATTGCAGAGGGTGAGAAGAGCCATCGTGATATCTGCAAAACTCCATGCAAAATCCAGAGATACTACTGCTCCGACCATCACCATTGCTGCTACAGCAAGGCGATAGAAAAATACACCCAGCTTGGAGTCCCTGATATATCTCACGTTGGTTTCTCCATAATAATAATTGCCGATGATGCTGCTAAAGGCAAACAGCCATATCATTACCGCAACAAACGGATTGCCGATGTTTCCGATTTCGTGGGTCAGGGCATCCTGGGTGAGTTGAATACCATTTGAAGCCGTAAGATCCACACCGCTCACCAGGATGATGAAAGCGGTGCAGGAACATACTACCAGCGTATCTGTAAAAACGCCCAGAGCCTGTATCAATCCCTGTTTTACAGGATGACTGACTGTAGCTACCGCAGCTGCATTCGGTGCACTACCTTCACCTGCCTCATTACTGAACAGACCTCGCTTGATACCCTGTATCACAGTAACGCCAAGAACTCCGCCAGCTGCCTGATTGAATCCGAAAGCATTCTCTACAATGGTAAGCAGAACCTTTGGCAGACTGGTGATATTCCAAACAACAACACCTACAGCTATCAGAAGATAAATGACAGCCATCACAGGAACCACGGTAGAAGAGAACTTAGCCACTCTATGGATGCCACCGAAGATGATGAGCAGGGTGAGCACAGTGAGGGCAATTCCCATGGTGGCAGGCTCGATGCCAAAAGCCTTCTGCCATGCCAGACAGATAGTATTGCTCTGCACAGAATTATAGGCAAAGCCGAAGGTAATGATCATCAGCACGGCAAAAAGAATACCCATCCATCCTTTTCCCAAACCATACTTCATATAATAGGCCGGTCCGCCATAGAAAGATGTTTTGCCTTTTCGCTTGTAAAGTTGGGCGAGAGTTGATTCTATGAAAGCTGATGCTGAGCCCAGTAAAGCCAGCATCCACATCCAGAATACGGCTCCCGGTCCTCCGATGGCAATAGCAGTAGCCACACCGGCAAGGTTACCGGTGCCAATACGGCTAGCCAATGCTACCACGAATGCCTGGAAGGAAGAAATGCGTTTCATTTCGCCATCCACTTTCATCTCCATCGACAGTTCTTCGTGACCTATCTCTTCCGGTTGTACCTTGTCGGGATGAATCAGCAGCCTGATCATCTCTCTGATAAGGCGGAACTGGACGAAACGGGTACGCCAAGTGAAAAACAGGGCACAGCATATCAAGACGGTGATGATGATATACGACCAAAGGAAATCGCTAACCTGAACTAAAATGTTTTGTATTGAATCTATCATTTATCTATTTAAAACTTATTATTTCTTTACTTTTTTATAACCTTCAGAACCTGGTCAGCAATACTTTTCATTCCCTTGATAGTAGGGTGACCGTTTTTCTTGTCAATATCATGAAGAGCAATGACAGGAACCTGATATTTGTTGCAGATCTTTTTTACCGACTCATTGATTACATCCTTGAGTTCAGAGTTTAAGATGAAATATACCTCTACATTAGGATAATGCTGTCGTATATCAGAAAGCAGCTTGGCCATGGCTGGGCGGAAACAGTACAAATCTGCGCGCTTCCAGTCGCTATACTGATAGTTGCCGAGCGGGGCATTAGCCCAGTTGTCATTCGTAGCACCGCAAATCAGGATGATATCCGGATTGCCAAGAAGAGAACTTCGGGTGATGAAAGAACGGTCGGTATAATCTTCGTCACGATAGCCAGTGTTGCAGATGGTAGCACCAGAATAGGAATTGATATTTCCCATCTTATAGCCTCCTTCCTTGATAACTTGCCACCACCAGGTTTGCTCAACCTTGTTTACATCTGTAGTTTCTGGTGGAGTAGTAGGTGAGTACCAAGTGACATAACCCTTAGGAATGAACCCCTCGAAAGTGGAATACGAGTCACCGAGAACGGCAACGGTCTGCTTCACCTGTGCCATGAGCGGCATGAAGGTGAGCATAATGAAAGAAATGATAATCGTAAATCTTTTCATGATGCTTGTTCTTGTTTTAATGCTTCTTATGTAATTCTGCTGCAAAAGTAATATAAATATGTGAATAGACAAAAAATATCGGAGGAAAATTCATCTTTCTGTTTCTATTTTTGTCTAAAACTAAGCATGATTTGAGTTATACCATAATTTAATCATGTGCGCGCTCAAGCGCATATGCACGCAAGCGCACGCATGCATATATATAATAATGTATACACAAAAAATCGCCATGCTAAAATCTTTATAGATGTTAAAAACCGACTAGAAAAGCAACTTTTTTGCGAAAAGATTTGGCGGAATGAAAAATAGTTAGTACTTTTGCACTCGCTTTTGAGAAATCAAGCATTACTCAAAGTGATAAAGAAAGAGTTCTTTGAAAGATTTTACATAAACAGACAAGTAGTACAAGAAGCGGTTAACTTCTTAGAAATAAGAAAGTTGACTGGGTAAAAGAAACGAACCGTCAAGCAATTGACAAGTCAGGTTTACTAAGCTTCAATAAACGAAAAGGATATTCGTCCTAAGTACAGACAACAAACAAACCAAGCCGCAAGGCTAGGTAAAAATGATATTTTACAATGGAGAGTTTGATCCTGGCTCAGGATGAACGCTAGCTACAGGCTTAACACATGCAAGT
>ENA-OOWO01001609-OOWO01001609.1-human-gut-metagenome-genome-assembly--contig:-NODE-1609-length-14285-cov-4.886507_pt1 | contig 14285 bp, 17 predicted proteins | sample MGYA00241579_ERZ501327 | MGnify/ENA primary metagenome ERZ501327 (study PRJEB25962, sample SAMEA2042836) | human gut metagenome | biome: human gut; feature: human-associated habitat; material: faeces...
CTGAATAGCCTCTGTATGTGTAGGCATAGCTTTGTCAGATTTAACCTTCTCACCGCCTGCTGGCTGGTATGTAAGGCTTCCATCAATTCCGATTCTCTCGCAAAGTCCTTTTGCAAGTACTTTCTCTGACTCAGAGTTGATGAGCTGGAACTTCAGTGAAGAACTTCCACAGTTGATTACTAATACATTCATTTCATTTACCTCTCTTTTAGATTAGAATTCTTAATTTATATAATAAGGACTTTCGTCCCTAATGTCTATCCCTAATTTGAAAAAATTTCAGCCATATGCATATTTTTTGTGCAAAATGCATATGGCTGATCATTAAAGATATGAAATTTATTTATCTTCTGCCATTGCCTGAACTGCTGTAATTGCGATTACACCCTCAATATCCTTAGCGCTGCAACCGCGGGAGAGATCATTGACCGGCGCTGCGATTCCCTGTGTAAGAGGACCGTAAGCTTCTGCTTTAGCAAGTCTCTGAACAAGTTTGTATCCAATATTACCAGCATCAAGGTCTGGGAATACAAGTACGTTAGCATGTCCTGCGACCTTGCTTCCCGGTGCTTTAGATTCCCCGACTGATGGAACGATAGCTGCATCAAGCTGAAGTTCTCCGTCAAGAGCAAGCTCTGGTGCGAGTTCCTGAGCGATCTTTGTTGCCTCAACAACTTTATCTACATCTGCATGCTTAGCACTTCCCTTTGTTGAGTGAGAAAGCATAGCAACAACTGGCTCTTTCTCAACAAGCAGTTTGAAAGAATCTGCGGATGAAATAGCGATGTTCGCAAGTTTCTCCGGATCTGGATTCTGCTCAAGTCCTGCATCAGCAAAGATAAATGTTCCGTTTGCTCCCATGTCGCAGTTCGGTACTACCATAAGGAAGAATGCGGATACGAGCTTTGTTCCCGGTTTTGTCTTCAGGATCTGAAGGCATGGGCGAAGTGTATCTGCCGTAGAGTGGCATGCTCCGGATACCATTCCGTCTGCATCACCCATCTTAACCATCATTACACCATAGTATAAGTAGTTACTAAGAAGCAGTTCTTTTGCCTGCTCAGGAGTCATTCCCTTTTTCTGTCTTAACTCAACAAGTTTTGCAATATATCCTTCTGTTCTTGCATCTGTTGCAGGATCTACGATTGTTGCACCGGAGATGTCGTATGTACCTTTGTTCTTCTCAATCTCCTCTTTGCTTCCTACAAGCACCAGATCAGCGAGTCCTTCTTTCAGTACTGTCTCTGCTGCTTTGTAAGTTCTTTCGTCCTCTGTCTCAGGAAGAACGATTGTCTTTTTGCAAGCTTTCGCTCTTGCTTTGATTTCATCAATAAATCCCATGATTTAATGCCACCTTTCTTTTTATCTCACTTAGTCCTATTATAACTCAATCGTTTTTTGTATACAAGTCATTTTATGTGCATTTTCAAATACAATCTGAACTTTGTAATAGGATATTTGTAAGATTGTTACAATTTTATCAAACATTGTCTTTTTCTAAGAACATTACGAGCCAGAACAGTCACCTCTCACGACAACTGTTCTGGCTCTTATTAAAATTTACACCTTCAAAACCCCTTGCTTATATTCATTCTGAAACGCCGTCTTAAACTTATCCGTCACCACTGAGGTATACAGATTTGAAGCAAGCATATCATGTCTGAGCATTTTCTGACCAAGTTCCGGAAGATTGTCAATTTCAGACATTTTCGTCAAAACCGGAAGACTGCTTTCCTTCGACATAGCTGTCAAAAGCTTTGCATTGTCTTTTCGAAAACCAAGCAGGCGTGCATACATATGATAGCCATTGTCAATATATTCTTCCACATTTGCCTTTTTCGTTCCAAGCATAATATGAAGCAATGCCCGGTTAACTCGGGTCTGCGTAAGTTCTCGTGTTTTTAACAAATCACAGAACTGTTTATAATTAAAAAAGTTGTTTAACTGATTCGCAATTCTGAATGCAATCTCCGGAGAGACATCCACATATCGAACCAAACTTTCCGGCTGTTTATTTAACAGCTTATATTTCAAAATCAGAGAAAAGTCATTCTGTGAAATCGGATACTGTACTTTATGATAATCCTTCAAAAGTTCCAGACAACATTTTGGAACCTGGTTTTCCAACTCTGACAGTATTCCCGAAAACGAAAGCTCATCGTAATTTCCTTCTACTGGTTCTGTATTGAAAGATGAACTTGAATAAGCAAGCAGTGAACGAATTGCCGTAGCGGAACTATAATCACTGTCCAGTTCTTCATCATGATACTGTGCACCACGTCTTGCAATCGTATAAGGTTCCATCCTGCTTCCAAGTTTTTTGATTGCTTTCAAATATTCAATCCCCAAAATATTGTTCGGATTTCTTAAAATCTCTGCAAACCGAGGATCTTCTGTATAAGAAAGAATTGCTTCCTGTCTGGCGCGTGGAAAAGACATCCCTTGTTTCAGATAATCTTTCAACAGAATCTGGTAGGCTTCAGGTTCTTCAAGAAGTAGTTCTGCAAGCTGTTCCAAGATTGGGAGATCATTACATTCACTGCCAAAACAGATAGAATCAACAATTCCAAGAGACTCCAAAAGAGATACGGATCCAAGTGCAAAAAGCTCCGCAGATCCCGTCGCATAACAGACCGGAAGTTCAAAGACAGCTCCAGCACCACACATCAGTGCCATCTCTGCACGTATCCTTTTCGGCATGATTGCAGGTGTTCCTCGTTGTACATAGTCACCACTCATAACAACAACGGCTGCATCTGCACCGGTTACACGCAGAGATTCTTTAATATGATAAAGATGTCCATTGTGAAATGGATTATATTCTGTAATAAGACCAACGATTTTCATAATATTCTCCTAAAAAAGCAGAGTACTGCTCACACCACGTGTGAACAGTACCACATCTCACCAATACAGATTATGTAACTGTTCAGAGCCAACTTCCAAAATGCTACGCATTTCGTCACAGTTACCAGTTTACAATCTCTTCATGCAAGTAATCGCCAGTGCCCCCGGACCAATATGGCAGGCCACACTCAATGACAATGATCCTTCCATAATCTCATATCCCGGAAATCTTTCTTCAATCTCTGCTTTCCACTCCTGTGCTTCTTCTTTACTGCATGTGTAAGCCATGCCAAGAACCATCTGATCCTTAACATCGGCAAAGCGTCCATTCAGATCTTTCTCTATTGCATTGAGCATTGTCTTCTTCGCTGTTTTCCAGCCTCTTGCTTTAGAAAATGCATCCAGCTTTTCTCCCTGGATCTGAAGAACAGGCTTTAAGTTCAGCACCGTTCCGATTGCCGCCGCTGCCGGTGTGATTCTTCCACCTTTTTTCAGGTATTTTAAAGTATCCACCGTAATATAAATACTTGCCTGAAGTTTTTCTTTCTCCAGTATTTCTTTAATCTCTGCTGCACTCTTTCCTTCTTCACGCAGATTCATTGCATCCAGAACAGACTGCTCCTGTGTAACTGAAATTCTCTGATTATCAACCACCTGAACACGTCCGTCATATTCAGCTGCAAGAGTAATAGCTGTTGCACATGTGCTGCTCAAACCACTGGACATCGGAATACATACGAGCTCATCATATTCTTCCAGAACTTTATCCCAAAGATCCATGACCTCTCCCGGGGATGGCTGTGATGTTGAAATATCAGAATCTGCTCCGAGCTTTTCATAAAACTCACTCTGGGAAAGTGTGATATCCTCCAGATAAAGTTCTCCATCGATAAAAAATGGCATCGGAAGGACAAAAATCCCAAGTTCTTTTCCACGTTCCTGTGTTATACCGCTATTACTATCCGTTACAATTGCAACTTTACTCATCAAATTTCTCCCTATTAATTCTTAAAACTATGAATTGGAGCCGGGATACGTCCCTGTCTGTTGATAAACGCATCACATCCGAATTCATTCACCGGCATAATCGGTGCATAACCTAACAGTCCACCAAATTTTGCCACATCTCCAACGTCTTTACCGATAACCGGAATCAGGCGCACTGCTGTTGTCTTTTGATTGACCATACCAATTGCCATCTCATCTGCAATGATTCCTGAGATTGTCGCTGCTGATGTCTTTCCAGGAATTGCGATCATATCAAGTCCTACAGAGCATACACATGTCATTGCCTCTAACTTCTCAAGTGTAAGAGAGCCTGCATTTACTGCATCGATCATTCCCTGATCTTCACTGACCGGAATAAATGCACCGCTGAGTCCACCCACATAAGAAGATGCCATAACGCCGCCCTTCTTCACCTGGTCATTGAGCATTGCAAGTGCTGCTGTTGTTCCAGGTGCACCCACGCGCTCCAGTCCGATTTCCTCCAGAATCTCTGCAATACTATCTCCAACTGCCGGAGTCGGTGCAAGAGAAAGATCAATGATTCCAAATGGAATTCCAAGACGTGCAGAAGCCTCTCCTGCAACAAGCTGTCCTACTCGTGTAATCTTAAACGCCGTTTTCTTAATTGTTTCACAGAGCTCTTCAAAACCTTTTCCACGTGCTTTTTCAATCGCTTTCTTTACAACTCCCGGTCCGCTGACACCTACATTAATAATCGTATCTGCCTCAGTCACACCGAGGAATGCACCTGCCATAAACGGGTTATCATCCGGTGCATTGCAAAGAATAACAAGCTTCGCACAACCAAGAGAGTCTCTGTCCTTCGTTGCCTCTGCCGCTTCTTTCACAATCTGTCCACACAGACGGACCGCATCCATATTGATACCTGTCTTTGTTGATCCCACATTGACGGAACTACAGATTCTCTCTGTCTCGGCCAGTGCCTGCGGGATTGAACGGATCAGATTCTCTTCGCTTGGTGTCATTCCTTTCGACACAAGTGCGGAGTATCCACCAATGAAGTTTACACCCACTTTTTCCGCTGCGCGGTCAAGTGTACGTGCGATTGTCACATAATCTTCCGGAGTCTTACACGCTGCTGCTCCAACAAGCGATACAGGTGTAATTGAAATTCTCTTATTTACGATCGGAATTCCGAATTCTTTCTCAATGTCTTTTCCTGTAGATACAAGATCTTTTGCAACTGTTGTAATCTTCTCATAAATCTTACGGTTCAGTTCATCCAAATCAGAATCCACACAGTCCAACAGACTGATTCCAAGAGTGATCGTGCGGACATCAAGGTTCTCGCTTTCGATCATCTTATTGGTTTCTGATACTTCATACATATTAATCATAGTCTTATCCTCGCCTTATCTCCGACTGTTTACAGACGGTGCATTTTCTCAAAAATCTCTTCTCTCTGACAATGAATTGTTACACCGATCTCTTTGCCAAGTGCATCCATCTCATCACAAACTTCTTTGAAATCTTTCTTCAGATTCGCAACATCCACGATCATCATCATGTTGAAGTATCCCTGAACAATTGTCTGTGAAATATCAAGAATGTTGATTTCATTTTCTGCAAGATATGTACATACTTTTGCAATAATTCCTACTGTGTCTTCTCCAAGTACTGTGACAATACATTTCTTCATTCTTTCTGTACCTCCGCTTTGATTCACTCAATTTTATACATTAATAATATCCGAAACTGATTCCCGGCTTGCAACGAACATATTCAGGTCTTCCCCTTTATATTCATTATCTGCAAGCGTAACTTCCAGCTTCACTGTCTCATAAGCAAGTCTTGCGTAATTGTTCTCCTTGCTCAGATGACCAAGCATGATGTGTTTCAGATTATCATGTAGTATATCACAAAGAAGCTGTCCTGACAATTCATTTGATAAATGACCGCGATCGCCAAGAATTCTCTGCTTCAAATAATATGGATATCCTCCGACTTCCAGCATATGGATATCATGGTTTGCTTCCAGAAGGATCGCATCCAGATTTTTCAGATTCTCCACTGTATAATCATCATATTTTCCAAGATCTGTTGCAACTGCTACGGACTTCCCACCTTGTTCAATACGATACCCGGACGGTTCATTGGCATCATGGGAAATAGCAAATGGGTGTACGTCCAGTTCACCAAGCTGAAATGGGTGATCTGCCTTAATCGGATGCAAAAGTCCTTCCGGCATCTTTCCAAGACTGGAAGACTCTTTGATTCCTGCAATCGTTCCCGGAGTCGCATAAATTGGGATCTCGTACTTTCTGCTGAACACACCAAGTCCCTTAATATGATCCGAATGTTCATGTGTGATCAGAATCCCATCGAGTTCGTCCCCTTTAATCTCCAACTTATTCAGACCTTCTTCAATTCGTTTCTTACTAATCCCCGTATCAATCAGAAGATGGGAATTATCACTTCCTACATAGATGCAGTTTCCACTGCTGCCGCTTGCAATACTGCACATTCTCATTTGTTCAATCTATCTCCTATTTGTCTCTTTGTTGCTTCAAAGTCTCCACTATTATCAATTACAACTGTGCATGCCTTTCGAAACACTTCTTCTATCGGTTGTGAAGCAATCATTCTGGTGATCTTTTCATCCGTGTAATGTCTGGAACTTTTCAGTCGTTCTCTCCGGACCGCTTCATCTGTGTAAATATACCATAATTCATCACACAGTTCCTTTCCTACTTCCGGAAGAAGTGCTGCTTCTACTATATAATAAGAGCAACCTTCTTCTTTTTTCTTCAAGATATCTTTCCGAACCCATTCCAGCACTTCCGGATGCACAATATCATTCAATATTTGTAATTTCTTCTCATCTGCAAATACGCAGCTTCCAAGTTTCATGCGATCCAGTTCACCATTGTTTCCGACAATCTGTTCACCAAATTCTTGTACAATTCTCGAAAACGCCTGTGTCCCCTTCCTCTGGATCTGCTTTGCAACTTCATCCATCTGGCAGACTACCGCACCGTATTCCTGTTCAAGAAATTTTAAAACTTCACTTTTTCCGGAGCCAACTCCACCCGTGATTCCAATTACTTTCATCTTATTTTGCCTCATACCAGTTCTTCCCTGTATGCATATCCACACTAAGCGGAACTAACAATTCTGCAGCATGTTCCATCTTATCCTGAAGGATCTGCTGTACTTCTTCTAATTCTCTTTCATCTGCTTCAATCAAAAGTTCATCATGCACCTGAAGGATCATCCGTGATTTCAGATTTCTCTTCTTCAGTTCTTCATTTACATGAATCATTGCGATTTTAATAATATCTGCAGCAGTTCCCTGGATCGGTGCATTCATTGCCACACGCTCTCCAAAACTTCTCTGCATAAAATTGCTGGACTTTAATTCCGGCATCGGTCTTCTTCTTCCATATAAAGTCTCTGCATATCCTTTTTCTTTCGCATCGCTCACACATTTATCAAGAAATGTCTTAATTCCCGGGTAGGATTCAAAATAATGCTCGATATACTGTGCCGCCTCTTTTCTCGAAATACTCAGATCCTGGCTCAGTCCAAAAGAACTGATTCCATACACAATACCGAAATTAACCGCTTTTGCATTTCTTCTCTGCAGATCTGTCACTTCATCAAACGGTACATGGAATACCTGGGAAGCTGTCATTCGGTGAATATCGCGCGCCTCACGGTATGCCTGGATCAGCTGTTCGTCACCGGAACAATGCGCCAGAATACGAAGCTCGATCTGAGAATAATCCGCATCTACAAAGACGCAGCCTTCTTTTGGTACAAATACTTTACGGATCAGACGTCCAAGTTCCATACGAACCGGTATATTCTGCAGATTCGGTTCTGTACTGCTGATACGTCCGGTTGCTGTGATCGTCTGATTGAATTTACTGTGGATTCTTCCATCCATCCCTATATAATTTGCAAGTCCGTCTGCATATGTTGACTTCAGTTTTGCAAGCTGACGATACTCCAAAATCTTTGCTACGATAGGATATTCCGGTGCAAGTTTATCTAACACATCCGCTGCTGTAGAATACCCGGTCTTTGTCTTCTTTGCATGAGGCATTTCCAGTTTTTCAAAAAGAATCACGCCAAGCTGTTTTGGAGAATTGATGTTAAACTCTTCCCCTGCCATTTCATAAATCTCTTTTTCCAGCTCAACGATTCTTGCTCCAAGCTCTTCGCCGTAACGCTTCAGCTCTTCGCCTTCAATCTTAACGCCAGCCTGTTCCATATCATACAATGTAAATACTAACGGCATTTCAATTTCATTAAATAAACGGAACATCCCATTCTTTTCCAGTTTCTTTTCAAGAACCGGGACACAGGCATAAGCTGTATATGCCTCATAACATGATTTTGTACCCTCATCAAGTTTTTCATCAATTAAAAGATTCAAATGTTCTCTTGCCACATCTTCTGCATTGTAATCATTTTTCAGAGGATTCAGAAGATATGCTGCCACGATCGCATCAAACCCGTTCTCACTTGTAAGTTCCGGCAGCCATTCCAGATATTCTTTCAATCCACACATTGAAAAACATTTCACACTTTTTGCAAGGTGAGACAACTTTCCTGTCAGATATTCAAAATCAGCATCCATATCACAAGGAATCGTAACAATCTTTTCTGCTCCATAGCAAAGAGAAATCCTTCCATATCCTGAAGCATGTGCAAACAATGGGAGAACATTTCCAGCATCTTTGGAAAATGCCACACCAACGGTTTCTGCTTTCTCTGCCTCTTTTAAAACTTTCTCAATCTCCTTTTTCCCTGTTATCTCACGGAAATATTTTTCCACATCATTCGCTGATGCTTCTACATCAAATCTTCCAAGCAGATTTTTAAACTCCAGTCTTTGGAATAATTCATGGGCTTCTTTTGTATAAGGATTCTCATGTCGGGCATTTTCAATTTCAAACGTAATATCTGCGTCCTGTTTAATTGTCGCAAGAGTCTTACTAAGCTGTGCCTGTTCCCAGAATTCTTTCAGATTCTTGCTTGCTCTTGGTGGTTTCAGCTCATCAACATGCTCGTACGCATTTTCAATCGTCTGGTACTGCTGAATAATCTTTGTCGCTGTCTTTTCGCCAACTCCCGGAACACCCGGAATATTATCAGCAGTATCACCCATCAAAGCCTTTACATCAATAAATTCCTTCGGTGTTACTCCATAGCGTTCCTGCACATCTGCCGCATAATAATCTTCTACTTCCGTCTTCCCCTGCTTCGTCTTTGGGATGCGGATCTTAATATGCTCTGTCGCAAGCTGAAGCGTATCGCGGTCTCCGGAAATGATGGAAACATCCATTCCTTTCTCCTCACAACGATGCGACAAGGTTCCCAAAAGATCATCCGCCTCAAGTCCGGCCTTTTCAATCACTTCTATATGCATTGCACGCAGAACGTCCTTGATCACAGGCACCTGCTGACGCAGTTCCTCTGCCATCGGCTTTCTCGTGCCCTTATAATCTGCAAACATCTCATGGCGAAATGTCGGCGCATGCACATCAAATGTAACCGTCAGATATTCCGGCTTCTCTTCATCTAATATCTTAAACATAATATTCAGGAATCCATAAACTGCGTTCGTATGCAGTCCTTCCGAATTCGTCAGATCCGGAACTCCATAAAACGCCCGGTTCAATATACTGTGTCCATCGATCAGTACGATTTTATCTCTCATCAGATTCTCTCCTATTATCTCTTGCTTTTTGTTGCATTTAATTTTAACCATTATTAAAGTATACACTAATTAACTTCTTTTTTAAAGGTTCATTTTATGGTATCATAATTTAGGGAGTGAACAGTAACCTTTTGACTCCAATATTTTGTAAACAATATTTTCAAAAATACTATCAGGAGAATTATTATGGATGGAATTATATTTGATGTAGATGGAACACTTTGGGATTCTGTTGAAGTTGTAGCCGAATCCTGGAATCTTGCAATAAAAGAGAACTCTGATCTTGAGCCAAGCTTAAACCGCGAAATTCTTCAGGGACTGTTTGGAAAGACAATGGACGAAATTGCTGCCGGAGTTTTTCCCGATCTCGATACGGACTCTCGAAGAAAACTGATGGATATCTGTTTTGATTATGAAAACCGCTATCTTGAAACACATCCCGGTGTTTACTACGAAGGCGTTATGGACACGCTCAAAGAGCTGGCTCTGGAATATCCTCTTTTTATTGTAAGCAATTGCCAGTGCGGATATATTGAAGTTATGATGAAAGGCGCAGGCATGGAACCATATATCAAGGATTTCCTTTGTTTTGGCCAGACGCAGACTTCCAAAGATCTGACGATTCTGAAATTAATGGAGAAAAATAACCTGACATCCCCTGTCTATGTCGGAGATACCCAGGGAGATGCTGATTCCTGCAAAAAAGCCGGTATCCCTTTTATCTTTGCTGCATATGGTCTTGGAGATGTTAAGGAAGATTATCCGACAATACATTCTTTTTCAGAATTAAAAAACATTTTAAGAGAGCTTGATTAACATCTCCGCTCCTGTTTACTTTTTTCATAATCGCGGATTTTACGCATCAATCCGCGATAAATCTTATCCTGAAGCAGTTCCCGATGTTCATACGATACCGGATATTCGTTCATGAAATCGGGATGTTCTTTTATATAGCAATCTCTTTCTTCTTTCGTTGCATTCAACAGATACTTTTCATAATAATCCATATCATCTATTTTTTCTTTATTCATCACTTTCTCCCATCCCCCTCAGTTCTTATGCTGTCTCATTTCTCGCACATTTTTCATGTTTTTATCAATTATAGTCGTAGTACGACTATATTTCAATAGTCGTGTCAGGACTTTTATATAATAATCCAAAAATACAAAAGATATCAGATTATTGTTCACTGGATACTGTGAACAATAGCTTGTTTCCGGTTAAGTTCGCACACCGGCTTTAAGGTACGAGGATGGGATTATGAAATTCGAAAACATACGAAATTTGCGAGAAGATAATGATAAAACGCAGAAAGAAGTTGCTGCATATCTCAACATCAAACAGACTACATATTCTAAATATGAACTTGGGAAAATCAACGTTCCTATTGATGTCTTCATCAAACTTGCTGATTATTATACAGTCTCAATTGATTATCTCGTTGGACGTGGAAAAAAGTAAACTTACAAAACGAAAAATCTCTGGACATCTTGCAAACATTGAATCTACAAGATATTCAGAGATTAAGTTCGATGCCGCTGGCCGGACTCGAACCGGCACGGCTACTAACCGCTTGATTTTGAGTCAAGTGCGTCTGCCAATTCCGCCACAGCGGCTTATTCTGTCGGACAAGAAAATCTTCTTGTCCGAATCAGCTTTTTTATGTTACCATATCTGGTCACATTTTTCAACTATTTTTTTGATTTTATTTACCATTTAAAAATTTCAACCTTTTTTTCGACAAAAATTCAATATCGTTATTTTGCACAAAACGGTTGCGTGTTCTTTGTAGAATTTGTTTCTTTTCTATTTCCCATCATATAATCTTTCTTTTTCGATAGCATTCTAATAAGGCCGCCAGTTTCATGCCGGCCGTCTGAGATTTTGCAGATGAATGTATTAGCTGATTCTTTGCAATTCCTCCTCGAACATTTCCGCTGCAGATTTATATCCATGGATGCGCCGCGGATATTTGTTTATCCAATTTTCAACCTCCTGGATGTCCTCGGCTGTTCGATCATCAAAATTTGTTCCTTTAGGAACTTTTCTCCGGACCATTTTGTTTGTCACTTCATTCGTCCCTCTCTCCCAACTGCTATACGGATGACAATAATACATTTTTGTTCTCTTTCCGGCTCCTATTGCAGACCTCTCCAGTTCTTCGCAATAGGCAAATTCCGTCCCATTGTCTACAGTTATGCTTTTGAATACCGTCTTGAATAATTCTCCCCAGCGTTTTTCCAATCGGTCCACTGCTGCCACCACTTCCTCAGCACTATGGTTATTCAATTTGAATATGATCTCCGCTCTTGTTTTTCTTTCTGTAAGTGTTAATAATGTATTTTTAGATTTTCCTCGGCGGCCCAGAACGCTATCCATTTCCCAGTGACCGAACTCCTCTCTGCTGTTTATGATTTCCGGCCTGTTTTCTATGCTTTCGCCCGCCTCTGCTCTCTTTTGCTTCTTTACTTTATTATATTTTCTTTTCCTGTTCTTTTTTACTGGTAGGTTTTTATTGGTTACTCTCAAAAAAATGCCTTTATCTATATAGCTGTATACAGTGGTTGTACATATTTGGGTCTGGAACTCGCTCCACCGTCCTAATGCTGTCAGTTCCCCTATGATTGCGTCCGGGCTGTAATCTTCATTTATTATTTTGTCCTCTATGTAATTTGCCAGCTTAATATCATTTCCTATCTTTAATTGTGTTCCTCGCACTTTTAAATTTTCCTCATATTTCCGTTGTGCAAGGTCTGCGCTGTATCTCATTTCTCTTGTATAATCACTGTTCAAATGTTCATATTGCCCACGCTTCAACTCGTTATAAATTGTGCTTCGGTGTACATGCAAAATCTCTGCAATCTCTACAACCTTGTGTCCTGCATTATACAAGGCTTCTAATCTGATTCTATCATTGTGTTTTAATTGTCTGCTACCCTTTTGATTTGCCATGTTCCCGCCCTCTTTCGTAAAACAAGCCGCAGGCGTTGTTGTCCTGCGGCTCTCTGTGTGCTTTTTGTTATTTGCCCTGCAATATCTTTTCTACTATCAGCTTTTCAATATAATGCGGGCAACTCCGTACCCCATTCTCCCAGTTTGTCAGCGTTCTATATGGTATCTCTAACCATTCCGATACTTCGCGCCTGCTCATGCCCTGCTGTTTGCGTGCCTCTTCAATCGTCACTTTATCCGTTTCTTTACACTCCATATCCATTTTCTCTCATTTCGTTTATGATTGTTTCGTTGTACCCTCTTCCATAATATCTAAAAATGACGCTTTCATCTTCAAAGAAAACCCAGTCACAATTAGTATCATTGATAATTCCTGCAACCGCTTCTTTTTTTGAAGAACCCGGCAAGAATTTTACAATATATTCGGCAGCTTTGTCCATTGATTTGAAATTAAAGACCTCTCCGCCCTCTTCCTCTTTGCAGATTGCAATATAATCGCTTTTTGTATATCCCTTTACTGCTTTCATTCTATTACACCTCTTGCCTTTTATTTTTTTCCTGCTATAATCTAATTAAGCACTTGGGGCGGTTAGCAGGATTGTTTAGGTATCCGCCCCTCGTGTGTTCCCTTAATTCTATTTTATTTTCTTACTTCTTCAAGAATCTTTTCTATATGTTCTACTGTATGTGTTTCCCCGTTTGTTTTTGCTACTTCTCTAATTGATACCAACATTGCTATTAAATCGGCTTTGCTCATTTCTTCGTTCTCCATTTTTAACTCCTTTCCTGCTGTTCCCTTGCTACAATTATATTATATACCCATTGAGTATATTTGTCAATTACTTTTTTACTCATTGGGTGTATTTTTTTATAAAGAAAAACACCATAACTATTGTTACAGTGTCCCGCTTTCGTCTGTCAGCCATTCCATGCTCACGCCCAGTGCTTTAGAAAATATTTTCAGTTCATAATCTGTTACGATTCTTGTGCCTCTTTCTATACGACTTATCGAATCTCTTTCTATCGCAACTCCGGCCACCTGCATACGCGCCGCTAAATCACTTTGTGTAATTCTGTTTTTTGCTCTCGCCAACCTTATGCGTTCCCCGCATAGGTTATCCTTTCCCTTGTATGCGTATATCTTCATCCGGTACGCCCCTATCATGTGTTAATAATCAGAATTTTTCTTGACTTTACCACATTTCAAAAGCATAATTGTGTTAAAGGTCAGCATGACTATAATTTTCACATTTATCTAGGAGGATGCACTATGGATTTATTCACAAAAGCTGATAAGCAAAAAGAGTTCCCTGATAGTAATACCGTTCTTATACATTTGAAAAGCAACGGAAAATTCAATGTAACTATTCATGATAACTTTCTCACGGTAGAGCCGCGTGGTTTCACTAATGCTGTTAATAAGGGATTGATCGGACAGAAAACCTATGATCTTAATAATGTTTCCGGTGTGCAATACAAAAAGCCAGGATTTACCACTGGATATTTGCAGATCGTTCTCATCGGTGGCAGAGATGCACGAAACGGTGTCTCAGGAGCTGTAAAAGATGAAAATTCCATCACTTTCTCTAAAAAAGAGGATCATCTGATTCTTGAAATAAAAGAATATATTGAAAATTATATCCATAAACGCTCCACTGGTTCCGCTACCTCCTCTAATCTTGATGAAATACGAACATTAAAAGAGCTGCTTGATATTGGAGCAATCACAGATGAGGAATTTGAAGCCAAAAAGGCTCAGTTGCTTAACCTTTAAAGAAATTACAAAAAG
>ENA-OOWO01001610-OOWO01001610.1-human-gut-metagenome-genome-assembly--contig:-NODE-1610-length-14281-cov-2.044777_pt1 | contig 14281 bp, 8 predicted proteins | sample MGYA00241579_ERZ501327 | MGnify/ENA primary metagenome ERZ501327 (study PRJEB25962, sample SAMEA2042836) | human gut metagenome | biome: human gut; feature: human-associated habitat; material: faeces...
GCACATTCTCAAAAAGCGGAAGCCCCACGCTCCCGCATGAGACTTCCACCCTACTTTGAATCATTGAATCTTAATTAAGTTGTCTCTACTCCCAGCCAATCACATCCCAGACGTCGCTGGTTTCCAGCCCCAGCCGCCATCCGGCTACGCCTGCCAGGTCGTATTTCTTGATTAAATCCATCTTGAGTCCCAGAGACCTTGTCTCCTCCATCCAGAGCTGCTGTTCGCCGTTCTGGCTATCCAGCCTGCCGTAATACTGACCAACCGAATCATCCCAGGTCAGATCCATGCCGCTCTCCGACACCCATTTTGTCGCCTCGGAGATTCCCATCGCACGGGAGGACGCATTGTCGCCGCTTCCCGTCCAGAGCCTTGTGTAGAACGGGACTGCGTTGATTACCTTTTCCTTCGGAACCAGGGAAAGCATATCTTTGATGCCGTTTTCGACATATCCGATCGAAGAAACAGAACCGGCTTCGCCGCCTGCATAGTGCTCATCATAACCCATAATAATCACATAATCTGCGACGTTGCCCTGCTCTTTCTGGTTGTAGAAACGGTTATATACCGCCGGAACATAGTTATCGACCGACAGCACCAGCCCTTTCTTTCGGCAGGAAACCGACAGCTCGCGGATAAACTCGATGTAATGGACGCCCGCCGCCGTCTTCAAACTCTCAAAATCCAGATTGATACCGTCAAATCCATAACGGTCCGCCTCTGTCATCATATTTTCAATCAGTTTTTCGCGCACAGACGTCCTGGAAAGAAGCACCTCCGCCTGCACGTTCTTACTGCATTCGCGGCTGAAATTGTCGAGTACCGCCCAGACCTGAAGACCTTTTTCATGCGCCCGATCCACATAGGACTTATCTGCCAGAGATTCATACGCGCCGCTGTTGCTGCTAAGCGTAAACCACGTCGGCGCGATGACATTGACACCTTTCGTCTTTGCAATCAGAGAATCCATCGCCTGGTTTGCCGCCGCGATCGTTACCTGATGCCAGACCATCACAATCTTCTGATCCAGTGAAATATTCTGGTAGACCGGAGCAGTAAAATCACTCTTTAACGTCTCCTCATGCAGATTTTTCATCTTCCACTTGTGCATATATCCAATATGACCGTCCGGTGTCATAACTCTCGCCCAGTTGTCATACTGTTCCAGCACCGTCACTGTCCCGCCGCGCTTTATCTCAGTCACAATCGGGCTTTTCAAGCCGCCTCTTAAGCGGATCTTGGCGCTCCACGCCGCATCTGCCACCGTAACCGGATCCCAGTTATTTTCCACGAAAACCCGCTTCTGTGCCTCACCATCATACGCCTGCAGACGCACATCGGTGTATTTCTGAATCAGAGCCAGTGAAAGATAAACTGCATCGCCATCCCGGTAAAGGATCTTTTTTCCGTCCTCATCCACTGTCGTCTCGTCGCTTTTCACGATCTCCTCCGGCAGGGCGTACACCAGTATTTCCTCATTGGCATCCCAGTAAAAACGTTCATTTAAGTTCGCATCTACCCACGCAGCCGGCAGATATGTCTGCCCATCCACGTAGACCCCGCTCTCCTCCTGACGTTCATAGTTCAGATACAGCGCCACCCGGTCGCTGCCGCCCGCCGCGTACAGAGCATCCAGATCCGCCCTCTCCCGGCTTGGCATATATTTGACCGCTGCAATCACGCCAACGGCTGCCACGATTAAAAACAGCACAAACCCGAAAATCCGTCCCAGACAGCCCGAACGTGCTTTCCTTGATCTTCCTCTTTCCATGTTTTCCTCCGGTGTATGTTAAGGTAATACCATAAGCACTAAGCTTGAAAATACCTCGTTAAGTGCCCTTATTATATCACACCAGCTCCATGGAATGTTGACTTTTTTCTTAACTCCTCTTTCATTTTCCCTGTAATAGGTTACTGTTTACGCATAAGTACCCAGTAACTGTAATAGCACCATCTAAACAGTTCTCACCATTTTCTCCGAAAGAAAAATCCGGCGGACTGTCCAGATACGGACAAAACGGCACCTCTCTTATCACCGGTTGTAAACCCGGTCAAAATGTATCTCTGTCAGCACTCCTGTCTCCGCTCCGACGTAATCAGCCATATAAAACGAGCCGTCCTCCCGGAACTCACACAGCTTCCTGTATTCTTCTGGCCTGCACTCCCTCCCATCAATTAAAATCTGGATTCCTTTGCTTTTATATCGCTGTAATCCCTCGACAAATATTCTCTGCTGTTCCCTACGCCTCCTCTCTGCCTCTTCTTTTTTACTTTTTCTTACTACCATTCCACACCTTCTCCATTCCGCGAAAACAGCCCCTTCTAACTTTTGACCTTTCGGAGATAATCGGTAATTTATAACCCCAGGTCTGCCTCGCTTATCGTAGGAATTTTCCAAAAAAAGTCATGGACTCTCCCGTAACCATCAATGCGTTCTTCTGCAGTGGGATTCGCCGGATCCGGATATCCAGATATTGCTCTACCATTTTTACAGCTTCCTCTTCTCCAAATGAGACGAAATACTCACACCATTTTTTCCATTTTTGCTTTTCTGCTGCCAATGCCGCAAAATCTGCCAGCTGCCATCCGCTGACCGAACCGACCAGAAAACAGCGGCTGCATCGAAAAAAGGCATCCTGATTCTTCTGTGTCAAGGCTCCGAAGTCGATCACCATCGCCTCCATCCCCCTTTCCGAACAATCGTACCATTCTGCACGTTCAACCTTTTGATAGAAAAAAATTCCCCTAATTTCAAACGGCTGTCCTGCCCCGTCTATAACCGGTTTTTCCCTTCTTTTTCCCGTCCGGAATATCTTTTCAAGCTGTGCAAATGAGCCGCTCTCATTTTGTTCCAGAACCGCCGTTCGCCGGCACAGAACCCCGGACAGATATGCTGCCGTCATAAGCGAAAAGTGTGTCACCCCAACCGATGGTCCGCTCCCGGCTATCCCGATACATTCCAAGCGTTCTGTCCCGGCCTGCTTTGTGTCTGCCACTGGTTTTTGCCTGAATTTTCGCCCCACTTTTGAGCCTTCGCCCCGTTTTCCGATTCTAATCTGTATTTCCTCCTATTTCCACTGCCACGGGAATCCACCCATAAAGCGCTCCCACCTTCGCCGGATGTTCCGCCAGAGTCCCCCTTCTTTTGCTGCCTGTCTGGTCCCCCGTCCTTTTTTGAGAGCTGCCTCCCGGAAAATCCTTTCAAAAAATTCTGTCTCCTCCGCTCTATTTTGCTGAACATCGGAGTATCTATTTCAAGTAGTGCAGCCAATTGTCTTTGCAGTACTCCGTGCTCTGCTCTTAATTCTTTTATTCTTTCTCCTAATAACATACTTCTTCAATTTACGAATTTGACATGAGTTAATCGGATTTTATTATCCGCTATAATATGACGGAATCCGTTATAATTTCCGCTATAATTGGAATAAACCGTCAAAATCTTCTGTTATGACTATTCTTTTAAGAACCATATCCGTCCTTTTGCGTAAATAAGTTTATCCACACTTAATGCGCTAAGTATATCTCCTAAAAGTCTCAATTGCTGTTCATGCGTCTTAACTTGCGGCATTACATCTTTGATATATTCATAAATACTATCACGTTTCGCTCCATCTGTACCGGCATTCTTAAGATACTGCAAAATCATCTGTTTCATTTTCTCCTTATCAAGTCCTTTCTGCTTAGTATAACCCTGCAGTTGATTAGTGGCCTTTGCAATCCCTAAAGATATTGTATAATTGGGAGCTTCGCCCTCAATAAGTCCTCTGTTTAGTAAATTCTGCGCAACATCCTCATGAATAGTTCTGCCCTTTTGGACTGCATCTAATGATATGCAGTCCCATAAGGTCAGTGAATCGTTGGTTTTGAGTAAATTAGTATATTGTTTATTTATTTCATTGCCATAAATGCGTACCGACACTTTTCTGTTTTTAGCGTCAATTTCATAATCAGGCATTGGAAAATGGCGACGCCATTGTTCATTAAACATTTTCTTGATACCTCTACTTACTGTGTCTATCATGTTGAAATCAACCATTGCCCTACAAAGACACTCATTGCGGAAATATGCTTGAGGCTCTTCATTTGTTAAAGCATTTTCCAAAGTACCAGGAATGAAACTCCCTGCATTGGAGTAATAAAGGTAAGTCGGATTTTCTACAAAATTGATTCGCTGCTGCATCGTGTAATCTTGATGGGCAATGCAGTTATGAAGAGCTTCACGGATAGTATAGTCGTCATATTGCTTCATCGTGTCTGGGAAGAGCGTGCCTCCCGGCATTTCACGCATGGTTAGATTTTCAATCTTTGATAAGATCTCATCTACGGTTAATATAAATGGCACGGTGAAGTGTTCGTAATCCACAACATCTTGCTTTTCATCCCGTCTCGTCCAAGTCACCTGAACAACAGCTGGACGTAGCTTGAAAGCGGATTCATATTTACCAAGAAGAATAATTGCAGCACGAGTGATTCCTCCGTTCTTCATTATGCCGCACTTGCTCAAGAATGTTTCCACTGTCCATGCATTTACTTCGGCTTCAGGGATTCTGCTGTGTACTTTCTTGAACATCATACGAGCTTTAGCTATGGCAACTTCATCAAGGTCGTCAATCGTTGCATCAGATACAATTTGTGCCGACCAATCCGTTTCACTGAAAATCGGTTCATCAAGAATTGCACTCGTGCGTTCAGTAGTCATTTCTACGAGAGAATCCTCTATTCGTTGCCATGCCTTATTATGAGCAAACACGGGTCGTTTGGGTAGATGTTTGGGAATATGTATAACCCATACTTTACGATTAGTATCATCTGTGATAAACTCATCTATATATAAGTCTTCTGTTGAAAGATTTACGCATCTTTCTGCTAGACGCAATATTGCCTTTTGCTTATCATAGTTATAAGTGTCCGTTCCAACAATCTCCAATGTCTTGTCATGAACGCCTATCACTAAATCTCCTCCCTCCATGTTGGCGATAGCCGACACATAGGAAATAACATCATTCTTTTCGTCCCCACAGAACGAGTTCTTAAGATTCTTAAATTCCTTCCATTCGCAGCGAGTGTTCTCCTGTGGGTACTCGCGGAGAAGGTATTGTTGTAGTTCGAGTTCGGTCATAGAAATATAAATTAAATAGAGCCTTTTACCCTCTTGCTCAGGAGGTCCCATTAAAGAAAGATTATTAGTAATAGACCAATTGTTGACCACCAAATTAGATCTGCAAAATGCTTACCCATCTGCTTCTAAAACTCTTCCTTAAACGGGGATGGCTTTTTTGAACCAGCCCCTTTGTCTTGGGACTGTTCAATCTATATGCCACCGATGTTAATAAAATAATTTTTATTAAACATAGTTTTATACATTTTGAATTATTCTTGCATCACACGTTATCATCCCTGTTTGCTTCCGGGCTGGCATTTACCTACTCTCCCGCATTTGCAGTACCATCGGCATAAACGTTTTTCACTTCTCTGTTCGGAATGGAAAGAGGTGGGGCAACGCTATTATAAACACCAAATTTGTTCTCATTATTTATTCTCTTTAGAGTTATTCAAGTTAAATGACCTTTCCAATTCCAACTCTGGACGAGTTAGAAGAATTGGCATTTCCTTCTGTTCCTCTTCCCTTACAATAATTGAAGCATTCTTTGCTCTCGTTGCTGCCCAATTTCTAAGCGCAGCAATTTGCTCTTTCATCGTTGTTGATAGTGGAACAGTTTTTGAAATTGCATCTACCAAGTGCTTACTCTGTAATTGGGGGGTGTCAGGCGCCTCTACATAGGCTGCAAACATAGCTTCCTTAATGCATTCTTCTATTTCTGCACCATTGAAACCTTCCGTTTTTTTGCCAAGCATTTCCATCGGGTATTGAGATGGATCTTGTCCTTTCTTTTTCAAATGGATGGCAAATATGTTTTCGCGTTCTTTCTGGCTTGGGAGATCTACAAAGAATATTTCATCGAAACGACCCTTTCGCAACAATTCTGGTGGCAGGAGATTGATATTATTTGCGGTAGCTACGACAAATACAGGAGAAGTTTTCTCTTGCATCCATGTAAGAATTGTCGAGAATATTCTTGAAGTTACTCCGCCGTCAGTCACCCCGCTTGATTGCACTCCACTCAACCCTTTTTCTATCTCATCAATCCACAATACACATGGTGCAACTGCTTCTGCTGTTGCAATCGCTTTACGAATATTGTCTTCACTACTTCCGACTACCCCCTGAAAAACTTTACCTATATCAAGCCTTAGCAAAGGCATATTCCAAAACGAAGCAATTGTTTTTGCCGTCAGACTTTTTCCACAACCAGGAACACCAAGTAAAAGCAATCCTTTTGGTTCTTGTAAGCCAAAATCTCGTGCTTTCTTCTCATAAGCCTTTTTCCTCTTAAAAAGCCAATCTTTGAGTACTTCCATACCCCCTACATCTTTCAAATTCTCATTCTTGGGAAAATAATCAAGAATACCTGACTTACGAATAATCTGTTCCTTTTCCGATGATACTGTATAAGGTGCGTTTTCACCTAAATCATCCTTTACTGCTGCCAAACAAAAAGCGAGATCTGCTTCCATTGAAGTCATTCCTAATGCAGCATCAACCATTCGGTTTCTCATTTCTATAGTGAGGTTGATTTTGCATTGTCTTTCAACCACACCGAGGGTTTTCTCCATATCCCCTCTATTTGGTAAAGGAATGTTCAATACGGTTACATATTTCTCAAGTTCAATAGGCAGTTTGTAAACAGCTGATAACACAATGGCGTGAGAGTTAGTATGTCTTGCTTTCTCAGCAATTGAACGTATGTAAAATTTTACATTCTCTTCTTCAATGTAATTGTTAAAGTCCTCCAAAACAAATATATCCTTACTGGATTCTCTATCATTAAGAATATATTTAAGAGTCTCTTCTGGCTCCACAATTTCTTCTCCATCCCTATTTTTAACAAGAAATTGGGTGACACCCTCTATTAATCTAAGTCCATCAACGCAGTTCCAATTGAACAAACGCACATTCTTATTCTCTGATCTAAGAATATTGACTATCCCTTCAATCTTTTGTTTTGTTCTGTCATATTCGTAGCTCGTAAGATATAATACTGGGTAATATGCCTTAAGCATATCTTTGATTTTTGAATATATAGCTTCCATGTTATTTTTGTCCTATAGATTGCGTATTTACTCGACGTGGTTTCATTTTTGCCAAGTATTTAGTAGGGATGTTTTCTTTTTTAGTCATGACTCTCTTATTTCCCAACAATTGCTCTAGTATATCCATTGCATCATGAGCTCTCTCATTTACATCATTAGGAAGGTAGTCAGAATCTGTTACAATGGTGCCATCCTTTAAGATGATAAATTTGATTTGCGCAACAGGTTCATCCTCGTTTTTGTCTTTTGAGCGTCCGACCATAAAGAAACTATAAACTTCCTCTGTGGTTGGTGCAAAACGATCGTTGGACTTATAGGTGAATCCTTTTTTCTTAAATTCTTGCACTAATGATTTTTTTGCATATTCCGCATTAAGTGCATAGAACTGATTTTGCAATTCTTCCACCTTTTGTTCTGCATTAGGCATATAATACGTATTATATGTAACTTCATTAGTTGCGAGGTTAACTTTTAATGCATATTCTCCATATAATTTGCTTCCTTGCTTAGCATCTGTTACTAATAACTCATTCCCTTTAATGGAATATGACCACCCAAGGGCGTCGCATGTGGACTTTAAGATGTCCACATGCATCACCTTTGGGTTGCGTACAAATCTAGAAGATTCGAATCTTGACATAACTATTTTATTTTATATTTTGTTGCAATATCCAATATCTCTGTTGAATACAAGAATGTTTTGCTTCCATCCCATCTTGACACACGATTTACGTGACCATTAATGAATTCCATAAGTTCTGCATTTACATCAAATTTCTCGAATTGGAATTGAACCCCCTCAAGATCAAATATGATTCGTTTCTGAACTTCATTGTAGATAATGCTTAGATTATCGAAATCTTCGCACTTCTTGATAACCCTACGAAGAGAATTCTGGACATCCGCAAGTCCCATTTTCTTCTCTATATGGAACTTAATTGCACAAGCCAAAACATTTGCACCGGCAAGAACCTTGAACAACTTGTCAACATTCTCGAGACTGAGATTCGTTGGAGAGCACATTTTCTTAGCTGTATTCACAGATTCCATAGTTATTCGAGCGCCTTGGCTACCGTCCATTGCATCAGATACCAACACCTTTATTTCTGAGATAGAGACGTTTTTAGAATCAGAAAGCACAGACAAAGACTTTGGGGTTTTAGGCTGAATAGTTGAACATGTATTTTTTTGTGTCTTACCTGGGAAAATTTTCTTATCAGGTATGACATTAAGTAATTTTTGGTTATTATCCAGCAACTCTAAAATAGATGGATCATCAATTGCGTTGGTAGAGAGTTCTTTTAATATGTTCTCTAAAGAAGACTTGTACTTCTTCTTGTCTTTCGCATTAAGGCCTCCCATATTAGACGCAGCCACCAACTCATGACCGATTTTGGTAAGTTGCTTGTAAAGATTCTCCTTTAGGAATCCCAGGGTCTTTTCCTCAAGCAAATCTTCAATCGGACTAAATAGCTTATGAATTTCTGGATTATCAATACCTAAGAAATAATCTAAACGCTCATTTTTATAGTTATTAAGAGATTCAATATCAAGATTTTCAATTTCTTTCATAATTCTTGACGCATATATCTCAGCAAACTCCAGTTGAAATTCTGCATATTTGTTTTTTGCAACTGTATGATGAGCTAACGTCATTTCTTCTCTTCGAACATGCTTCTGTTGTTCAGACACAGAGAAAGACAAGACATTAAAACTTCCTGAGAATAAAACCTTCTGATTTCCTTTAACCTCAATTACATTCTTAAGATGAAACTCTGGCAATTGTACATAGAAGAAGTTTGGATATTGATTATCTAATTGCATAATACCAGGTTCTACCTCTTCGTCCATCATTGGCTTTCCGTCATTATTTGACGCGGGTTCAGAATAAGCGATAAAAACTCTCTTGTTTTCATCCTTCAAGAAATTTTCAATCAATGGACCTCGGTCATGCATAAATGCCCCTTTTCTAATCCATGGACTAATAAGCCAAATCTCATCAGGGTCGTCCTCATTAAAAATCTTTTGAAGTTCCAGTTCAAAAGACAAAGAGTCATAAAGAGCCTTTTTATGCAATCTTTTTTTATCCGAAGATGAGTTTGTAGTGATTGATAGAGCTTGTATGTTGGAAGAATCTGCATTTTGAGCATTTTCTTCTTCAATGACAAGTTGTTTTTCAGCTTCTTTAATATCCTCAGAAATCTCAGACTTTGCAACTTCTACAGCGTCACCTTCAAGGACAACAGTTTCTTCATCAATTTCACATTCGAACTTGATACAATTCTCAAGCAGTTCAGACATTAACTCTGCATTTGAATTGATTTGCTCAGACATGGTGGTATTTAATGCATTGGTGTTTTCATCGAAAACGAATGCACGTACCTGATCTGATGAAGCTACACTTTGAACAAAACAAACATACACTTTGTAACTTGCCTCATGGCCTTCACTCCAAACTGCACTTTCCAACTGATAGCGATTCTGTGGGAAATGTACATCCTGTGCCTGATATTCTGCAAATTGTTTAATCTGGTCCAACGTGAGATCGAGATTATCACAAGGCGTGTTGATTTCAGTAATTTTGGAATTATTATCGCCTATACAATTTTTGATATTTAGCCAAGACATATGGGATTTATCTACGTAAATATCAAAGGTTTTGGAATAGGTATCAGGACGTTCTCCTTTATCAGCATATGTACGTCCAGCATCCGTAAGTGCTATACATGAATCGTCACCTTCGATGGCATTAAACCCACGAAGCGTTTCTATTGCAGTACGTAATATAGTCTGTTCGGCCTTATCATTGACAACATCCAATCCTAAGATAAGACCAATCTTATCGAAGGAGGATGTTTCATCTACAAGAAGGATGCCGACAATTCCTTTTTCTATCGATGTGATTTTAGCTGGTCTTTGAGTCTTTCCTGCATAAGTAGCTTTTACAAAGTTGATATCGTAAGGAATATATCCAAAGATTCTTTCAGAAATCTTCTTTTCTTCGAAGACAGCCTTTGCAATACGAGTTCCTATAGGCTCTAGGGTCTTCTTAGGAGCAGTATTATTATGTTTCTTGTTCATCTTACAGCATCTTTAAGTTGTTCAAAACTAAATGTTTCCATATTTGCTATGGAAGCAGCATAATTACTGTTACTTTCAAATTGTCGTTTATTGCCAACTACAATAAGAAGACGCTTAGCACGCGAGAATGCAACATTTATACGTTCTATCTCTTTAGCAAAGCCTATGTTGTTCTTTGCATTACTTCTTACTGTAGAGACAATAACAATGTTTCGCTCCATGCCTTGAAATCTGTCGACTACATCACAAATGTATTCTCCTTTGTTTATGTGTTTGTTATACCTATAGTCATATTTTTTCTTAATCTCACGGTTTTGAGCACTATAGAATGTAATGATACCTATCTCCTTGTCTTCAGGTTTCTGCTGCGCATTAACAAATTCAGAGTAGCCATCAGCTTGTTGCAGAGCCTTAAGAACCAAATCAATGGCTTTAAGTTCTCCTTCATTCTTGTAGCCAGGATTCAAATATGATTCTGGTGTGTGAACATCAATCCAAACAGCATGAGTGCTAGGCTGGATAATTGGGTTTAGCGTAATCCCATGCCATCTACTTCCCTTATTTTCTAAATCAGGTATATCCATGGAGTCTTTTATACCACATTTCAAACCACCTGTTGCAGCAAGTTCTTCTTGATAGAACTGTTTAATAGTATTCATGATTTGTTCATGCATACGATATTGTGTATCCAATGTAGCAACAATGGTCTTTCTAACTTTTGCTGCTGCTTCAAAAAGGCGTTTAAACTGAGATTCAGCCTTTTGTAGCTTTTCTGCAATATCTTTTTTGCCAATCTTTTCAAGAGCACTATCTATGGTGTTCTCATCCATCATCGGAGGTAACTGCTTATGATCTCCAATGACAATGATTTTCTTACCTAAAACAAGAGGTACTGCCATTTCTAATGGCGTTGCTTTACTTGCTTCATCCATTATTACAACATCAAAGAACATATCAGTTCGCTCGTTACCGCCAAACATGTCAGAATATGATTCCATAAAATCACGCGAACCGCATATGCTACATGTTGCAGCAATAAGATTTACATTGCTCTTATATAACCGACTAAATTCAGTTCGTGAATGCTTGTCTTTGATTTCAAGCTCTTCCTTCCAAGAGCTTATCGCTGACAAATATTTAGGATCATTAGAAATCTTGGATACAATTCTATCCATCCAAATCTTTGCAGCATTATCATTACATTTTGTTGCGTCTTGGCTCCACGTGTCAATAATTGATGTTGAAAAACGTAAAGCTTCAGGTGCAAGATTCTTGATTTTTCGCTCATCAAGACGGCCTAAGATACGAACAGGCCTAATGCCTGCTTGAGATTGCAAACGTTCAAGAGCATTATCAACAGCAGTGTTTGTCTGTGATGTAAGAAGAATTCGACAATCTGGATTTTTACGAATTTCCTGCCAAATGATTTCTGCAATAACTGTTGTTTTACCAGTACCTGGAGGGCCTTGGATGAGTGCAAGATCTTTTGCAAGAACAGATTTCGTAACAGCCTCAAGTTGTCTATCATTCAGATTTCCAATTTTATGAGAACGAATGTCCTCCATAGCTACATTAAGATCTACAATCGTTTCTCCTGCATATTTTGGATCAAAAATGAAATTTGGCAAGTTTGGATTAATAGGTCTGTGATTGTATTTGCTCTCTGGCTTTAAAATACGATTCATAGCCTTGCTTTGACGCATCAATTCCATAGTTTCACCCATAGCAGGAAATTGAATATAATCACCAGCTATAATCTTCAACTCTTTGGAAGACAATAACTCCAGAATATCTTCACTAGGCTCAATGATTGCATAGTCTCTAGTTCTTCGCACACAGTTTCCAATAGCAAGACTGTTTTTCTGGAGATATTGACGACGGCGGCGGCGAATAATACTTTCCTTTGAATATGGACTATGAGCCAGTTCTTCTTCATCCACTTCGCTCAATTTATCGTAACGAGAACCATTTATGTAATTTACATTCTCATTGCTGAAATCCGATTGTAGTTTGCGATCTAATTCCTGTAATAAAGAAAGATCTTCAGAAAGCGACCACTGGGTTATACCCTTATTATTACCGTCATACAGAATCTTTATTCCATGGATAGACGCAAGGGCTTCCTCGATAATTGTTTCAATGCTGTCTCTTTCGTCTATATCCTCGAAATTAAATGCAAATTTCAGTTCCTTAGCGTCCTTACTCAATTTGTTTGTGGTAAAATTACTACGCTTATCAGCTAATGCAACGTTGACCTTCTCGAACACACTTCTTCGGTACTCCTCATTCTCGCAAAGGAACTCGATTTTTGCAGTAGGTTGATATTCTGGAGCCTCTGCACAAATTGATTCATCAAGTTGTGCAAATATGTCTTCCTTTAGAGTTGAATAATCTTCCTGTGATTTTGGAGAGAATATTACACAAGACCGAGGTACATCAATTGAAAGAGAGGTCTTTCCGTAATTATTGAGTTTTAGCTCAGCAAGTACTGACTTTTCAATTTGTGGAGCAAATGCATAGTGATAAGTGCTGCTAATATATTGATTTGAGTAGTTCTTTCTCACTAAATTAAACAAACGACCAAGTTTGCCTAATTCTGAAGGATTATTGACAATCCATGTGTAGGCATTATTTTTAATGTTTGAACCTTCAATTTCAATATTCGTATCAATCTGTTTTGGAGAAACAGAAATCATACAACTTGCAAAACGCAGTTTTTTGAATATTGAAAGTTCTGTATCTAAAGGGCGCTTAGAAGTAACAACAAAATGTTTGCCATATAGAGTAACTTGCGCATCTTCAGGAAGATCATCTGAGAAACTATTTCTGCCGACAGAATCAGGAGAAGGAGTTAAAGGCATGACAAGCTTGGTTGTACATACAACTTCTGCAACTCCCTTGTAGTGAGTATCAACAATTTTCTGGAGGTAAACAATATCCTTGTCAGAAGTAAGAAGGAATTCTCCAGATTCATCTTTCTGTAGGTTAACGCCGAATTCAGTCAGTTCTGCATCAATAGAAGAAGTGATACCAGCAAGCTCTTCGGAATCGGAAATTATGATAATTTTACCACTAACGGTATTTGTTGGCTCTGAATCTGCCTGGTAACAATAGTCTCTACCAATGGCTTTTATACTCTCAATAGTATCTTCTGGGATTGATTGGTAACTATCAAAAGTAATTAGACATTCCCCATCGTCGATAGAAACGTTTGCCTCTGTTTCACACTTTCCTTTAAGTTCTTCAGTAATGGCATTGCTAAGATTCTGAACATAACTATCCATGTCAAAATCCAATTTAAGTAAACCTCCTTTTTGTTTGCTGACATGTTGGATTTTGATCAAGTCTCTCTTGTTTTCCAATAAAGCGTTAAGACCATCAAGATATGCCTGCCACATTTCCTTATCTTCTTCTATTTGAATCTCAATAGGGGGTATCGGAAGCGAGAAACAATCCTTCATGAATTGGGTGATTTCTTGAACATGACCAACCCAATAAGGACCAACTCCGTTTATCAATTTGAATGAATCCTCATATAAATCAACAAAACGGACTTCGCATTTTCTGACTATAAATTGGTCTTTTTCCTCAGGCAAGACCATATTCTTGAGTGTGAAATGAGGAGCCCGTAAGGTGTATTCATCCCTTGCTAATTGTGCAGTCATGCAAAAAGGAAGTTCATCGAACTTTATTGCGAGTTCTTCATACACCTTATTTCGTCCCTTTTGACGACGGTGAATAAGGTAGCATGTGTGGGTACCCGATAATTGTGCAACTGTATCTTCAAATGATACCGTTGCATCTTTGTCATGAAATTTGGCATCGTCACTGGTATATCTTACGAACAAAGGAAGAACTTCACTATCTTCAACGTTGCTATAGATATTGGATTCCGGCTGCCTGATGTCTAATTCTGCCATAACGAATTAATATTTTATAAACCCCAAAATGATAATTACTATTATTTTAAATATACAATACTAATATTTCTGTCATACATATCGAGCTGTGCTCGAGAAATGGCTCCATTTTCAATTAAAAGAGAGAC
>ENA-OOWO01001623-OOWO01001623.1-human-gut-metagenome-genome-assembly--contig:-NODE-1623-length-14210-cov-2.319675_pt1 | contig 14210 bp, 10 predicted proteins | sample MGYA00241579_ERZ501327 | MGnify/ENA primary metagenome ERZ501327 (study PRJEB25962, sample SAMEA2042836) | human gut metagenome | biome: human gut; feature: human-associated habitat; material: faeces...
AAGCCTATTTTTGTTTTTATCCATATGCCCATCAGCAATATTGTGAATGGCGGACATTGGGCAACACCGCAATATGAAAAAATATATGATATTTTAAAAGAATATCCGCAGGCGGTTGTATTTACAGGACATTCTCATTACTGTATGAGCGATGAAAGAGCGATTATGCAAAAAGATTTTACCGTTATCAATACGGGAACAACAAGCTATTTCGATTTTGACTGGCTTGATAATGAAGATGAAAATAAAGCAAACGACTTTCCGGCGGATATTTCACAAAAAAATCTTGTCTTTCAAAGTCAGGGACTACTTGATAAAAAGGATTATATGGTAAACCCTCAGCTTGTCGGTATTTACAAAATCGAAGATGTACCTGACAGAAATAATGTGAATAACGGATATCTGATGTATGTAGATACGCAAAGCAATTCGTTCACATTGAAAAAAGTAAACTTAAATACCGGAATTGAATTCGGAGAGGAATTTACCATGCGTTCTTTTGACAAAAGTTCATTTACAAGAACTGCCGAAAAATTAGGAAATGGCGTTACTCCGACCTTTGGTGGCACTGAAATTTCTGCTGAAAGCACATCAGACGGTGCTGTAGTAAGCTTTGATTGTGCTTGTCAAAATGTCCCGATAAAATATTATATTTATGAAATTGAAAATGAAATCGGTCAAAAAACTTATGTGCGTTTTTTCGGAAAGAATTATATTCTGGGAAATGATATAATGTATACCGAACAGAATAAAATAAGAGGCTTGAAGAAAGGTAAATATTTTTTGCATGTGTATGCAGTAAATTCGTTTAATAAGGTCAGCGATGAATATTTAACGACAGAATTTACGGTGAAGTAAATATCTTTATTACAGTTAAAACAGAGGAAGTTCTATGAAAAAGAAAATTATAATTTCAGCAGTGTCCGTCGGTTTGGCTCTTGTCGTAATCGGAGCATCGGTGGGTACATATATGTCATACATAAAAAAATATGTTCCCATTGCCCCTCCTTCGGCACTTGCTTGCACAAAATCGAACAGTCAGAAAGAACTTATTAAAAATGCGGATTTTTATATATCCGTAAACGGTGATGACAATGGTGACGGCACACTTGAAAAGCCGTTTCAGACAATTCAAAGAGCACAGCAGGCTGTCCGTGAAGCTATTGCAAATTCCAATGAAAGTAAACCATCAATTACCGTTGCAATAATGGCGGGCACATATTACGAAACGGGTATTGCGTTTGATGAAAGAGATTCTTCAAAAAGCACATCTGTTACCTACACTTCCTACGGCGACGGTGAGGTTATCCTTTGCGGCGGCAAAATTTTAACTTCCGAAGATTTTTCCTCTGTTGATAGCGAAACTGCTAAAAGGCTTAACAGTCAGGCAGCGAATAAGGTCAAGATGATTGATTTGAAAAAACACGGTCTTACAAAATCGGATTACGGCAAAATCAAGGCGACAGGAGGATTTAATACGGAAGAGTATTATGACGATGCGGCAACTGAAAATCCTTGTGAATTGTTCTTTAATGATAAAAGAATGACAATTGCACGTTATCCCAACGATTCGTATATATCCGTGGGCAAAGTCAGCGATATAGGCGACTGCTATGAGCCGAACGCTCCCGCACCTGTTGATGAATCGTGGCTCGAAAGACGCAATCAAAGAGGCGGCACATTTGCTATTGATGAGGATACCTACAATAGAGTGAAAAGCTGGCAGAATACCGACGATTTGTGGGTGTTCGGTTACTTTTACTGGGACTGGGCAGATATGTCTACACCGATAAAAAGTATAAATGACGATAAAACAATAACTACCGAATATTGCAGTAAATACGGCTTTAAAGAGGGCGGGTATTATTACTTTTTCAATGTTTTGGAAGAGCTTGACGCACCCGGTGAATACTACATAGACCGTGAAAACGGAATTCTGTATTTCTATCCGCCTGATGAAAGCGAAAACAGCAAAATTATGCTTTCCACAAGTAATGAAAATATAATCGGCATTACGGAAAAAGCAACGAATATAACCGTTGACGGTCTTACCTTACAGGGTACAAGAAGCGATGCACTCGTGGTTGCAGGTGAAAACTGTAAAATCGTAAACTGCACGATTAAAAATGCGGCAGAGAGCGGAATCAATGTCAGTGGCAGAAATAATCTTGTTGAAAATTGCGAGATTACTTTTATCGGCAAGGATGCAGTTATGCTTTCCGGAGGCAGTGAAGAAGGCTTCGTATATGGCAATAATACTGTTACTAACAACAGCTTGCATGATTACGGTGAAATTCAGAAAACATATATTGCAGGTGTGAATCTAAGCGGTATCGGCAATACCGTTTCTCACAATGAAATCTATAATGCACCCCATATGGGAATTTACTACACCGGCAATGAAAATGTAATGGAATATAATTACATTCACAATGTGGTTTTGCAGTCTTCAGATGCAGGGGCAATTTATACAGGCTACAGCTTCAGCACCTATGGCAATGTTGTTCGCTATAACTGTATTGCCGATATAGGTTCAGACAATTTTACACCAAGCGGCATTTACTTTGATGACAATTCCTCAGGTCAGACCGCCTACGGAAATGTGCTTATCAACATCCCCGGCTATGCATTTCTTGTAGGCGGCGGCAGGGATAATACGATTGAAAATAATTTGGTAATCAATGCAGGAAAGCAGATTATCTATGATGACCGTGCTTATGACGGCTATCACAATGACGGATGGTATGCCAAAAACTGCAAAACGCCCGACAGCCGTTTGTGGCAGCTTATGAATGAGGCAAAGGAGTTTAACGCTTCAATAGGCAATAGATATGAGGGAATTGAGCGTATGCATCAAGATTATTCCCGTGAGGAGGATGAGGGATTTGCGGTCAATCCGTCGGGTGCATCTCTAAAAGATAACATTATTATTTCAAGAAAAAACAAGGTAGGCGAAATCGCAAAGACAGTCAAAAAATATTCTGTCGTTGAAAACAATCAGACCTTTACCTTAGACGGCGCAAAAAGCTCCTTTGTCGGTTACGAAAACGGCGATTACAGAATCAAAGCTGACAGTAAAATTTCAAAAAAATGCCCCGATTTTAAGGAAATTCCCTTTGATGAAATCGGCAGAAAATGAACGGAGGCAAGAGAAATGTATTTTGAAAATATTGAAAAAATTAAATTTGAGGGTGTTAATTCAAAAAATCCGCTCTCATTTAAATATTACGATGCAGACAAAATGGTTGCAGGCAAAAAAATGAGCGAGCAATTAAAATTTGCCATGAGTTATTGGCATACAATGTGTGCCGACGGAACAGATATGTTCGGCAGAGGAACAATCGACAAATCATTCGGCGGAAAAACGCCTATGGAAATTTATGAGCACAAGGTACACGCCGCATTTGAGCTTATGGAAAAGCTGGGTATGCAATACTTTTGTTTTCACGATCGTGATATTGCTCCCGAGGGTGCAACCTTAAAAGAAACAGACGAGAATCTTGACAGAATCGTTCCGATTATCAAGTCAGAAATGAAAAGAACAGGCATAAAGCTTCTTTGGGGAACGGCAAACTGTTTTAACCATCCGAGATATATGTGTGGTGCAGGCACTGCTCCGAGTGCCGATGTGTTTGCTTATGCGGCGGCACAAATTAAAAAAGCCCTTGAAATCACCGTTGAGCTTGGCGGTCAGGGCTATGTGTTCTGGGGCGGCAGAGAGGGCTACGATACGCTTCTGAATACCGATATGGCAAAAGAACAGGATAATATGGCTTATCTGATGAAAATGGCTGTGGATTACGGCAGGAGCATCGGATTTACAGGCGATTTTTACATTGAGCCGAAGCCGAAAGAGCCTACAAAGCATCAGTACGATTTTGATGTTTCAACCGTGCTTGCATTCCTGCGTAAATACGGCTTGGATAAGGATTTCAAAATGAACATTGAAGCCAACCACGCAACGCTTGCAGGACACACTTTCCAACACGAATTACGAGTTGCAAGAGATAACGGCGTTTTTGGTTCAATAGACGCCAACCAGGGCGATATGCTTTTGGGTTGGGATACCGATCAGTTTCCCACGGATTTATACAGCACAACAATGTGTATGTACGAGGTTTTGAAAAACGGCGGTTTCACAAACGGCGGATTGAACTTTGATGCAAAAGCAAGGCGTGCAAGCAATATATATGAGGATGTTTTCCTTTCCTATATTGCAGGTATGGACGCTTTTGCTTACGGTCTTATCGTTGCCGACAAAATTATATCGGACGGCGTTATGGACAAGTTTGTCGAAAACAGATACGGTTCATATACCGAGGGCATCGGTAAAAAAATTGCTGATAAGCAAACCTCCCTTGCAGAGCTTGAGCAATACACGCTTACAAACGGCGAGCCGACAGCAGAAAGCGGAAAACAGGAATATTTAGAAGCCCTTGTCAATCAATATATCATTTCGGCAGGAACAGAATTATGAGCTATTTTATCGGAATTGATGTGGGAACATCTGCAACAAAATCAGTTTTATTTGATGAAACGGGTAAAATAATCTTTTCCAACAGTAGTGAATACGAGCTCATTCAACTACATAACGGTTGGGCACAGCAACGACCTAATGATTGGAAAAACGCTGCCGTTGAAACCTTGAAAAGCATTGTCCAAAAGGTTAGTGTCGATGAAATTAAGGGTATTGGCGTTACGGGTCAAATGCACGGTCTTGTTGTTCTTGACGAAAACGACAATGTTTTATATGACAGTATTATTTGGTGCGACCAAAGAACAGAAAAAGAGGTAAATCAAATAATTGATACAATCGGAAATGAAAGGTATATTGACTTAACCTTAAATGCTCCGAACACTTCTTTTACATTAAGTAAGCTGTTGTGGTTAAAGAATAATGAATCTGAAATTTTTTCAAAAATACGAAAGGTGCTATTACCTAAGGATTATATTAACTTTTGCCTGACTGGGAATTTTTCAACCGATGTTTCAGACGCAAGCGGAACAGGATGTTTTGATGTAAAAGGCAGGTGTTGGAGTGAGGGAATATTAAACGCATTTGATATTGACAAAGAACTGTTGCCGCAGGTTTATGAAAGCTCACAGGTTGTTGGAAATATAACCGAAGATATTGCAATAAAAACAGGATTATCAACAAATACGATTGTCGTTGCAGGAGCAGGTGACCAAGCGGCTGCTGCGGTGGGAAACGGTGTCATTAAACCGGGGTGCACAAGCATTTCGCTTGGAACAAGCGGTGTTGTTTTCACAGCGGTCGATAAGCCTGTCTATGATAAAATCGGAAGAAGTCACACATTCTGCCATGCTGTTGAAAATATGTGGCATGTTATGGGCGTAACGCAGGGCTGTGGTTTGTCAGTAAACTGGTTTAGGAAAAACTTTGCACAGGAGTATAGCTATGCCGAGCTTGATGAAAACGCAAAGGGAATTACAAGTGACGGAATAATCTATTTGCCTTATTTAATGGGAGAAAGAACGCCTCATCTCGATCCTAATTGCAGAGGCTCTTTTACGGGGTTTTCTGTAAATCATAATCGCTTTAATTTTTACAGAGCGGTTTTGGAAGGTATTTGTTTCAGTCTTAAAGATTGCTGTGAGGTTATCTGCGAATCAGGTGTTGATTTGAATATGGTAAAGGTAGGCGGAGGCGGTGCAAAAAGCAAGTTGTGGTTGCAAATTCTTGCCGATATTACAATGAATAATCTATATTCATCTCAATGTGTAGAAAGCGGAGCATTAGGTGTTGCTATTCTTGCAAGTGTAGGAAGCGGTTATTATAATTCGGTAACCGAAGCAAGTAAAAAAATGATTGTTTGCGACTTGACAATGACAGCATTTAATTCTGATAAGCTTGATTATTATAATTCAATTTATAAAACATACAAAAATCTTTATTGTGCAATAAAATCGGCTCAGGAGTGAAAAAAATGAAAAAGAGAGTCAGGTTGTGATGCAAACTCATTGATTCCTGACCCGATGTTTACCGATTCTGTAAGTAATGATTTCTCTTTCAAAGAAAATTCGCCCGCCTATGAGTTGGGAATAAGCGAGATTGAGATGAACAGTATCGGAGTTCAGAATAGCCGGTATTATTATGGAGACATATTATGGAAGTTGCATACAGAAAACAGATTGATGAATATTTAGAAAAAATTGATTCCGTTATAGAAAACGGCAGGTACAAGGATGATTGGGAAAGTCTTTCTGCATATCCTGTTCCTAAATGGTACAAGAACGCTAAATTCGGTGTGTTTCTTCACTGGGGTGTTTACAGTGTTCCGGCATATTACAGCGAGTGGTATCCGAGACTGATGTATTACAAGGGTAATCCTGTTTATTGGCATCATAAGAAGAAATATGGCAAGAATTTTAATTACCGTGATTTTGTGCCTATGTTTAAGGCAGAAAACTTTGATGCAGAAAAATGGGTCAGCATTCTGAAAAATGCCGGTGCAAAATACATTATGCCTGTTGGTGAACACCACGATGGATACAAAATGTATGACAGTGATTTATCTCGATGGACCTCCGTTAAACAAGCACCGCATTGCGATTTTTTGGGAAAATTAAAAAAAGAATGTGACAAACAAGGCGTTACATTTGCTACATCCAGTCATCGTGCAGAGCATTTTTGGTTTCTGAACGGTGGTAGGACTGTGGGTTATGATAATGAAGTGCTCGATGAAAAATATCGGGATTTTTACGGACCTGCGTATAATGTTCATAAAATTAACAATTTACATACTCTGCTCAGGCAGGAACACGGAATAACGCCGACAAAGGAATGGCTTGAGGATTGGCTTGTTAATTCCTGTGAATTGATTGATAAGTATCAGCCCGAAACCCTTTTCTTTGATTGGTGGGTAATGAACTATGCTTTTAGACCATATATGAAAAAATTTCTTGCCTATTACTATAATCGGTCGGTGGAATGGGCCAAAGAGGTCTGCGTTCAGTATAAGTCTGATGCGATTATGTATAATGTCGGTATTTTTGATCGTGAAAGAGGTCAGCTTGCGGCAACATCACCGTATATCTGGCAAAGCGAAACATCTACTGCCTATAATTCATGGAGCTACTGTACGACAAATAAATTCAAAACCGCAAGTAAAATTGCAGGAACCTTTGTTGATGTTATCAGTAAAAACGGAAATTTTGTTTTGAATCTAGGTCCAAAGGCAGACGGAACTTTTTGCGAAGAAGAAATGCAAATATTAGAGAAACTGAGTGACTGGACGACCAAAAACAAAGAAGCAATATGGGGAACTCAACCCTATAAGCTGTTTGGAGAAGGTAAAAATCACGGCAATGCCTCATTCAATGAAAAATACAACTATTCCAATCAAGATTACCGCTTTACATATAAGACAAGCAGCATTTATGTTTTTGCCTTAAAGTCGAACAGGACAACATTTAAAATCAAGTCGTTAAAATACAGTGGCGATATGTTTGCTGCTGATATAAAAAATGTTGAGGTTTTAGGCTATAAAAACAAAGTGAAATTTGAAAGAACCAATAGGTATTTGAAAATTGAATTGGATAGTCCTATAAAAACGGATATGCCTTTATGCTTTAAGGTTTCGATAGATTGATGAGGCGTAAAATAAAAAAGCGAATAAGTAAAGCGATTGTTTGCGTGATGTTGGGTTTGGCTTTAATTGCAATGGGTGTTTTGAAAGACGGTGTAATTTGTTTACTGTCATATATGACATTTCGTCTATAAAAAACTGTGAATTTGCTATTTATTCAACGACCATCTATTGACACTTACGAATGTTGCAGGACGGCGGTGATTTGTATGAGGGTATGCTGTATGCTATGAATAATCGTTATGGCTGGGGTTACACAAATGCCGTGGATATGTATAAGTTATGGGATGAATTCATCATAGAGGCCAGCCAAATGTTCGGCTATTGGCACAGCAAATATCCAATAACCACCGATAATAAAAATGTGCTCACCACGGTATACAAAAAGGGCGAAAGTGCTCTGCTGTGTGTTTATAATTTTTCAAACAAAAAAGAGCATTTTAATTTCCTGACAAACAGAGAACTTTTGGGCTTTGAACCTTGTGACATAAGGAAAATTAAACTTGGCTCAAATATCAAAAAGCACGCCGATATAACAAAATCTAAGCAGTTAGGCGGGCACAAGGGCGCAATCTATTGGCTGAAAGCATAAAAAGGAAAATACTATGAAAACAAAAAACAAATCAAAAAAATCATAACGGTGCTTTTAGCGGTTGCGGTGGTGTTATGGTATTTCGTCTAGGTTGTGACAAAACAATGGACAATCCCAACAGCGTTTCAAACGGAATTAAAAATACAGTTGAAAGATATATTGAAAATTAGTGGGTGACAATATGAAAAAGAAAAAACTCAAAGCACTTATTGTTTCTATTGTTTGTGCAATTTTGCTCGCTGCGGCTGCAACGGCAATTTTCGTACTCGGCTTAAATAAAGGACCTTTCTCCGGTCATGTAACCGATTACGCTACGGGCGAGCCTATTGCAAATGTATGTGTAACAGACGGAATGAATGTGGTAAAAACGGATAACAACGGCGAGTTCAAACTGAACGGGTGGAGAAAAAGCCATTTTGTTACCGTTACCGTTCCGTCAGGTTATCAAACAGATGATTATTATATTCCTGTAGACAAAAATACGAAAAGCTATGATTTTACTCTCAACAAATCAGATATAACCTCCCAAACGGAACATAGCTTTGTTCAAATCTCCGATACGGAAATCGGAAAGTCCGGCACGGGCGAATGGCTTGATAATGTCAAAAAAATTGTTAAGCAAAATAATCCTGCATTTTTGATACACACGGGCGACCTTTGCTATGAGGACGGAATAAAAAAGCATATTGAGGATATGAACACCGAAACTATGGGCTGTACTGTCAGATATGTAATCGGCAATCACGATTATGTAAAAGGAAGGTATGGCGAAGAGCTTTATGAAAGCCTTTACGGTCCGGTGTGGTATTCTTTTGATGTCGGCAACATTCATTATGTTGTAACTTCTTTCCAAACAGGAAGCGATTTCAAATCCTGTTATAACAAAAACGACAGATGGAAATGGCTGAAAAACGACCTTGAAAATGTTGATGACAATAAAAAGGTTATTATGTTTAACCATACAAAATCACCGAGTGATGATTATGTTTTATCCTTTGGCAGGGATGAGCTTGATTTGAAAAAGCATAATCTTATCGCCTGGATATACGGACACTACCATTATAATTATGTAAACGATACCGACGGAGTTTTGAATATCAGTACCGCCCGTCCCGATTGCGGCGGTATAGATTCTTCTGTAGCCGGTGTAAGATTGGTTAATATCGGTGCAGATGATAGCGTTTCAACAAATATGATTTACTATTTTTTGTCATCAACACAGCCGAATAATACTGTTTGGAACACAAAGCTTCAAGGTAATTTGCTTTATTGCGACACCGTTTATGATGACGGCGATATATACACGGCAACGGTTGATGATGGTTATCCTCGCAACTGCGGTGTATACAAACTTGATGCAGAAAACGGTAATATAAAGTGGTATTGCCAAACCGAAAATTCCGTAAAAAACAATTTGTGCATTGCACCAAACGGAATTACGGCAATGGACGCAGACGGAAATGTCTATTGTATCGACAAGCAAAACGGCAACATTATTTGGCAAACAAAAATAGGTCTTGGTTGTAATGTCGGAACAAGCAGTGCAATTACTGTAAATGACGGTGTGTTATTTGCCGGCAACGCGTCACAGATAACAGCTGTTGACACGGCAAACGGAAATGTAATTTGGACGAAAGTCAGAAATAAAGGAGAAAATTCTCCTGCCGAGTTTATTGTGGCAAATGACAAACTGATTGTTAATTCTCATTGGAACGCTCTTGTTGCACTCAATACAAAAACAGGCGATGAGCTTTGGAGCAATGATGACGAGGACATCAGATTCAGAAGCTCCACCCCTGCCATTGTTGATGATAAAACTCTGCTTGTTGCTGACGATAATGCAATTATGCTTGTTAATCTTGATGACGGCACTATAACCGACAAAATAACATTTGATGATTACAGTTTTTCATCAAGCGGACAGCCTGCCATTCTTGACGGTATTGCATACATTCCAACATCAAACAAAGGTTTGGTTGCGTTTGATGTTAAAAGCAAAAACATTGTGTGGAATTTTGAAACACAGGATAATATTTTGTTTTCGGCACCATATAGGGGCAAAGGCTCAAAAACTGTTGAAAGCTCTCCGATTATAGATTATAATAAAATCATCTTTGGCGCAAACGACGGATATGTTTATTGCATAGATGCAAAAAGCGGAAAAGTAACAGAAAAATTCAATGCAGGCTCTGCTGTTTTGGGAAAAGTTTTTGTAAAAGACAATAAACTTTATGCTGGCTCTTTTGACGGTGATATGGTTTGTTATACGCTTTTGTCACAGCGTTGATGAATGACAGAAACGGAGTAATGAAAAATGAAAAAAATAATAGCACTTATCGCAGTAATCGCCACTGTGGTAACGGTAGCGTTAAGCTTTACTTCCTGTTCAAAAAAACAGGATAACAGCTGGAAAAACGATAATAAATATGACCTGAGTATACCGACCTTAAACGAGGACGGATGGTATCTTGTGTTTGAGGACGATTTTGACGGTGACGGCATAAATCAAAACATCAAATTCGGCGAAAACTACAAGGGTAATAAAGAAATTTGGACCTATTCGCCGCACGCAATCCGTTGGGAAAGCAATAATAAAAACAAGCCCGAGCAAGCTTGCTATTGGTGTCCGAATATGGTGGAAGTTAAGGATTCAAAGTTAATAGTTCATTCTCGGTACGAGGATAATCACAAATGTGACGGCGACTGCCCTGCAAAAGGCAGATTCACCGGCGGAATTGAAACTCGAGAGATAGTCGGCGACAACAGTAACAACAAAGGCACAGCTGACAAAATGCTGTTTTCTCAAGCCTACGGTTACGTTGAGATAAAGGCTAAATTTCCAAAATCCAAAGGCTTATGGTCTGCTCTTTGGCTTCAGTCCTCAAATATGCGTAAGGTTGGCAACAAGGGTAAAGACGGCACGGAAATAGATGTTTTTGAGAGTGCGTTTTTGAACAGCAAAACCTCTAAAATGGGGCATTGTTTGTTATGGGACGGCTACGGCAAACACGCAGATTCATCACCTTATGTAACGGATTTGGAGCAAAATCTCTATGACGGTTTCCACACCTATGCACTCAAATGGACTCCCGAATACTATGTGTTTTACATAGACGGCGAGCCTACTTGGGCAACAAGCGACGGCGATGTTTCAAGAGTAAAAGAATTCTTGCGACTGACCGTAGAAATTGACGCAGGTGACGGCTGGGGACCTCACGGTCAAAAAATCGGTCAGTTTGATGATACAAAGGCTGCCGATGATTTTGAGGTGGAATATATCAAAGTGTACCAAAACAGCAACTACGAGCAGTATATTCAGGATGATTCCGAATTTGACGGCTCTGTAGATTTGAATTAAAAAATTCTATTATCCAAAGTTTCTCATGAAAAATCCTTACCGTATGTAGAAATCAAATGGATTACGAAGAATACTTCTTTGCTCCCGTTGGATTTAGAGTTAAATGACAAAGGATTGTTTAAATGGCTTAAACATAGGACGATTCCTTCAAACCGTGCTTATGTCAGAAGCTTGTTGAGCAAATGCGGGCTCAATCTTAACAGACCGTATTCGGAGTTTTATGCACACCCGTCACCTTTTGACTACATATTCAACGACCATTTATTGACCACTTACGAACGGAAAGTGGGATAAAAACACAGAGCTAAATTAAAAAACAGTCATTTCAATGTATAAAAGAAATGGCTGTTTTTCGTTGTTTTGAGTGTATTTTATATTTTTTCATCTGTTTCGTAATCAGCAGGTCGCCGGTTCAAGTCCGGCCAGTAGCTCCAAGGGCAGAGATAATCTCTGCCTTTTATTTTTTCTTTTTCTGAAACGCATTTCAAAATTCAATATGCAAAGCGTGTCGCACATTCAAAGAATTTAGAGGCTTCGGCACAAAAGAAAACGGCGATGCCTTAGCCGATATGCTCAGCGGTAAGGATTGATGAATGTTGTAATTAGCTGTTTGATTTGTTATTATTAGTTGGGTGATGAAAATGTTTAAAGGTGTTTATGAAGGTAAAAATGCAAAACATCAAAGTAAAAGAATACTTATATTAGGAGAGTCGCATTATGATAAAGATGGGTATAATGATTTTACTACTAAATCTGTAATTGAAAATTATCACTTAAATCCAAATGAAAAGAAATACAACTTTTTTCATAAAATTGCTAAATGCTTTTTTGAAAATGTAAAGGACATTGATGATGAATTTGAAAGTTTTTGGAATAACGTATATTTTGCAAACTATGTTGACGGATTGTGTGGTATAGGTGATTCAAAAGCAAAGATTTTAATTAAAAACAATAAAGAAAAATACAATAATGAATTATTTGAATTTATAAATAAAAATGAAATTGATATAGTATTTGTTTTCGGTAGAACAGTTTATAATAATCTGCCGAGTTGTTCCAAAAATAAAACAGCTGCTGAAAAACAACCTGATTTAGATAACGGTAATTTGTTTGTGGGCAAAAGAAGAGATTTTATAAGTCATTGTGTTTATTTAAAAGGTGAACAACATAAAAATGCAAAAACAATGCTAAAGAGAGATATTCACGTTTATGGGCTTCGTCATCCTTCTGCGAGATGTGGTTTTAATGCTGAAAATTACAAACCACATTTGAAAAATCTAATATAACATTAACACCACGGTGTGAAATCATTGTGGTGTTTTATTATGCCCGAAATTCGGCACATAGCGTTTTATATAATCACATCAAGAAAGGGTGATGATATGAAGCAAGGCGTGTTTTGGTTAATTGATAATAAGTTGTTTGCAATTCCGTTTGACAAAAGTAAATATCCCGACGGCATTGCAAAATCCGCCGATACATATAATCACGAAAAACTGTGGGAATATGTTAAGCTCCAAAATTGTAACAAGCCATACAATTACTACCCTCGTGGCAGGGTTGTCAAAGGAACTAAAAACAAAGCGATTATTTATATGAATCCAGATATATCAAACGAGTTTATCTTAGGTATAAAAGAAGCGTTTGAAATTAAGGACGAACCGATTATTAAGTTGGATTTCAGCAAGCATTATAAATGTTATTTAGATTAAGCAAAACGGAGGAGAAATTATGAATCGCTCAAAAAACGATCATATAATTGAAATGGCAAAAAAATTTATTGATAATTGCAACAGCTTTGAAATTAAAGATTTAGATGCCGACAAACAGTATCTCAACAATTTACCCGCAATAACTCCTTTCACCGATCGTATTAAAGAATACTTAAACCCGTTTGGGGAAGAACAAAATCAAAATCTTACAAAAACGAGTAGCAATGATTTAGATGAGCTTTGCATATTTGAAAAAGATATGTTTAAGTTGTTTTGTACCGATGAATTTAATACATATCTTATAAGAATGGTGAACAGTTTTGTTATCGAAGCCGTTAACGGAGGCAAACGAGTTTTAATTATATCGCCTTTTTCTAATGCAATTGTTCGCAATTTCTTAAAAGCTGTTGGACGAAAAAATCACCAAAACAACCTTTCTTGGTTTGATGATAAAAAGCTCTATTTTTGCGAGTGTATGCCCGATGATAACATAATTGCTTTTACAGAGGATATTAAATCAAAAATTTTCGATTTGAATATAGATATTGTCTACATTCCGTATCTTGAGGGCTTGCTTAAAAAATACAGCCCAAAATTACAAATTGATGTGTTGAAATACTTTTATGATTTTGCTTTTGATAAGAAAATTTGTATCGTTTCAACATTGTCGTCATTTGAACAATACAAAGGCGCAAATGATGATTGCTTGTTTTATCCGCAGCATAAATTAGATGTTTGCGTGTTAGGGAAAATTCTGCCTATGGAGGCATTGTACATTACTTCGTTTTCAAATAATACAGCGAGCTTTGAAAACTGGAGTGTGTGGAATTATATTAACGATACCCCGCCAAGAGTTTCGGTGCAAAGCCTTGATAATTTTTATACCTTTGATTCAATAAAGATAAATGATGAAGAATTTAAAAATATGGTTTCCGATG
>ENA-OOWO01001654-OOWO01001654.1-human-gut-metagenome-genome-assembly--contig:-NODE-1654-length-14039-cov-2.808710_pt1 | contig 14039 bp, 8 predicted proteins | sample MGYA00241579_ERZ501327 | MGnify/ENA primary metagenome ERZ501327 (study PRJEB25962, sample SAMEA2042836) | human gut metagenome | biome: human gut; feature: human-associated habitat; material: faeces...
CTTTGCAATGTGTTTTTCATAGTATTAGATTTAAGGTTAACAAAGGTTGGAGTACGGCGGTACTCCTTTTTTTATGTTCATATGTCAGCTTTTGGGGAGAAAAAATTACCAGGTCTATGTTATCGTTCCTTGCTTATCGTTTCGTTCTTGCCCCCTTTTTATTACCTTTGTCCCACTAAATAAAATAGCGAATGATAGTTTGTATTGCCGAAAAGCCCTCTGTGGCGCGTGACATAGCCGATGTATTGGGAGCGAGAGAAAAGAAAGACGGATACATCGAAGGAAATGGATACCAGGTGACCTGGACATTCGGTCATCTTTGTACGCTGAAAGAGCCGCATGAATATACTCCTAATTGGAAGTCATGGAGCTTGGGAAGCCTGCCCATGATACCTCCCCGTTTCGGCATTAAGCTGATTAGTAATCCCACATACGAGCGCCAGTTCCATACGATAGAGAACCTCATGCAACATGCCGATATGATTATAAACTGCGGTGATGCCGGGCAGGAGGGAGAATTGATACAGCGTTGGGTGATGCAGAAGGCCGGGGCACGTTGTCCGGTGAAACGTCTTTGGATATCTTCATTGACAGAGGAAGCTATTCGTGAGGGGTTTGCCAAGCTGCGTGATGCGTCGGATTTCCAGCCTTTGTACGAAGCAGGCTTGTCGCGTGCCATTGGCGACTGGCTGCTCGGGATGAATGCCACCCGCCTCTACACCATGAAGTATGGGCAGAACCGGCAGGTACTTTCTATCGGCCGTGTGCAGACGCCGACACTGGCGCTGATTGTAAACCGTCAGTTGGAAATACAGAATTTTGTTCCCAAGCAATACTGGGAGCTGAAGACCGTCTATCGTGATACCACTTTTTCCGCCATCCTCCGGAAAAGTGAGGAGGAACTGGTACTGGAAGCCGAGAAGCAGAAAGAGGCCATAGCTGCTGGGAAGAAACCTAAAAAAGAAGAAGAGAATCGAGGTATCGACCCCATTACCGACCGCGAACGTGGGCTTGCTCTATTGGATCAGATTAAGAATTTTCCTTTTACTGTGACGGATGTCACTAAGAAAGAGGGGAGGGAGGCACCACTTCGCTTGTTTGACTTGACTTCTTTGCAAGTGGAATGCAACAAGAAGTTTGCCTATTCCGCTGATGAGACACTGAAAATTATCCAGTCTTTGTATGAGAAGAAAGTGGCTACCTATCCACGTGTAGACACTACCTATTTGAGTGATGACATCTATCCCAAATGCCCCGGCATCTTGAAAGGTCTGCGTGATTACGAGACATTTACAGCCCCTTTGACAGGAACTGCATTGTTGAAGTCCAAAAAGGTTTTCGATAACTCGAAGGTAACAGACCACCACGCCATTATTCCTACCGGCCAGCATCCGCAGAATCTGACGGATATGGAGCGTCGCGTATTCGATTTGATAGCACGCCGTTTCATTGCTGTATTCTATCCCGATTGTAAGTTTGCCACTACCACCGTATTGGGCGAGGTAGAGAGCATAGAGTTCAAGGCCACCGGCAAGCAGATTCTGGAACCGGGTTGGCGTGTTATCTTCGGCACCCCCTCGGTACAATCGCAGGAGGAGAAAGAGGAAAAGGGAGAAGAGGAGAATGTGCTTCCGGCTTTTGTGAAAGGAGAAAGCGGACCGCACGTTCCTGATTTATATGAGAAGTGGACGCAACCGCCCCGGCCTTATACGGAAGCCACCCTGCTGCGTGCTATGGAAACGGCGGGCAAGCTGGTGGATAACGACGAACTGCGTGATGCGCTGAAGGAAAACGGTATCGGTCGTCCATCTACCCGTGCAGCCATCATCGAGACGCTGTTCAAGCGGAATTATATCCGCAAGGAAAAGAAGAATCTGATAGCCACTCCTACCGGTGTGGAGCTGATACAGATTATTCATGAGGAGCTGTTGAAGTCGGCGGAACTGACCGGTATTTGGGAGAAAAAACTACGTGAGATAGAAAGGCGGACATATAATGCCGGACAATTCTTGGAAGAATTGAAGCAGATGGTATCGGAAGTCGTGATGAGTGTACTTTCTGATAACAGCAACCGCCACATCACCATCCAAGCGTCTGCTCCCGAAAAGGGCAGTAAGGCTTCTGCCAAGACAGAGGATGCCGATAAGCCGAAAAAGGAGCCGAAGAAAAGATCACCGAGAAAGTCTGCCGCCGCAGGTAAAAAGACGAAACAGGCTTTGGGCGCTGTGGCAGCTTCAAGTGTGGAGGTTCCCGTACAAGCTGACGATTTCGTCGGTCAGCCTTGTCCGCTTTGCGGAAAAGGTACCGTTATCAAGGGGAAAACAGCTTACGGTTGTTCTGAATGGAAATCCGGATGCACATTCCGCAAGCCGTTTGAATAAGGGTAATCACATTAAATAATTCTCTCCGCCATGTATTTCCAGAGGGGAGCAGCCATCAGCGCCTGGCGGATGCTTCCTTGCTGCAGCAATTCCTTGACCTCTTGCAAGGAAAGCAGGTGTACGGTCAGGTTTTCTGTATCTTCCAACTGTTGCTCGGAGATTTTCTCCACGTCCGTAGCCAGGAAACAGTAGGTAATGTTGGTGTGGGTACTTGGATTGGGAGAGATTTGCATGAACTCTTTCCATACTCCGTTTCCATAGCCGGTTTCTTCCAAAAGTTCCCGTTGTGCGGAAACCATCGGAGAGCCGTCCTCTTCTTCGCATACCCCTGCACAGAGCTCATAGGACGTTTCTTGTATGCCATGCCGGTATTGGCGGATAAAGACAAATTGTCCATCACGGGTGATGGCAATGGTATTCACCCAGTTGGGATATTCCAATATATAATAGGAGGGGATGTGGTTGCCGTTGGGTAGCACTACATGGTCCTTACGCACAGTGAGCCACGGGGCCCGATGAAGGTATTCGCTGGATAAGACGGTCCAGGTGTCTTTTGATTTTTCCATAATGGTAGAATTGACTATATTTTAAACAGCATCCCTCCGATATTATCTGCCGTGGCTCCCGTTACCGAGGCGAGGCATCCGGGTGTGTCCGCCATATAGAGGGCACCCAGGAAAGCAAAGATTAGGGCTTCCTTGTACTCTATGATTTGCCGGCTGGGAATCACGATTTCACACGGACACAAAGCGTCGATACGTTCTATGAGGAACTTGTTGAATGCACCTCCACCGGTAATCAGCAGCTTTCCATTGCCATCGGGCAAGGGGTGGGCGGTGATGATGCGTGATATTTGCCAGGCGGCATGCTCGTAAAAGGTACGTAGCATATTTTCCATACTCAAGCCATAACGCTCGAGCATGGGATATACCAGTGTTTCCACCCACTCTCGTCCCAATGATTTCGGTCCGGACTGATGGTAGAAATCCATTCCGTTCAGTTCGTCCAGCAGTTCTTGGCAAATGTTGCCTTGCCGTGCTATCTCGCCGTCACGGTCAAATTCCAATCCTATTTGCCGGCAGTAATGGTTGATGATGTAATTCACCGGACTGATGTCAAAAGCGATGCGCCGCCCGTCCTGCTCGAATGAGATGTTGGAGAAACCGCCGATATTCAAACAGAAGTCGTAGTCAGCAAAAAGCAACCGGTCGCCAATAGGTACGAGTGGAGCGCCCTGCCCACCTAGCATGATGTCCAGCCGCCGGAAATCCGAAACGGTAGGTATATGGGTTTCAGCGGCAATGGCGGCTCCATCACCTATTTGGTACATGATTCTCTTTTGAGGCTCATGGAAGATAGTATGCCCGTGGGAGGCGATAATATCGGGGTGGACTCCAAATTCTTGCATGAACTCGTTGACACGTTCACCGAGAAACTTTCCATAGGAGCTGTGGAAAGTGATGAACTCCAAAGCACTCATTGTCTGTGCACCGGTACCCAATATCTGCTTCATGGCGTCAGGGTAGCTATAGCCTTTCGCACAGTCTATGTGGAAAGACCATTTTCCAGCTTGTCGTCGGAAAGTGCAACAACATACGTCCAGTCCGTCAAGAGAGGTGCCGGACATCAGGCCGATGGCTTGAATTTGGAAGTCTTTCATCCTGATTTTCTTGTTTTATTTATAATTGAGGTAGAATTCGACAACGGCTTCTATTCCTTTACGGAAGATGTCCAATGGTATATTCTCATTAGGTGAGTGGATGGCGTTGGATTCGAGCCCGAAGCCCATCAATACGGTTTTGATACCCAGCACTTGCTCGAAGGTGGAAATGATGGGGATACTTCCACCTCGACGCACTGCCAGCGGTTTCTTTCCGAATGCTTTTTCAAAACCTTTTTCGGCGGCTTGATAGGCGGGCAGGCTGATGGGGCATACATATCCTTGTCCGCCGTGCATCGGAGTGACTTTTACCTGTACTGAATCCGGCGCTATGTCCAGAATGTAGTCGGCAAAGAGCCGGGATATCTTGTGGTGGTCCTGGTGGGGAACCAACCGGCAGGATACCTTGGCGTATGCCTTGGATGGGAGCACGGTCTTGGACCCTTCACCCGTATATCCGCCCCAGATGCCGCATACGTCGAAAGATGGACGGCAACTGTTACGTTCCAGCGTACTGTAACCTTTCTCTCCGAAAAGTGCTTTTACATGGATAGCCTTTTTGTATTTCTCTTCGTCGAAAGGAATGCGGGCTATCATGTCGCGCTCGGTTTGGGGAACTTCTTCCACATCGTCATAGAAGCCCGGTACGGTGATACGTCCCTCTGCGTCCGTCACTTGGCTGATTATCTGGCAAAGTACATTGATGGGGTTGGCAACAGCACCGCCGAAGTGACCGCTGTGTAGGTCGCGGTTGGGGCCGGTCACTTCTATTTCCCAATAGGCCAGTCCGCGCAGTCCGGTGGTCAGTGAAGGCAGGTCTGCACCAAGCATGCTGGTGTCCGAAACCAGAATGACGTCTGCTTTCAGCAACTCTTTGTGCTCCTGGCAGAAGCTTTCTAAGCTGGGCGAACCGATTTCTTCTTCTCCTTCGAAGATGAATTTTACGTTGGTTTGCAGCAGTTCGTTGCGTACGAGGTATTCAAACGCTTTCACTTGTATGAAAGATTGCCCTTTGTCATCATCAGCACCACGTGCCCAGATATGTTCGTCGCGTATTTCCGGTTCAAAGGGGTCGCTTTTCCAAAGTTCGAGAGGTTCGGCTGGCATCACGTCGTAGTGGGCATATACCAATACGGTCTTGGCGTCCGGGTCTACGATTTTCTGTCCAAAAACAATTGGATTTCCTTTTGAAGGCATTACCAGAGCTTCGTCTGCTCCGGCTTCGAGCAACAGTTGTGCCCAGCGTTTGGCGCAGGCAAGCATATCGTCGTGATACTCGGGTTTGGCACTGATGCTTGGAATACGGATGAGGCTGAACAAGTCTTCCAGCATTTTAGACTCGTTCTCTGTAATATATTTCTTTATTTCCATAGGTGAATATTATAGCTGAGTTGTTCTGTCAATCAGGTAATAATCCAGCAATGTCATTGCTGTCATTGCTTCCACGATGGGTACTGCGCGTGGCAATACGCACGGATCATGGCGTCCGCGGGCTTTCAGGGTGGTGTCTACACCGTCAATGTTCACGGTGTGTTGCTCCATCAGTACGGTTGCCACGGGTTTGAAGGCTACACGGAAATAGATGTCTTGTCCGTTGCTGATTCCACCTTGTATACCGCCCGAATGATTGGTGCGGGTCTCGATACGTCCGTTATTGTTGTAGAACACATCATTCTGCTCCGAGCCTTTCTGCTTTAATCCCTTGAAACCGTCTCCATACTCGAATGCTTTTGCTGCATTGATGCTGAGCATGGCTGCTCCGAGTGCCGCATGGAGCTTGCCGAATACGGGTTGTCCCAGTCCGATGGGGCATCCTTTGATGACACAGGTCACCACTCCTCCGATAGTATCTCCTTCTCCCTTTATCTTGAAGATGAGTTCTTCCATTTCTTTCGCCTTCGCCGGGTCGGGGCAGCGGACCGGATTGGTCTCTATCAGGTCGAGGTCGTATGCGGTATAGTTCTCTTCAAGGCGGATAGAGCCTACTTGTGAAGTGTATGCCGTGATGTGTATACCCAACTGCTTTAGTGCCAATTTGGCCAAGGCGCCCGCCACTACACGCGAGATTGTTTCACGGGCCGATGAACGTCCGCCTCCGCGATGGTCTCGGATGCCGTATTTTACCTTATAAGTATAGTCGGCATGTGACGGGCGGTAGACTTCTTTCAGATTATTGTAATCGTCAGAATGCTGGTTTTGGTTCCATACAATGAATCCTATGGGGCAGCCTGTGGATTTTCCTTCGAAGATGCCGGAGAGGAACTCCACTTTGTCACCCTCTTTCCGAGCAGTAGTGATACGTGACTGTCCGGGGCGGCGTCGGTCGAGCTCTGCCTGGACGAAATCCATATCAATGGCTATTCCTGCAGGGAATCCGTCTATCACTCCTCCCACACCCTTACCGTGTGATTCCCCAAAACTGGTAAGACGGAGAATATTTCCAAATGAGTTGAACATATCAAATGCTTTAAAGGTTTATATATGAGGTTAATGTGCCAATACGCTTTATAAGAAATGCTTTTGACTTTATAAAGATAACAACTTTTTTCATAAAACGTTTAAGGAAATAAGATAAAAAATCCTTTCCGTATAAAGTTGCCTGCCTTTACCAGAGTTTGGCTAATGGTTTGTTCTTTATAAAAATGGCTTACTCTTTATGAAATATACATCGGAATTTCACTCGTAATGATGAAAAAAGGAACATCTATTTTTTAGAAAAGACCTTGTACTGTAACCTTAAAAAGTGTTACTTTGCACCTTTGATTTAAAATGGGAAATTAATAGCTCCCTTGGGAAGCTTTTTATTAACTAAACAAGTACTCAAAAAAGTATGAAAAAGAATTTATTTTATTTATTTGCATTGATCTGTTCAATGAGTTTATTCACGGCTTGTAGTGATGATGACGATGAAAATTGGAAGAAAGTGCCTAATCAGATTATTACAGCTGAAAATCTGGAACTGGAAACTAATATTCCAACAAGTTCTGATGCTAGTATGAAATTAGCGATGACCGATGCGCAGAATGGTATTTTGACGTTGAATAAAGTGGTTAGAGGTGCAGATGAAATAGAAATTAATGTGACTGTTGTTGAACAGACAGACGGTACTTTTAAGTTTCAAGGCGAGAAAAGTGTAACGCCTGCTACTAAGGCGGCTTGGGTGCTGCTTAGCTCTACGAATGTGAAAGTTTCGGGTACTATCACATTAGAAGGGAAAGCTGCAGTTACGGTTTCTACGGAGTTTGTAGGAGATATCGTGAAGAAATATCAGTTGTGTGATGCTGTTTATTATGCTGATTCTAAAGATAGAACCAATATTTATGCTCCGGGAAGATTGACTTGGGTATCGCCTTATGGAGAAGGTGGTAATGCAGGGATTGCAGCGGATAATATCTCGACAGTAGGGACAAATGTCCTATCTGCGGCTATGATACAGCTTTTGAAAGATGTGGAGTTCAAAGCTGACGGTTCTATTGTAGCCAGCTATGCAGAAGAAATAAACATTACTATGGATCAGATGATTATGGCCGGTATGGGACAGCTCCCTTCAACGGACGGCATTGTTTGGAAATCTTCTCCTGCAAATCTGGCTTATTGGTATGTGAAGGGTGAGCATATCTATGTTGTGCTGAATATTCCTGCCATTGTAACCGAAGCATTGAAAGATGCTGAGGATTCTCAAGTGACTCCGGAAGCTATTTTGCAGATTATAGAAATGGTGAAGAGCATGAGTGGAGCTGACATCAAGAATTTGTTGGGTCAGTTGTTGGCTGGACTTGAAGATGATAATATGCTGAAAAAGTTAGATATTTCTAAAATTTCCGATAGTGATATTGAAAAACTGATTGGCTATGTAATCGATGGTTTCCCCTTGAACTATAGAACTACCCAATTGGAGATAAAGAACGAGGAAGAGCTCGTAAGAACGGTAAATGATCTCTCTATCTATCTGGATAAGGATTTATTTGATATTTTTATGCCTGCTCTCTATCCGATGTTACCTGATGTAGATATGTTGTTAAAGAACACGAACATTGAATTCTGGGGACAGAGTATACCTTTGTGGAATATGATCCAGATGCTGACTGCCTTGAACTCAATGACTGAAATAGAAGGAATTTGGAATGTTACTACCAGATTCAATTTAGGTATAAGTCTTGGTGACAATTCTTATAAAAAATAAGAAAAGATTTTTCTTTATCTATAAAGAGGGTTCTGTGCTTGGAATCCTCTTTTTTATTTTTTTGTTCGTTTTATTATAGAATAAAATACATTATCTTTGCCTGCATCAAATTTGAATAAATATGACTGAAACGGAAAGACTGCAAATCATTACCCTTGTCAAGAACGAGGTCGTCCCTGCCATTGGTTGTACAGAACCTATAGCTGTAGCATTGTGTGTAGCAAAGGCTGTGGAAGTGTTGAATAAGCGTCCCGAAAAGATAACCGTATTGCTGAGTGCCAATATTCTGAAGAATGCAATGGGAGTGGGTATTCCTGGTACGGGGATGATTGGATTACCGATTGCTGTGGCACTTGGCGCTTTAATAGGCAAGTCGGCATATCAATTGGAGGTTTTGAAAGACAGTACCCCTGATGCAGTGGAGGCAGGAAAGCGTTTCATAGAAGAAAAGCGTATCCATATATCCTTAAAAGACGATATAGAAGAGAAACTTTATATAGAAGTCTGCTGTGAAGCCGATACGGACAAGGCAACCGCCATTATTGCTGGTGGACATACTTGCTTTACTTATATAACGCACAACGGGGACATCCTGCTGGACAAACAAACCGCTTCTTGCTTCGAAGAGGAGGAGGATGTATTGGACTTGACTTTACGCAAAGTGTATGACTTCGCCATGACAACCCCATTAGACGACATCCGTTTTATTCTTGATACGGCACGACTGAACAAGACTGCCGCTGAACGTTCCTTCGAAGGTGAATACGGTCATGGTCTGGGTAAAATCCTACGTGGCACTTACGAACACCGGATTATGGGCGACAGTGTCTTCTCTCATATCCTTTCTTACACTTCGGGAGCATGTGATGCCCGTATGGCAGGAGCTATGATTCCAGTGATGAGTAATTCCGGCAGTGGTAATCAAGGGATATCCGCTACCCTTCCCGTACTAGTCTATGCCGAAGAAAACGGGAAATCAGAAGAAGAATTGATACGTGCCTTGATGTTGAGCCATTTGACAGTAATCTATATCAAGCAGAGTTTGGGACGGTTATCCGCCTTATGCGGTTGTGTGGTTGCTGCCACGGGTTCCAGTTGCGGTATAACCTGGCTAATGGGAGGAACTTATGAACAAGTGGCATATGCTGTGCAGAACATGATTGCCAATCTTACCGGAATGATTTGTGATGGTGCCAAACCCAGTTGTGCCTTGAAAGTAACTACCGGAGTTTCAACCGCAGTGCTTTCAGCCATCATGGCCATGGAAAACCGTTGTGTAACTTCCGTAGAAGGTATTATTGATGAGGATGTGGATCAGAGTATCCGTAATCTGACAAAAATCGGTTCTAAAGGAATGAATGAAACGGATAAGTTGGTATTGGAAATAATGACAAGTAAATAATATAGAAATTAAAGAATTAAAAATTAAAGAATTACCATGCGGCATGCTTAATACAGTGTAGCTTGGTTCCTTAATTTCTAATTCTTTAATTTTTAATTCTTTAGTGGCAGCATCCGCCTCCACATTCATGGTCGCCGCATCCGTCGCCACAGTCACCACAACCGCAGCTGCCGCAACCGCCACCCATCATACGGGCGACTTCGGCAAGTTCTTCGTTTGTAGCCAGGCGGCTTTCCACTACTTCTCCAGTGAAGTTCAAGTCACAACCTGCGAGCGGATGGTTCATATCCATTACGACGATATCTTCCTTCACTTCTACCACACTTCCGTTGATGCGTTGACCTTCAGAAGTCATCAAGGGGATAACGGCACCTTCTACTACACGATCGCTGTCGAATTTCCCTTCTATCATAAAGATTTCTTTGGGGAGGTCAATAACATGGTCGTCGTCATATTCACCATAAGCTTCTGATGCCGGAATGGTAAAGTCGAATTTATCGCCTATCTGCAAGTCTTTTATCTGGGCTTCAAAGGGTTCGAGTGTCATTCCCAGCCCTGAGATAAACTGAAAAGGATGCTCTACGGGTGCTTCTTCTTCGAAATCTTTTTCTCCGTTTTCGATTGAGTACAGCTTATATGCTACGGTGATGTACTTGTTTTCTACTGTTTCCATTAATTTTCTATCTTTATTTAATTAGTAAATACTTTTTTTGAGTATTTGAAGAGACAAAGATACGAATTATTTGTTTCGGGATGTAGAGAGCCTTTGGTAATTTTCAGATTATTAAATGGTTTCAATGATTGGCAATACATTTACATTGGCTGTCCGAATGGTTCTATTTAGAACTGTTAAGTGATAAAATAGGATTTTAGGGCGATATTTTCTTACGATTATTCATATTTATCTTATTTTTTTATTCAATTTGTTTGGAGATTATAAAAAAGCCCTTACCTTTGCAGCACATTTGAAACAAAAAAGAAGAATTAAGTTATGAATTTACATACATCTATTAACCTGGCAGTCCTGCATATTATTCGCGTCGTGGTGGTGGCATCAAGAGCGTGAGAAAGGTTATGTATGTATTCGTATGTTAGAAGATAATTTATTAAGCCTTTCTCACTATAGTGGGAGAGGCTTTTTCATTAAAAGGAGATTTGAAAATGAAGCATCAGTTACGCAGCTCGTTCAGCACACAAAGTCGTCGCATGGCGGGAGCCCGTGCATTGTGGACGGCGAATGGTATGAAGAAAGAACAGATGGGTAAGCCCATTATCGCGATAGTCAACTCTTTTACCCAGTTTGTGCCGGGACATGTGCATCTGCATGAGATAGGTCAGTTTGTAAAGGAAGAGATAGAAAAGCAAGGCTGCTTTGCCGCCGAATTCAATACGATTGCCATTGACGACGGCATTGCGATGGGGCATGACGGTATGCTGTACTCGTTGCCCTCGCGCGACATCATAGCCGACAGCGTGGAGTATATGGTGAATGCGCATAAGGCGGATGCCATGGTGTGCATCAGCAACTGCGACAAGATTACTCCGGGTATGCTTATGGCTGCGATGAGGCTGAACATCCCTACGGTGTTCGTCTCCGGCGGTCCTATGGAAGCCGGGGAGTGGAACGGACAGCATCTCGACTTGATCGATGCGATGATTAAGTCGGCCGACAACAGCGTGAGCGATGCGGAGGTTGCCAAGATTGAACAGCATGCCTGTCCCACCTGCGGATGCTGTTCGGGTATGTTTACCGCCAATTCCATGAACTGCCTGAACGAAGCTATCGGACTGGCTCTTCCGGGTAACGGTACGATTGTGGCTACCCACGCAAACCGCAAGCAGCTGTTTAAGGACGCTGCCAGGCTGATTGTTGAAAACGCTTATAAGTATTATGAGGAAGGAGACGAAAGTGTGCTTCCTCGTAGCATTGCTACCCGTCAGGCTTTCTTGAATGCCATGACGCTGGATATAGCAATGGGTGGTTCTACTAATACAGTTCTTCACCTGTTGGCGGTGGCCCATGAAGCCGGAGCGGACTTCACGATGGACGACATAGATATGCTGTCGCGCAAAACGCCCTGCCTGTGTAAAGTTGCTCCCAATACCCAAAAATATCATGTACAGGATGTAAACCGTGCCGGCGGCATCGTTGCCATTATGGACGAACTTGCCAAAGGCGGATTGGTGGACACGGCCGTACGCCGCGTAGACGGAATGACGCTGGCCGAGGAGATAGACAGGTATTGCATCACCGGCCCGAACGTCTGTGAGGAGGCGGTCAGGAAATATTCCAGTGCCGCTGCCGGAAAGTTTAATCTGGCACTCGGTTCGCAGGATACTTATTATAAGGAATTGGACACCGACCGTGCCGAAGGTTGTATCCGCGACCTGCAGCATGCTTACAGCAAGGACGGCGGACTGGCTGTACTGAAAGGAAATATAGCGCAGGACGGCTGCGTGGTAAAAACGGCGGGAGTGGATGAAAGCATCTGGAAGTTTACCGGACCTGCCAAAGTATTCGACTCGCAGGAAGCTGCGTGCGACGGTATTCTGGGTGGAAAGGTTGTCAGCGGCGATGTCGTTGTCATTACTCACGAAGGTCCGAAAGGCGGCCCGGGCATGCAGGAAATGCTTTATCCCACCTCATATATCAAATCAAAACATTTGGGTAAAGAATGTGCTTTGATTACAGACGGACGTTTTAGTGGAGGTACTTCCGGATTAAGTATCGGACACATTTCTCCTGAAGCTGCGGCCGGTGGAAATATCGGTAAGATTGTTGATGGAGATATTATCGAGATAGATATCCCCAATCGTACTATTAATGTAAAACTCACTGATGAAGAGCTGGCAGCACGTCCTATGGCGCCTGTGACTCGCAATCGTCAAGTGTCGAAAGCTCTGAAAGCTTATGCCAGCATGGTAAGCTCGGCCGACAAGGGTGGAGTAAGAATTGTATAAAGAACTATTTATTCTTCATTTGACTTATGGCTAAAGAAAGAATTACAGGATCGGAAGCTTTAATGCGTTCGTTGGAACATCAGGGGGTAAAGACTCTCTTTGGATATCCGGGGGGAGCTATTATGCCTGTATTTGATGCTTTATATGATCATAGAGATAAATTAAACCATATATTGGTTCGTCATGAACAAGGTGCGGCTCATGCAGCACAAGGATTTGCACGCGTTTCGGGTGAAGTAGGTGTCTGTCTGGTAACCAGTGGACCGGGAGCTACGAATACCATTACAGGTATAGCTGACGCAATGATAGACAGCACCCCGATTGTTGTGATAGCTGGACAGGTCGGTGTCGGATTATTGGGTACGGATGCCTTTCAGGAAGTTGACTTGGTGGGTATAACTCAGCCAATTTCGAAATGGAGTTATCAGATACGCCGTGCGGAAGATGTAGCCTGGGCTGTTTCGAGAGCTTTCTATATAGCACGAAGCGGACGTCCCGGACCGGTTGTCCTCGATTTTGCAAAGAATGCTCAGATAGAAATGACTGATTACGAACCGGTAGATGTTGATTTTATCCGTAGCTACGATCCGGATCCGGAAACTGACATGGATGAAATAAACAAGGCTGTGGAACTGATAAATGCCTCTCAGAGGCCATTAGTCTTGGTAGGACAAGGAGTAGAACTTGGAGATGCTCAGGAAGAGCTTCGTAAGTTTGTTGAAAAGGCAGATTTACCTTGTGGATGTACCCTGCTGGGTCTTTCAGCTTTACCGTCCAAGCATCCGTTGAATAAAGGAATGCTCGGCATGCATGGTAATCTTGGTCCTAATGTAAAAACCAATGAATGTGATGTCCTGATTGCTGTAGGTATGCGTTTTGACGACCGTGTAACAGGTGATTTGTCTACATATGCCCGTCAGGCAAAAGTCATTCATCTGGATATTGATCCGTCTGAAATTGGGAAAAATGTACCGGTAGATGTTCCTGTACTTGGAAATTGCAAGCGTACACTGTCGTTACTTACCGAGCGGATTGTTGCCCAAAAACATACAGAATGGATAGAAAGCTTCCAGCCGTATGAAGAAAAAGAATACACTCAAGTAATAAAACCGGAAGTATTTCCTGAAGACGGACCACTGAATATGGGTGAAGTGGTAAATGCCGTAAGCGAAGCAACGGATAACGAAGCTATTCTCGTAACCGATGTCGGTCAGAATCAGATGCTGGCTTGCCGTTATTTCAAGTTTGCAAAGAAGCGCAGTGTTGTAACTTCCGGTGGTATGGGTACAATGGGATTCTGTCTGCCGGCTGCCATTGGAGCTACTTTCGGCGCTCCAGAACGTACGGTCTGTGCATTTATGGGTGATGGAGGTTTGCAGATGACTATGCAGGAGCTGGGAACTGTTATGGAACAAAAAGCTCCGGTAAAAATCATTCTTATGAATAATAATT
>ENA-OOWO01001660-OOWO01001660.1-human-gut-metagenome-genome-assembly--contig:-NODE-1660-length-13995-cov-2.355667_pt1 | contig 13995 bp, 9 predicted proteins | sample MGYA00241579_ERZ501327 | MGnify/ENA primary metagenome ERZ501327 (study PRJEB25962, sample SAMEA2042836) | human gut metagenome | biome: human gut; feature: human-associated habitat; material: faeces...
TAGGAAGAAAACTGCTTCGTTTTCCTCCTACTCGATTGCCCCTTTCTCCCCCTTCCGTTTCCTCTTTTCCGATTTCCTCGAAAAAAACATGCCTTTTTATTTTGTTTTGTCTCCGATTTGTGCTATCTTTGCAGTATCAATCAATATACGCAGCTTTTTGCGGTATCAAAAATATACGCAGATGAGAGTACTCATAGTAAATACAAGTGAAAAGACAGGCGGAGCGGCAGTAGCAGCCAACCGCCTGATGGATGCCCTTAACAACAATGGCGTTAAGGCAAAGATGTTGGTACGCGACAAGGAGACAGAAGACATCACCGTGGTCAGTCTGCCCCGTTCGCTCAGGTTGCAGTGGAACTTCCTGTGGGAGCGCTGGTGCGTGTTCTGGCATCTCCATTTCTCCCGTCAGCGCCTCTGGGAGGTAGACATGGCAACATCGGGCACCGATATCACCAGGCTCCGCGAGTTTCAGGAGGCAGATGTCATCCATCTCTCCTGGATCAACCAGGGCATGCTCTCACTCAAGAACATCCGCAAGATAATCCGCAGCGGCAAACCGGTGGTATGGACCATGCACGATCTCTGGCCAGCTACCGGCATCTGCCATTATGCCCGTGGCTGCAACCGCTATGCCTCCGCCTGCGGCAACTGTCCGCTTCTCCCCAATAAAGGCAGCAAGAACGACCTCTCAGCAAAGATATTCCGCCGTAAGAAGGAACTCTACCATCGCGGCGCCATCTCCTTCGTCACCTGTAGCCGTTGGCTCGAACGGCAGGCAAAGGGCAGCGGTCTCTTCGTAGGCCAGCGCATCACCAACATTCCGAATCCAATAGATACCCACGTGTTCTGTCCGCAGGATCAGGCAGAGGCGCGTCTGCGTGCCGGTCTGCCAGCCGACAAGCATATCATCCTCTTCGTATCCCAGCGCGTAACCGACGAGCGCAAGGGCATGCGTTATTTCATCGAAGCCATCGACCGGCTGGTAGCGCGCTATCCCGAGATGAAGGAGAATACCGCCATCGCCATCCTGGGTGGCCATTCCGAGGAAGTAAACCTCACCCTGCCGTCCTATTCGCTCGGCTATGTCAGCGATGAGAAGCAGATAGTGGCAATCTACAATTCTGCCGATGCCTTTGTGCTGCCATCGCTCGAAGATAATCTCCCTAACACCATCATGGAGTCGATGGCGTGCGGCGTGCCGAGCATCGGTTTCAGGGTAGGAGGTATACCGGAGATGATAGACCATCAGCAGAACGGCTACGTGGCCAACTACCGCGATACCGAAGACCTGGCGAGTGGCATCCACTGGGTACTCGAAGAGGCCAACAGGGCGGCTCTGAAGCAGGCATGTCTGCAGAAGGTAGCCCAGAACTATTCGCAGCATGCCGTAGCATTGAAATATATTGAAGTTTATAACGAGGCGATGGCCTACAAAAACTATAAGTTATGATTAAGTTCACCGTCGTAACCTGTACGTACAATGCCGAGAAGGAGTTGCAGCGTACCCTCGACAGCGTGCAGCGCCAGACCTACTGCAACATCGAGCACATCATCATGGATGGCGGTTCCCGCGATCGTACCCTCCAGCTGGTGAAGGCATATCAGCATCGCAATGCAGTAGGCGAGAGCTCGCACGAAATCGTGGTGATATCAGAGCCCGACAAGGGACTTTATGATGCCATGAACAAGAGCATCGACTGTGCTACGGGCGATTACCTGGTGTTCATGAATGCCGGCGACACCTTTCCTACAGCCGATACGCTGGAGTATGTAGAAGGCTGTGTAGGCGAAGGCGAAGTACTGCCCAGCGTACTTTACGGGGATACCGATATCGTGGACGAGATGGGCCATTTCCTGCGTCATCGCCGTCTAGCCCCACCCAAGAAGCTCACGTGGCGTTCGTTCATCTGGGGCATGCTGGTATGCCACCAGTCATTCTATGCCCGCACAGACATAGCCCGTGAGATTCATTACGATCTGCACTACCGTTATTCGGCAGATGTAGACTGGTGTATCCGCATCATGCGGGAGTCATCTCGCCGCAAGTTGCCGTTGCGCAACGTCCATGCCGTCCTCACCCATTTTCTGGATGGCGGCATGACCACGCAGAACCACAAAGCCTCCCTGAAGGAGCGTTTCCAGGTGATGCGCACCCATTACGGCCTTCTTCCCACCCTTGCAGTTCATGCCTGGTTCGTGATAAGAGGGGCTGTAAAAAAGTAAAAAGGTAAAAAGAGCCTTAACCCCTTTCGTTTAGTTAATAATTTATAGTTAATAGTTGATAGGGCAGCCTCGCTCGACGGCGTTAGCCCTCTATAAACTATCAACTAAAAAAGCGGCCCCGTTCCCAGCGATTCCATCGCTGGTCCCCTTAAGTCTTGAAAAATAGCCCCTGGTGTGTTCTTGCATCAGGGGCTTTTAACTTTACGGGGACCAGCGATGGAATCGCTGGGGACGGGGACGAACGGGGGTAGGCCTTTTTTACTTTTTTACCTTTAAAGCCCCTTCAGGTCGGTGATGACGGCCTGGGTGTAGGCTCTTATCTGAGATTCTGACAGATCGCTGATATGCTCGGGAGCGAGGGCGGCGATGTGCTGGCGGCTCTCCATCTCTATCATCGTGGCGATAGGGAGGAGCTTGTGGGCTGTCTTGCCGATGGCTTCTATTGATAACTCGCCTTCTGTTGCCTGCTGGAGGTTCTGGAGATGGGAGGACAACTCTTGCTTGACGGTGCTGAGTATCTCGGCTTCTGCCTCCGGATCGCCTTCTGCAAAGGTCAGAAGGGGTGCAAAGCGGGAATTCTTATTGGTTTTCTCTGCTATATCCTCTGCTTTCTCTGCAATATCCTCTGTTTCTAATGATGCTTCCTCTGCGATATCCCTTGTTTCCTCTGCTATATCCTCTGTTTCTGATGCTGCATCCTCCAAACCGAGGATTTCTTTCAGCTTCTCTGTGCTGAACGGCTTGAAGAGGCAATCGTCGAAACCGGCTTCTTTCAATTCTCTGATGATGCTGGCATCGTGGGCAGTCATCGCTACTACCTTCATGTGGCTGTGGTTGATGTGCTGAATCATCCTGATGCCGTTCATCTCGGGCATTTCGATATCCATCATCATCAGCGCAGGATGCTCGTTGTGGAGCACGGTGAGCGCCTCGGCTACATGCAGGCAGGCAAAGACTTGCCAGCTGTCGCCTACCAGCTTCTTCAGCATCTCCTGAAGCAGACGGAGCTGCAACGGGTCGTCATCGAGCAGCAGTATCTTGTGATTTTCGAAATGGGGCTTGGCTGGGGTGAGCGGCTTCTGCTCTTCTGCCTCTTCTGCTGCAGGAGCGGTACCTAAGGCAAGCGGAATGGTGACGGTGAAGGTGCTGCCCTTGTCCTTGACGGATTCCAGACGCAGGGTGCCCTGGAGCAGATTAACCAGTTCCTGGGTGATGTTCAGCCCGAGACCGGTGCCCTCGATGCCCTGGGCACTCTTCAGACGGGTGAACGCCTGGAACACCTTCTGGCGCTCTTCGGTGGTCATGCCCTTGCCGGTATCCCTTACCGAGAAGGTGAGGAGGTGCTGGGGACTGATGGCTGCCTGGATGGTGACGCTGCCCTTATCGGTATACTTGATGGCATTGCTAACCAGGTTGTTGAGTATCTGACGGATACGGAAGGCATCGGCACGGTAGTAGGTCTGCGGACTGCTGATGCCATCGAGCTCCAGATGCAGTTCCAATCCCTTCTCCTGGCTCAGGATCTGCATCTCTCCGGCACACTGGCGGAACATGTCGGCAGGCGAGAAATCTACAGGGTTCAGCTTCATCAGTCCGTTTTCCAACTGGTGATAATCGAGCAGGGCGGCAACGAGACGGGAGAGATGGGTGGCAGAACCCTTGATGCTGTTGAGACAGGAGATGCCCTGCGGGTTGTCGACATAATCCTTCATCAGGTCGATGAAGCCCGAGATGCTGGCAGCCGGAGCCTTGATGTCGTGGGTGATGGTGAGGAGCAGGCGTTCGCGCTGGTTCATGATGCGCCTGATTTCCTCGTTAGCCTCTTCGAGATTCTCGCGGTAGATGCGTTCCTTCTGCGTATCGCGGTAGATATAATAGACGAGGATGACGGCGGCTGTGATGGCTACGATGGCAAGCAGACCTATCTGCCAGAGCAGATTCTGGCGAGCCTGCATCGCCTGGTTAATAGCCTGCTGCATCGCCTGACGTTCGCGCTGGTGGATATCGTTGAGCTGCTGGGAGGAGCGCAGGGCGAGGCGGGCATTGGTTATCTGCAGGTCTCTCACCTCGCGGTTGATGGCATCATGGTTATCGTGTGTAGACTGCTTCTCCTTGCGGTCAATCTGTTCCAGGATATCGGCTACGTTTCCGGCTAAGTTGACCGGGGTAGAGAGGGTATCGGTGACAGCCTGGTTGCTGTCGCGTCTGATGCTGAGCGTTTCGGCATGTTCCTTCTTGAAGGCATCGGCAAGGCGGCGGAAGAAGCCCTTGCGGGTTTTCATCACCTCTACGGTAGTGTTCTTTGCTACATGGGTCTTGGGTGCCTTGGAATGCACGACAACGGAATCTTCGCCACTGTTGAGGCTGTTCATCTTCTCGTGCAGATAGTTGTGGGATGACTTGCCCTGCATGGCGCGGGTAAGCTGCTGCAGATTGGTCTGTTCCTCCTTGAGCAGGTTGGACATGGTGCTGTCGGCTGCCTGTCGCTTTTCGATATAGTCGCGGGTTGCCTGGTTGATAGCGAGCACGGATGTGGTGTTGCGATATACCAACCCTATCGCCAGAATCAGTACGATGGCGACGATGATGTAACCCAGGGCTACCTTGAAAGGAACGTTTGTTTGCTGCATCTTCTTATCTTTTAATGTTTTGAGTCTTTTTGCTATTTGCGTGCAAAGTTAATCAAAAATGCGATATAAACCAACGAAAACAGGAGATAAATGCCAAAATCTGGTCATCTATCTCCTGTTTCATTGAAAGCGACGCGTAATTACTATTTTCTGAAGGTGGATTTACTTTGCTACGGTTGAATCCACTGTTGCTGCTGGTGCCTCAACAGGTGTTGCTGTTGTGTCGGCTGGAGCTACTGTGTCTACTGGTTCTGAACCTGCAACGCTTACCATTCTGTTACCTGCAAATACATTGCTAACTGATACCATTGCTACTGCTGCGATAACTGCAAATACTAACTTTTTCATAATTTTTTTGTTTTTTAATTGTGAATATTATTGTTTATTAATTCTCTTGCTGAAACTCATTTGCGAGTTCGCTAAATAATATCACAATAGGCGTGCCAAAAATCGATGATTTTGTTAAGTGTCTAATAATCAGAGGAGATGGTGTTTCGTGCCAGAAATGGGGTGTGGGGAAAGTGGGGAAAAGGTGTAGAAAAATTCCCCAATATAGTGTGGAATATATTGGGGAATCTTTTACTCCATGCCGTATTTCTTCATCTTGTTGTAGAGAGTCTTGCGGTCGATGGCAAGCAGTTGGGCAGCCTTGCTCTTGTTGCCGTGGGTAGCTCTCAGGGCAGCGGCGATGCTTTCCTGTTCCGACTGTTCGCTGTGCAGCTGCATATTGATTGGTCGGGCTGTGGAGGTCTGTGCCATCGTCTTCTCCAGTTCCTGGGCACCGATATACTTGCCACGGGCGAGCAGGGTGGCGCGCTTCATCACATTGTTCAGTTCGCGCAGGTTGCCCGGCCAGTCGTATGAGGCAATGATTTCGGAGGCTTTGGCATCCATTCCGAGCACATTCTTGCCCAGTTCCTGGTTGGCGTGCTTGATAAAGAGGTTGGCAAAGAGGAAGATGTCGGCACCTCTGTCCTTGAGGGCAGGCATGTAGATGGTAAACTCGTTGATGCGGTGATAGAGGTCCTCTCTGAACTTGCCTTCGGCTACCGCCTGCGCCAGATTCTCGTTGGTGGCACAGATGAGTCGGATATCCACATCAATCTCCTGCGTGCTGCCCAGCGGACGGATTTTCCTCTCCTGCAAGGCTCTGAGGAGCTGCACCTGTACTTCGTAGTTGAGGTTTCCCATTTCATCGAGGAAAACCGTTCCGCCGTTAGCTATCTCGAAGGCACCCTTCTTATCCTGTTCGGCTCCGGTAAAGGCACCCTTCTTATATCCGAAGAATTCAGATGCCGCCACCTCCTTAGGGATGGCGCCGCAGTCGATGGCATAGAAAGGCTTGTCCTTGCGCAGACTCTGTTCGTGGATGCTGCGCGCCACATATTCCTTTCCGGTGCCGCTGGCTCCGAGAATGAGCACTGACATCGGGGTTGGGGCAACGAGCGAAACGAACTCGTAGAGCTGTTTGGAAGCCTCGCTTTCACCTTTTATATATCTAGGCACTTCCGTAGCGCCCTTCTGCTCTTCTTGGGGTGCATCCTGCATGGCGGAAGATTCCGCAGGCTGAGGGGCGGAAACCGCTGAAGCAGCCGACTGGATAGCCTCACGGATTTTCTCTAAGAGGATTTCGGGATGGAAGGGTTTAGCCACGTAATCGGTAGCACCCGATTTCATGGCACATACGGCATTCTGAACCTCTGCATAGCTAGTCATTACGATAAAAGGCAGGTGGGCATCGGTCTTCCTGATATGCTGGAGCAATACCAGTCCGTCGTGGTCGGGCAGGCGCAGGTCGGAAAGAACCAGATGGAATGCATCGCCGGCTCCCATCGCTTTGATGGCAGCGCCTACGGATGTTACCCTTTCCACATCGAATCCTTTCTTTTTGAGCCAAGTCTGTATCATCGTTCCGAATGCCAAATCGTCTTCTACAATCAATATCCTCTTCATAATGTTCTGTTTTATCCTCTTCTAAAATATCGTTATATATAACTTTGTGCAAAGGTACGGAAAAGTTGTATGGAAAGCTATTTAATTCACATTATTTAGCAATAAAACCGACTAAAATTCTACAAACCCTGTTCTATTATCTTATTTTTAGTGAAAAGAACAATTGTTTTCGGATAAAAGCATGCTAGTTGCTTTATTTTTTGTATCTTTGCAACCATGTTAAAACAAGATTTAGAGTCATGAATCCGATAGTACAAACCATCATATTGTCAGCTTCGGCGGTGCGCATGTTGCCGCATATCGCTCTGTATCTGCTCCATAAGAAGGAGATAGATGCCGACCTGCTGAAGGTGCAGGACAGGAAGCCTACGGTGCTCAACCTGATCAAGGCATGCACCCGCGAAAGGAGTTTCCGCAATCTGTTTTATTACCGCATGGGCGAATACCGTTCGGTTTTCATCAGCTGGCTGTTGCCTCCCGAGCGTACGATGACCATCTGGTGTCCGCATATCGGGAAGGGTGCGCATCTGGAGCACAGCTATGCCACCTATCTCAACGCAGAAAGCATAGGTGATGACTTCTACTGTCTGCAGATGGTGACGCTGGGCAACGGCAAGGGCGGCAGACCTACCATCGGAAATGACGTGAAGATCTATACCGGCGCCACGGTATTCGGCGGCATCCATATCGGCAACCACGTGACGATAGGCGCCGGTGCCGTGGTATTCCAGGATATTCCCGACGGGGCTACCGTGGTAGGGAATCCGGGGAGAATCATTCAGAAATAATCAATTTAAAGATAGAGAATATGAACTATGCATTGATCATAGCCGGAGGTTCTGGCAATAGAATGGGACAGGACATCCCAAAGCAGTTTATGCATGTAGACAACTGTCCTATCATCATCCATACGATGATGGCTTTTCAGAAGCATCCTGATATTCAGGGTATTGCTGTGGTATGTCTGGCAGGTTGGGAAACGGTACTGCAGTCGTATGCCAACCAGTTCTGCATTACCAAGCTGAAATGGATATTCCCTGGCGGAAGCAATGGTCAGGAGTCGATCCACAATGGTATCTATGGCTTGAAAGAGGCGGGATGTGGTGATGACGACCTGGTGCTGGTGCATGATGCCGTGCGCCCACTCTTGTCGCAAGACATCATCTCATCCAATATCGCCATCTGCCAGAAGTATGGCTATGCCATTACGGGTATCAAATGTAGAGAGGCTATCCTGGAGAGCGAAGATGGTTTCACGACCAACACCAGTATTCCACGCGACAAACTGATCCGTACCCAGACCCCCCAGACCTTCCGTTTGGGCAATCTGATAGCAGCCCACGAAGAGGCTAAGGAGAAGGGCATCGCCAATTCGGTGGCATCCTGTACCCTGATGGCAGAACTGGGAGGCAGACAGATGCATATCGTGCCTGGTTCAGAGAAGAACATCAAGATAACCACCGTTGAGGATCTGGAGATACTGAAGGCACTGATGAAGGTTCAGCCTGAGGCTTGGTTAAAATAAACATGTTATGATAGGAAATTCACCATATAAGGAAGATATAGCGCGCCTTTTCCGGGAAGGTTTGGAATTGGAGCGTCTGCATGGCAAGACCATTCTTGTGGCTGGTGCTACAGGATTGGTAGGAGGCTGTGTGGTTGATGTGCTGATGCAGAATCCTGCCCGGTGCTACAAGGTGATAGCAGCCGGAAGAAACAAGGAACGTGCCCGACAGAAGTTTGCTGCCTATTGGGAGGATGAATCTTTCTTCTTTGCAGAGATAGACGTTACCCAGCCTGTCATCAAGAGCATGGACAGGATGATAGGGGAACCAGTCTATAATGAGTTGGCTGAGGGCGCTGATTACATCATCGATGCAGCCAGCAATGCGAGTCCTAACTTCTTTAAGCAGAACCCTGTAGAGGTGATGAAGGCGAACATCAACGGCGTATCCAACCTGCTGGAATATGGATTGAGTCACCGCATGCAGCGCATGGTTTATATCTCTTCGGGTGAAATCTATGGCGAGGGCGACGGCTCCGAATTTAGCGAGAAGAGCAGCGGCTATGTGGATTGTGCCTCGGTGCGTGCCTGCTATCCATCTTCCAAACGTGCTGCCGAAACGCTCTGTATGGCATACGGAGCAGAGTATGATGCCGATGTGGTGATAGCCAGACTGAGTCATACCTACGGTCCGGGCTTTACGGAGAGTGACAATAGGGTGTATGCCCAGTTTATCCGCAATGTTCTGAATGGTGAGGATATCGTCCTGAAGAGTAAGGGTGAGGCTTTCCGCTCCTGGCTTTATGTGGTAGATGCCGCCCATGCCATCTTGCGCCTCCTGCTGGATGGCGAGAGGGCAAATGCCTATAATGTGGCTCATTCAGAATCGAATATCTCCATCCGCCAACTGGCAGAGCTGATAGCCCGGAAAGCGGACAGAAAGGTGGTGTTTGATATTCCTGAGGCGGATGCGCAGCAGGGCAATACCACGCCTATCACCAAGGCAACCTTCAGTACGGATAAACTCAAGGCTTTAGGCTGGAAACCGCTCTTTGATGTAGAAGAAGGTTTCGGACATACCTTGCAGGAAGTGAGGGAAGGCTAAAGCTTTCTTTTAATCTCATCCCATGTTTCCCGCTTTTCTATGTTCAGATAGTAGCGAAGGTGTTTCTCTACTCTCTGTTCTACGGGTGGAAACTTCATATAGTCGCCAAAGAAGTGGCGCAGATAGGTATCAGCCTGCTCCGGCAGCAAGACGGTGGTATCCTCGAACGGGAATTCCTTGCCCTTGCCGAGCCATTCCTTCGGGAAAATCTCCTTATAGTGGTAGGAGCCTGTATTCACCAGTACGTTCTTTGCCTTATCGAAGTCATACCGGTGACTCATCTCGTCCATCTGCTGGATGAGGCGGTGGCGCATCTTGCTGCGGCAGAAGAAGGCGATCGTCTTGATGGCAAAGCGGCCCCAAGTTTCCTTGTGCAGGAGCAGGGAGATGTACTCAATGAAAGTATTGTGGGTGGTTACGGCATTCAGACGGTTGATGGTCTTCGAGTATTTGCGATACAGCGCCTTTGCCGTTTCCAGGTCATCGTCGGTGGCATCAAGAGGGAAGATATCTACGTAAAGACCGATGATGCAGGGACGCTCCTTCTCCTCAATAAGAGTGGTTTCTCGGTTCACGAGTTTGGAGAAATACAGAGGGTACGATTCGTTGTTGTAGGGAGTTACTACCTCGTATTTGCCAAAGTCTTCGTGTTTGGCGATTTCGAGCAGACGGTCGTAGTCGGGGCGTGGCATCAGTACGTCGATGTCATCGTCCCAGGGAATCATTCCGTGGTGACGGGCGGCTCCGATAGCGGTGCCGGCACAACAGTAATATCTGAGGTGATACTTGTTGCAGATTTCGATGAAAGCCTTCAATATATCGAGTATTGTGGCGTTCCATTCCTTCTTGATGTTCTTAATATCCATACTTTTTTCTGTTTTACGGCTGCAAAAGTAAGCAAAAAGTTTTGAACTTCAAACTATTTATGCTACTTTTGCATTCTAAAAAGTAAAAACAAGTAATATTCCATATTTATCAGATAGAAACGATGGCAGAATCATTAAAGGAAAAAACCGCCAAGGGATTGTTTTGGGGAGCGATGAACAGTGGCTCTACCCAGGTACTCAATATCCTCTTTGGCATCTTCTTGGCGCGTTTGTTGTCGCCAGCCGATTATGGTATCATCGGCATTCTCACCATATTCACCCTGATAGCGGGCAATCTGCAGAGTAGTGGGTTTACCCAGGCACTGGTGAATATCAGAAAACCCACCGACAACGATTATAACTCGGTGTTCTGGTTTAATGTCCTGGTGAGTCTTACCATGTATGTGGTGCTCTTTTTCTGTGCGCCGCTGATAGCAGATTTCTTCCATCAGCCTTGTCTCACCTCCCTGTCGCGCTTCGTGTTCCTGAGTTTCTTCATCTCTTCGTTTGGCATCGCCCAGAACGGATATATGATGAAGAACATGATGAACAAGGAGATTACCATCGTTAATTTCATGGCTCTGATCAGTTCGAACGTCGTGGGACTGGTGCTGGCATTCAACGGCATGGCTTACTGGAGTCTTGCCTGGCAGCAGGTTATCTTTATCCTCGTGCTGAATATAGGAAGATATTATTATACGGGATGGCGCCCGAATTTTCATATTGATTTCGGACCGGTAAGGAAGATGTTCGGATTCAGCGTGAAACTCCTGGTTACCAACATCATCAATACGGTGAGCAACAATGTATTGACCTTTGTCTTCGGCAGGTTCTATCCGATTAATGATGTGGGTAACTATAGTCAGGCATACAACTGGGACACCAAAGCTAATTCGTTTGTTGCCAATACGGTGGGACAGATAGCTCAGCCCGTCTTGGCTTCTATCCAGGACGATAAGAACCGCGAGTTGCTGGTGTTCAGAAAGATGCTCCGTTTCACGGCATTCCTTTCTTTCCCTTTGATGTTCGGCTTGACCCTTGTATCACGTGAATTCATTCTGATTACGATTCATGAGAAATGGATAGCCAGTGTGCCGCTGTTGCAGATTCTCTGCGTGAGCGGTGCCTTTATGCCGATTTATACGCTCTATCAGAATCTGGCTATCAGCAAGGGGCGTTCTGATGTATATATGTGGTGCAACATCGGTCAGGTAGTGGGGCTGCTCGCCTTGGTATTGTTTTGTCATCAATATGGCATCCAGACCATGGTGATAGCCTATACCGTGTTTATCATCGCCTGGCTTCTGGTCTGGCAGTGGATGATGAAGCGTGTTGCCGGATTGCGGTTCCTGGATGTGGCAAAGGATATACTGCCATTCATGCTCTGTGCGGCAGCCACGATGGTAGTTACCTATTTTATGACCCGCAGCCTGCAGAACATCTATCTCCTGCTGCTGGTTCGTCTGCTGGTTTCAGCCACCATCTACTTCTGTATCATGAAACTGCTGAAGGTGCAGATATTAGAAGAGTGTATAGCCTTCTGTAAGCGAGGTAGATAAGATTCACCCTCTTGACAGGTACCCCCTTTTTGATGAGCTTGATGATGAGTCGGATGAGGCAGTTCTTAGGCTTGTAGTCGAGCGCCTGATCCACCTTTTCGAAGGCTACCTGTGCGTTTGCTGCCCAGCGGTAGGCATTGACGATGCCTATCTCTGTGGCCCTGAGATACTGATGTTCCGTATCGTTCTGCTCGAAGAAATCGATGAGTCGGCGGGTTGACTTGAAGTATGACAGGAGGTTCTTTTCAGAGATGTTGTGATTGTAGGAATTCTCATTGTCGGTACGGTAATAATATACCGCATCATCGATGTTCACCTTTTTGCCGTAGAACATGAACTGGGCATTCCAGAAAAGATCTTCTGCATAGTTGATGCCCTCTTCAAAGAATATCCTGTGCTCCATGATGAGCGAACGCTTATAGATTCTGCCCCACAGCCGGTTGGTGATGATGTTCTGACAGACAAGCAGTTTGAGCAGCTTCTCATCAGAAACTTCAAAAGGTTTCTGGAGCATTCCTGCCTTTCCATCGCACCACTCTTTGTAGCCGCCATCAATCAGATCGGCATGGCTACTATCTGCCTTTCCTGCCAGTTTCTCTACAGCATCTTCCGGCAGCATATCGTCGCTATCGGCAAATAAAAGATAATCGCCTGTAGCTGCCATCAGTGCCGTCTGTCTTGCAGCTCCCACGCCCCGGTTTCTGTCGTGGTGGATGATGCGTACCTGTTGTGCTCTTTCTGGATATTCTTTCAGAAGCGATTGCAGGATGCCGATACTTTTATCGGGGGTACAGTCATCTACAAAGATGTATTCGATAGACGCATACGACTGCTCGAACAGTGAACGGACGCACTGTTCGATATATTTTTCTACTCCATAGATAGGGGTTAAGATACTTATTTTCAGCATGATGGTTTTAATCTAAGATACTTTTTTATCTTGTCGGGTTCTCTTTTTTTTATCTTGTGAGATACTCGAATATCAGCGTGCTGTTATAGAAGAACAGGAAGATGGTGATGATGGCGAGTCCTCCACGAAGATAAGGCAGATATTTCTTCTTACAGTTTCTGATGATATATCCGATACAGATCGGAATGATGAACGCCCAATGGGCTGCCATGATATAAACCTCGTTCAGTCCGAATCCCATGACCAGATGAATGAAGGCATCGCATGCCACCCATGAGGCAGTGAGCCAGAGAAAGGCCGATCTTCTTCCCATCCAAAAGCCCATACACAGCAGAATCACGATGATACCCTCTATGATATAAGGAACGGGTGTCTGGTATTTCACGAATATCGGGCGGTGGCTGTGAATATCTTCCAGAAGATGTTCTCTGTGCAGGATAAGCGATTCGCCAAAAACGTTTTCTACCAGTGATTCTGAACGGGAGATAGACATATCTGCCCATGAAAGCATGCCCCGTTTCTGGATATTTTTGCCAGCGATGGCCTTATCGTGTTTTTGCTTCTGGTCCATCTTAGCCCTAAAAGTACTGTCTTTAGCAGCTTTCTGAGCCACGAGCCGTTCTCCTTCCAGACGGTTCGGAATGATGAAAGCCTTGTTTTGGTAGATGCCTGCAGCACCTATCAGAAGGGTAGGCAAGATGATGCCCAATGCCAGATATTTCGGACGGAAGAGTTTTTTGCCATTGGTAAAGAGGGCGGCAAGGAAGGTCTTGGCGCCATTACTCAGCGTGATGCCTGCCGTGAAGAAAAAGAGCAGAGCTGTTTGCCACCAAGGCATGCTGCGGTGTTCCTGCTGCTGTTTGCCTGCCAGATAAAGTGTCATCGACAGGAAGAAAAGCGACATGCCGAAATGGTCATCCACAAAGGTGACGAGCAGCACGTAGGCAAAGGAAAAAAGCATCGCTGTGAGCACATTGCTGTCTATAGCCTTCAGCTGCATCACCTCTCTGAAGATTCTTCTGAAGAAGAGGGTGGAGTAGGTGGAGAAGAATGTCATCATCACCGCCACGATGGTAGTTGCCCAGTTGCGCGAGGTGAGTTCTATCAGCCAGCCGTTCAGTAGCGAGAAAGGATAGAGGAAGAAAGGGAGCATGGGATGGCGATACTCCGTGTAATACACCTTCCACTTCGAGAGGGTAAGGTAGGTGTAGGGGTCGAAACCTGAAATCTGAAAGTTCTTGGTGA
>ENA-OOWO01001665-OOWO01001665.1-human-gut-metagenome-genome-assembly--contig:-NODE-1665-length-13987-cov-7.356876_pt1 | contig 13987 bp, 15 predicted proteins | sample MGYA00241579_ERZ501327 | MGnify/ENA primary metagenome ERZ501327 (study PRJEB25962, sample SAMEA2042836) | human gut metagenome | biome: human gut; feature: human-associated habitat; material: faeces...
AACAAGATTCGTAAAACCATGTTTCATAGCATAATCTTCAAGCATTTGCTTTTGAGATAAGATTTGTCAAGGGTATTTTCTGCGAAGTATTCAAAACTAATAAATAGTTACCTTAAACACCGTAGTCCATTCTGCCTGTTAAAAAGTTCCATACATCAAACTATCCATTTCATCTACAAAATATTTTGAATTTACCTAATAACTTCTAAAAACACAAAAAACCTGTAGATTGTATCTAATAAAAAGATGAAATCTACAGGTTTTCGTTTTTACTCGTATTTCAGCTAATGCCGTCAATGAATATCACAGAAAATGAAAGCTTAAATTTTTACAACATAAGGTTCATCTTCAATAATGCTCTGATCGTGGGTAACGATGATAACTGTTTTGCCTTCTTCATTGAGTTCGTGCAATAACTTCATAACAATATCTCTATTTTTCTTGTCAAGTGAGCCAGTAGGTTCATCTGCCAAAACAACAGAACATTTTTTCATCATAAGACGAGCTAAAGCAACTCTCTGTTGTTCACCACCGGAAAGCTGATAAACTTTTTTGTTAACTTCCTTTGATAACCCCACACGATTAAGAGCTTCTTTAAGTGATACTTTAGTTCGGCTTGATTTTTTAATCAAACTTAAATTTTCTTTAACTGTCTTATTTTCAAGCAGTGCAAAATTCTGAAAAAGAAACCCCACTGTATCCGCAAAAAAACTGTTTTTATTTTTAAGCCGGGTAATATTCAGCCCTTCGATTATGATACTGCCGCTATCCGGCTTTTCGATACCACCAATCATATTGAGTAAAGTGCTTTTTCCACTGCCGCTATCGCCGCTGATTACTACAAAACTTCCATCCGGAATTTCCAAATTAAAGTTGGAGAAAATTATTTTCTCTCCAAATGCTTTATTTAAGCCACGAATTATAATCATAAACATCCTCCCTTCAATGACTTTGAGATATTTGTTTTTTCAACCCACATAATATTTGTGAAAATGATTGCCATTTCAATAATGGTGAGCAACGCTCCAATCAGTAAAGCAATCCCGACACTTGCGTTAGATATAAAAAGCGAAACAATGCAAATCAATATCACAACGGCTATATTTTCTAAGAGATTAACGGAAATAAATCTTTTGTGCCTTTCATAAAAGCTATAACCTAAAACCTTTTTGAGGGAGATTTCCATAGAGCTAAGTCTAAATTCCATTTTCGCTTCAGATACGATTATAGCTATATCTAACAGCAATACTAATACGCAAAGAGAGCTTATAAAGCTAATCAATTTCACAAGGAAACTATGACTATAAGTGTAATCCTCTCCGACATTCGTCAGCATAAAATAGTGTGAACCAAGCTGTTGTGAATATTTTTTCGCAACATTGCGAATTGTGCTTTCATCGCATCCGTAGATTACCTCACCATTATATGTTCCTGTTTCGATATAACTTCCATTTAAAGCAACAGCCTCATTTGCCTGATAAATCACAATCGGATTTGTTACTCTTGACAATCCGTCAATAGCCTCTTCTCTGTTCGAATTGAGATAATAAAATTGCTCTCTGCCAGAATATTCTTTATAAACAACACGCAGTTCTTCTGCATTTTGGGTAAGAGAGCCAATTTCCTCTTTTGCGATATCTTTGTATGATTCCGCATTTCTTCCCTTTGGCACGAAGACCACGATATCCTCTTTTTCATCATCTTCAGTAAGCATATCAGAAAACCCTTGTAGCATATCTCTGGCATTATGATTTACAAAAATATAATTATCCGTATCGCTTATCCGGCTGCCTATGCAGACCACCGGATTTATAGTGTTGTATTCATTTTCGTAAAGGTCATTCCAAAATTTGCTCTCTTTGGATTCCTCCTCATTTTCTTCAAAAGGAGGTTCAATCTGCATAACTCCAAAATAATAATCATTATAATGATTTTCTAAAAGAGTAGTGTTTGTAAGTAAATTACCTTGAATGCTACTGAGATTTGTAGTTATTGTAAAAATTGTCATAGCAGTAGCAAATACTTTAAGACCGTTCAGAAGATAAAACATACCTTTTTTATCTGAAGCATTGGCAAAGGCTTTTTTTACATCAAAGCGGACAAAAGCAGCATAAGGAATTACGGAAAGAACTGCTCCGGCACAATACACTGCCAAAATGAGATGATCTTCATACGCTCCCGATATAAATTGAGAAACAAGCAACTTTGCTAAGACGAATAATGCAGCATATGAAATCATATCAGCCACTACAGCTTTTAGAGCAATCACAGCAGCATTTTCGCCCAGAGAAGCTCGTACAACTACTTCCTTTTGTCTGCGTATCACCTCAATCATATTAAGTACAATCATCAATATGGCAACCAGGCCCCAAACAATGAACATCATATCAGTTTCGGTTGATTGCCAAAACTCTGGCTGCGATATAGAATATTCTTTTGCCAAATCTTGATATGTGGCAATAATGTCATCATCATCACCGATATAGCTGACCATTATTTCCTGTCCATTGCCTGTGTTTTTTGCTTCTCTAAAATCTTCAAATTCTATTACGGTGATTCCGCCTATCAAAGCCGTATATGTTTTTTCCTCAATATCCATTGTGCTTTTAAGACTATCCCGAACAACGGTATCATCACCATAAATATAAAGTCTTGTCTGATAATTAGAAACTCTCTGATTAAAAGTCGAAAAAATATGAACACCATGCTTCTCAGCTGTATCTTCTGCATTGGCTAAAAATGAATCCATATCGTCATTAGTAGTTGTGTATCTGGACGATAAATAATAAGCACCATTAAAGTTCCAGAGCATATTTTGATATACTTCAGCTTGCATAACAAAAGCAAAAATAATCGTAATCAACAGCAATATATTTCTTATATGTTTCATTCAAATCCCTCCAATTTCACTTGGCATAGTTAAATTCAAATCATCCAAAAGCATCAAAGTTTTTCTGTAATTGCCTTTTGCTTTTTATAAAAATATTTTCCCTTTCAGACATTTTGGGGGTTCGATTTAGTACAGCTTGCCCCCAACAACTCAATAAATATTATAAACAAAACTGTAAATGAAGTCAATTTGCATATTTAGAGCATTAGGGGCACTCACTCTTAAGATTTACCACTCAAAAAACAGGAACAAAATTATCGTTCTGGATATTGCCGTTTGCTTCTCTTATCCATTTTCTGTTGAGTCCGTTGATACTTCTGGTGTAGATATCTTTGAATGGATCGTGCTTCTGATTCTTCATGCAACAAATCTGTCACATCCCGTTTGCTGTCAAACAAGATAAGCGGATCAAATTTTTCTCCGTATGCAGTTTTAATCTTGGAAGTGGCAGCTTGAATTTTATCTGATTGCAGGGCAACCCGTTGTTCTAAGAGTTCTGCTGAATCCACATTTTTTGCCTGCTCCCTTAATTCCGAGAACTGCTTTAAGGCGTCTTCCAACTCAGCAGCATATTTTTCCTCCTGCTTTGTCAGGCGTTTCAAATTTTCCTCCATAGCCAAAACACTCTTTTTAACCTCAGCAATTCCAGTATCCTCACTACAATCAAATGAACTGAGGAGCATCGTCTTTTCGGATCTCAGTTCTTCCAAATCTTCCGTCAGTTCGGCAATCTGTTTTGCCAAATCATTATGAGCAACAAACTGATAAAATGGTGTCGCTTTCTTTTCTGTAAGCAGCGTTTTCCGTTCTTTGGTCTTATTTTTAATCTGCTGTACCAGTACAGAATATCGCTCTAAGTCGGGCTTCAGCACATTCAGGCTTTCCGATAATTTGTGTTTTCCAAAACCGGCATAGCGGATTTGATAGCGGAAAATAACCATGTTCGCCCGTAAGGACTCCATTGCTTCTGCAAGCGCAGGAACAGATACTTTAACTGTCTGCATCAGCTTCTTGACTGTTGCTTTCAGCTCACGGAGCAACGCATTGTCTGCCTTAATCTGACGATTCAACTCACAGCGGTCAGAAACAATACCCTTTTTCTCCAATGCTCTTGCAACCACACCCTCGTGAATGGTGGGCTGCTCGGTCAAGCCCCGATCTGCATGACTGCGATGGTCGATGCGTTCTTCGTGTCCGACAGTCTCCAAATGGCGATTCGTCACATCAGCCCATGCTGCTCTCCATAAAACAAGTTGTTCTTCGCTATTCCAACGCTCGGCAATGGGATTCTGCCTTCCATATTTCGTGCTTTTGGGATATTTCGATACCCGTTCATATCCTTTTGCTTCAGCAGCAGAAGCAGTCATATACACCTTTTTCTTTCCTACCTTATACTGGTATTGCTTTTCCCATCCCTCTGTCTGTGCTATCTTAAACTCATCCGCAGTAAAACCTTGTTCCTCTCCATTTTTCACACAGAGATATTCTTTCTGCGTCTTATATTGCCAGTTCCCTTTTTCATCTAACGGGCGCACTGTTAGCATGATATGAGCATGGGGATTGTGACCAGGAGGGTATGGATCGTGAATTGCCACATCTGCACACATCCCATCAGCTACAAAGGTGCCAGAAATAAAATCGGACAGCAGTTTTTCCCACTGTGTTTCGTTCAGCTCAATCGGTAGAGCAACCACAAATTCACGGGCAAGGCGACTGTCTTTTGTCTTTTCATTTTCTTCTACGGCGTTCCAAAGCACGCCCCGCTCTTTCCATTCTGACGGGGCGAACTCTGGTAGGAATACTTCCTGCCAGACCAGTCCTTTCTTGTGGGTGTAGTCATGCTGCACCCCATCATAATCATTGAGGATTTTAGAACAACTCAGATAAGCGGAAGCTGCAACAGCGCTTCTTCCTGTACCACGGCTGACTACTTTTGCTTCCAGATGATAGATTGCCATTTGTTTTTACCGTCCTTTCTTTCTGTTTCTCTTTTGAAAAGAGAAAATGGGTATCGCATTTTCGGCGATACCCATAACTGCGTAAAAGCTGTCGGTGGCAGGTTTTCGCAGGCAGGCGGCGGGATGGGGTGGCAATATGCCACCTCATCGTTTTGCTGATAGTGCAAAATATAGAGCCGACTGCACAGGGAATGTTCGCTTGCGACACTGCCTGCCCCCTCTGGAGAACTGTCTGGAAGACAGTTCGTGAGGAGCGCACGAGCCTGACCAACGGGAGGGATACCACCGCCTGCTTTGCAGGTGGTGAGTAAGTGCGCCCTTCGGGAAAAAGAAAAAGCGACCGATAGCCGGTCGCTCATAAAAATCATCGAATTGGTTTGAATACTTCGCATAAAAAATCCTCCAACTGTTCCAAAGTCATCTGTGTTGTCTGCGGTAATGCTTTCTCTAAAATCGCACCTTCCTGAATCAGCCGCCGTGTCCGTGCTTTTCGCTCTTTCTGTCGGTCACGCATCTGTACTTCTTCCAATCGGTGCTTCGCCTGCAAAAGCTTCTTTTCATTTTCTGTCATAAATTTTATTCCTTTCTGCCGTATCCGGCTGAAAACGCAAAGAAGGCGGCTCATGAGATTTTATTCTCACAAGTCGCCTTCAGCGTCATTTATTATGCTGTTTTCTGTTTTTGCCCGTTTTTTTAACAGGCGGGGCATCAAGCAATACTGGTTCGTTCTTTTTTATTTGCCTCGCAGCATTGCGTTCTTTCTGCATCCTACGGTTTGCGTTTGCTCTGCAATCATCACAGCAGTATTTTACATCTTTCCGTGTAGCGGTAAAAGTTTTTCCGCAGTTCTCACAGACACATTCCCGCTTTCGTTTTTCCGCCGCTTCCTGCCGATAAAATTTAGTACGGCACTTCGGACTGCAAAACAGAGTATTTGACCGCTTGGATTCAAATTCTTCACCGCAGCATTTGCAGATTAGCTGAAATGTCTGACCAACTGCGTGTTCACCAGCCTTGATTTTTTGGTAGCGTTCCCGGCTCTTGATGCGGTGTCTGCGAAGCTGTTCCTGCCGCTTAATCTCCTCCGGTGTCAGCTCCGGTTCGGGCAGTTCAAACCGTCCGATAAATTTCAGATAAATCTCAACCTCCTGCACCCGATCCCCGTCAATCTTTTCCGGGGCGTGGACAATGATTTTTTCAATAAACTCATTGATCATTGGAGTAGTCAGTTCGGAAAAATCGGTGTATTTCTTTGCCAGCGAAAGGAACTGCGCCGCACGGTCAGTATCTTCCTCAAAAGAGGACAGATGCGATTCTGCATCCGATACAGATGTGACAAGAGTTTTCTGCTCCGCTTCGTATTCTGCAAGCAGAGTATCAAAGCGCTCATCGGTAATGCGCCCAATGGCAAAAGATTCGTAGAGCTTTTTGATAATGGTATCAAGCTCGGCAATACGCCTACGGTCTTTGTTCAACTTGCGTTTGGTATCCTTTGCGACTTCCGCCTGTCTGATTTGAGAAGCAGAACGCACCTTTTTCATAAACTCATCCTGATTGGCGATGGCAAAGGTGCTGGCTGTTCGGATGGTTTCCAAAACAAGCTCTCTGACCGCTTTTGTCCGAATATAGTGACCGCTGCAAGCATGAGTGCGCTTTTGATGTGCCAGCGTGTAGGTGGAGCAATCGTAAAAATCAGAGGGATAGGGATTGTTCTCCGTACCGCCTTTGGAACGGTGATTGGTCATTTTCGCTCCGCAGTCAGCACAGAACAGAAGTCCAGTCAGCGGATTGGCTTCGCCAAGCGTATCGTGGCGTCTCGGTGTCTTTCGCAGTTTCTGTGCAAGCTCCCACGTTTCCTTATCTACAATCGCTTCATGGGTGTTCTCAAAGATCAGCCAGTCCTCCTGCGGATTCATAACCGGATTTTTATCCTTGTAGGACTGCTTGTGAGAACGGAAGTTGACCGTATGCCCCATATATTCGGGCTTAGAGAGAATCTGCCCAACGATATAACCACTCCAGTTATAAGGGTTGGGAAATTCCTCTTTGCTTTTCCAAACGCCACGCCCCTGCTTTGCGGCGTAGACCGCAGGAGTTTCCACCTTATCGTCATAGAGGATACGGGCGATGTCATAAGGACCGTTTCCCTCGATGGTCAGCCGGAAAATACGGCGGACAACCGCAGCGGCTTCCTCGTCGATATACCAACTGTACTTATCTCCCGGCATTTTCTTGTAGCCATAAATGGCACAGTTGGTGGTAGGCTTGCCGGATTCGCCTTTCACACGGATTGCTGTTTTCTGCTTGCGGCTCAAATCACGAAGATACCACTCGTTCATAATGTTGAGGAATGGGGCAAACTCATTGCTGTTCTGATCGTCGCTGTCCACGCTGTTGGCAATCGCCACAAAGTGAACATGATGCTGACGGAAGAATACCTCCGTGTAAAAGCCTGTTTGCAGATAATCACGCCCCGCCCTGCTCATATCTTTTACAATGACATGAGCAACTTTGCCTGCTTCAATGTCTGCAATAAGCTGTTTCCAAGCGGGACGCTCAAAATTTCCTCCACTCCAACCGTCATCAGTATAGTGCTGACAGTTCGTATAACCTTTCTGATGGGCATAGCTTTCGAGGTATTTTTTCTGATTGACAATACTGTTGCTATCACCAGTCTGGTCATCATCACGGGACAGCCTTTCATATAAAGCTGTGATTTTTCCTTCAGTCTGTTTTACGCTCATGATGCGCTCCTTTCAGACTGTCGGCTCATTTGTGGTGAATCTATTATACCACAAGTTCCGCAAGTTGTAACCGTTTCATTGCGAATCATCCGTAAAATTTTATCCTCCATTGTTTCTTTCTCTGTATCGCTGAATACTACTTTAACTTTATAGGTGGTGCCGCCAATGCGGCGAATCATATAAGAAAAATTACTGTTCTCGTTTTTTGCCATAGGCAGTTACCTCCGTGTTGAAATATTCATTGTTTTTTCGTATAATAGGTTTAGTTCCGGCATGGTGTAACCATTTGCGTGGTTAAAATCGAACAAAAGGTATTAACACCCTGCCAATGCAGAAATGCCCTCAAAAAAGCCTTGTGGCACAAGGCTTTCCGAGGGCAAAAGCGTTACATCTGTTGTTGTTTTTCTCGGTACTTACGCACCCTTGCTGCGGTCTGCTTACGGCGAGCTTCTTCGGCACAGTGCTGTGAGCAGTACACCCGTTTTCCGTCCGTTGGGAACGGCTTGCCGCATTGTTTGCAATGAGTGGTCGGTATTTGCGTGAATACGGCTTCCAACCCTGCACCTTCCGGCAGGACAGACTTGCGGAAATATCTGCATAGTGCGCTGTTGGTAAAGCAGATACCCAACATTGGACAGTCACAGTCCAATGGCAGGCAGCCGTACTCTTTGTCGTAGTTGGCACAGAGAGAAGTAACCAGCTTTTTGATCCGCTGCTTCTCCCTGCCTGTCAGCTCACGAGAATTGTTTGACATAGGCTTTTTCCTCCTTTCATTCAGTGTCGAAAGTAATCTGATAATAGACAAAATAGATTACCTCCTCACTTATAGGAGAAATACAGGGTACTTAGCGGAACTGTTTTTACGGAGAATCCAAGAAATTTTCAAAAATATTTTTGAAGGGAGGTGTCTGCGGTGTTCGACGATCCCGAACGATACGAACATAACGGCTTTTATGAAGAAGATACTGACTATGAAGGTGACTATGAAACGGACTATTCCGATTACATAGTCGATGACGAAGAAAATGAAAATGTCCTTTGGGACGATGAGGAAGAAGCCGCTGACGATCTTCCCGAAAAGAAGCGAAGGAAGCGGAAGAACCAAGTTGTTCTTGCTGACAATGATACGGATACCGAAGAAACCGAATTATCCGAACAAGCCATGTGGCAGATCGCAAAAGAAGAACAATTCATCGAAGAACTGGAAGCCGACGCCGAGGAACATCCCTTTGAGGATGGTACTGACGAGGAAGAACCAGAGCGTAAGAAGCTCAAACGAGAACTGCGGGCAGAAGCCCTTGCACGATTGGAGGATTCTGCCAGAACACAGCGGGATTTTGAAAATGTGATCGCATGGTGGGACAGGCTGGACGCTAATCGGGAGCGCAGGGAACGCTATCACGAACTCAGCCGCAGCGGTGATGATGTTCCTCTTGATTACGGGGCATCTGCAAATGAACTCTTTTTCCCTGATACGCTGAACGATGTACTGGAAAAGCAGCTCCGAAAGGGAGATTTCATTGACGCCATTTTCTACTGTCCTTACGACATCCATGAACTTGTAACAGAAGAATACCTATCCAAAATCCTCTGGGAATTGAATGCGGAGCACAAGGAGCTGCTCTTTCTTTGCGCTGTCCGGCTGTTTAGCTCAACAAGGATCGCTAAAATACGGAATCAAAGCGACCGGAACATCCGCAAGGTGCGTGGCACAATGCTCAAAAAGATACGAAAAAAGCTGCTTCCTGCACTTTTGGATAAGGCAGAAAAGCAGCAGCCAATGACCTTATTGGAGAAAGATTTTTTAGAAGAAAATATGGCGGAGATTGATTCTGAAGAAAAGAAATAGTATAATTGGTAATATAAATTAAAATTATTTAGGTTACAATACATGACGGAGGGTTTTATATATGAAGAACCTTTTTGAACGCACCAGTTCTAACTGGGTGCGGTATAGTGAATATGAATGGAGGGCGGCAGAGGACGGAACTCTGTATCTCACGCCAACCAAGACGGCGCAACCGAGTATTTATGATCCACTGGCAGAGTATCAGAAAATTGTATTGGATGCCATCAACATAGGACGCATGGGTATGAGCAAAAAGCCGGATGCCGAAATTCAGAAGGCTATCCAGCAATTTGCGGTGAAATACGGCTTGTTTGGACTGATGACTGCGCTACCTACCACACCAAACTTTATGGAATATGAGGCGGTGTACCTGCCGAAAAATCACTTCATCAAAGAAGAAACTATGTCCACTGAAAAATATCTGGCACTGTTCTTTCCATTCGACAAATTGGATGTGATCAAGCGTGGTATCGAGTCCATGTGGAACATCCAGAATGACCGTGTTATGATGGCATTGGCTTTGACCATGACAGACAAGCCAATGGCTGTCAACATGAGCTTTCAGCGGGAATATGCGGAGCGATATGAATGGATGAAACAGCAGTTCATTGACTGGGCGTTTACCTATATCAACAGTTTCCTTTATTATGAGGATTATGATACGCTGAACGATGAAACCCGGCAGATGATGCAGCAGAGCATGGCAGCTTTTGGCGGCATCGCTCCAACCTATCATATAGCTCTTTTGGATAAGCCGACCATCGTTTGGGATTTTCATTCCCTGCTGCTGGGCGTACAGATGATGTTTAGTTTTATGCTGACAGACAGCGAAAACCCGATTAAGCTTTGCAGGCATTGTACCAAAGCCTTTGTCGCAAGCAGACCAAGTGCTGTATTTTGCAGCCCGCAGTGCAAGAATAAGCATAATGTTTACAAAAGCAGAGCGAGAAACAAAAGTGAAGAATAGGAAGGGAATGGAATGGATATGAACGAAGAATATGGGCTAACTCCTTATGAAACAAGGGAAATCCTATTTTATAAAACCGATAATGGTGAAGTTCGGGTTGAAATCCTTTTATATCAGGAAAACTTGTGGCTGACGCAGGCAAAGATGGCAGAATTATTTGAAGTGCAAAAGGCGGCTATTTCAAAACATTTGAAAAATATTTTTACATCCGGCGAATTGCAGGAAGAAGCAGTTGTTTCCAAAATGGAAACAACTGCGGCAGACGGCAAGCGGTACAATACAAGCTATTACAATCTGGATGCCATTATTGCTGTCGGATACCGTGTTAATTCTAAAAAGGCTACGATGTTCCGCATTTGGGCAAATCGAGTATTAAAAGAATTTATTATTAAAGGCTATGTGATGGACGATGCACGACTGCGAGAACCAGAAAACCTCTTTGGTAAGGACTATTTTGAGGAACAGTTGGAGCGTATTCGTGATATTCGCTCCAGCGAGCGCCGTTTTTATCAAAAAATCACGGACATTTACTCCCAGTGCAGTGCTGACTATGATGTGAACAGTCCTGTTACAAAAGAGTTTTTTGCCACAGTACAGAATAAGCTTCATTACGCTGTCACTCATCATACGGCGGCTGAGATTGTTTATGGACGAGCCGATAGCACAAAACCAAACATGGGCTTGACAACTTGGAAAAATGCTCCGCAGGGGCGTATTCGCAAGTCGGATGTTTCAATCGCCAAAAACTACTTGAACCAAGAAGAAATGATAAATCTGAATGAGATCGTGACAATGTATCTGGACTATGCCGAAAGACAGGCACGGCGGGGAAATATCATGTATATGCAGGATTGGGTTAATCGTTTGGATGCGTTCCTCCAGTTCAACGAAGAAGATATTTTACATGACAAAGGCAAAGTGACCGCTGCCATCGCAAAGGCGTTTGCAGAAAGTGAATTTGAAAAATTCCGTGTTTTGCAGGACAGAACATATCAGAGTGATTTCGACCGTCTTGTGGCAAATATCGAAGAAAACAGCAAACAAACAAAATAAATCAGGAAACCCCACGCTTCCGATTTTATTGTCAGAAGTGTGGGGCTTTTGTATCAGGTTTACAGATCATATACCAATTCGTGCAGAACGATTTCTTCCGCACGGTTACGGATACTGTTCATACGGCGCACCCATTCTATTTGATCAGCCGCTTTGAGCGCTTCAGTTACGCCTTCCTGCTTTGCCATAGCGGAAACGATGTTTTCAATGCGCTCGTTGCAGGCTTGATCGATTTCAGCTAAATGCTTGAACAGCGTTCTCTCCAGCACATAGTTGTTGTAGAGGATTTTACGGTACTCTTTCAGATAGCTGCGGCGCATACGCCCGTATTTGCCTATCTGATATTCGCCGTCATCCGGCAAAGTAATGTTGGGAATGAAATAATCGCCCACTTGACGGTATGTACCGCCCATTTCTTCAAAGATAGTTTTCATAAAATTCAGCTCCTTTTGTGTTGATTTCCAGCGGTTATAAGGATTTTTGACTCCTTTCTTACAACTGCTTTTCAATTTACCACAAATGAGCCGCAGTCATATGTATTAGATGGCAGAAACCACCCTTTACATATTAACTCTTGGTTGGATATAGAGTTGCTTTCCCCTTGCAGTTCATCTTCATGGGATAATCTCGGATAAAGGGCGGTAATAAGGTTTTGGGTTGTCTGTCTTAACATGGTTTCCTCCGTTTCCGACAGCCAGCCCCACTATTCCGTACTTCGATTGTACCATACAGCGGGGCGGCTTGTATAGCGGCAAAGTGTAAAAGTGCTTCTTTACCGCCCGTCAAAATGACGTTTTTTTGTGTTAGGGTTATCACGCAGATTCAACTTCATAAATATTTTACTTTTATTTGATAGTCCATTTCATTCTGCTGTGTTATAATGGCAAAAATTGAATTAGCGAGGTAAAAGGCTAATGAAAAAATATATTTCTTTGTTTTTATGTCTGACTTGCATTTTAACTTTAGTTGCGTGTGGGAAAAAAGCTGCTCCCATTCAGTTGCCCCAAACAAGCGACATTACATCTGTTGATGTAACTGTTGGGGAAAACACCACAAATCATTCAGACACAGCTTGGATAAGTGAAATAATTTCTGACATTTCCAGTTCTGAACCAACCAGTAAGCAAAGTGTTCAAGATTTTCCGCAGACTGAAAGTTATATCAAGATTGATTTTCAGTTTGAAACAGGAACAAGTACCATTTTTGCCTATGAGGAAAACGGAAAACACTATATCGAACAGCCTTATCAGGGAATTTATAAAATTGACAGTCAGCTGTACGAACGGCTGCAAGAAACAAACTAAAATTTAACTTATCCATTCAGCGGTCATGTTTCCGGGCATGACCGCTTTTCCATGCCCTCATTTTGTAGCAGCTTCCGCTTCCAGCACCTTAGCCATTTTGTCGGCGGCGGTTTCCTTTGCGCCCTGCTTGAAAAAGCCGGACACGACAAGAACAGAGTTCCCTATACGGATTTCCGTCACGCAATCGGCGGGTGCGGTGCTTTTCATGCTGTGTCTGATATGCTCTTTTTTATCGGTCATAGGCGAACTCCTTTCAATCGTTCATCAGTTGCTTTAAGCGGTTCAGCTTGTTTTGTGCGCTCTCCCTGCGGAAGTTCTCGCCGGAGAAGCAGACAGGGGCGCACATTTCAAGCAGTCGGTCATAAATCCGGGCGTGGGGCGTGTCCTGCGGGTTCTGCAACTCGGTAAGCGTGAGGTTGGTCGTGACGATCAGCGGCTTGCGGCTGCGGTAACGGCTGTCAATCACATTGAAAACCTGTTCCAGCCCGTATTCTGTCCCGCGCTCCATGCCGAAGTCGTCAAGGATAAGCAGCGGATAGCGGCAAAGGCGGGAAATATATTCATTCCTGCCCTCAAAGCTGGCGGCAAGGTCGTTGAGGATAAGGGCAAAGTTCGTCATGTGGACGGGGATTTCTTTCTCCATGAGGGCGTTTGCGATACAGCCCGCAAGGTAGCTTTTCCCGGTTCCCACGCCGCCCCAGAACAGGCAGCCGATATTGTCGGCTCGCATATCCTCCCAATGCTCCACATACCGGCGGGCAATCCCGGCCTGCGGGTTCCTGCCGTTGTCGTTCTCAAAAGTCCAGTCCCGCATGGTAGGGTCGGTAAAGCCCCGGCGTTTCAGTTCCTCCACGGTGTCAAGGTGCCTGCGCCGCTTCTCGGCGGCCTCCCGTTCCTCGCGGGCGGCTCTCTGGCAGTCGCACTCTGCCGGGTGGCGGTCGCGGCCAAAAATAGCGGCCTTATCCGGCGCAAAATAGGCTTCTTTCGGCTTTCGGCACTTGCCGCAGTACAGTAAACCGTCCTTGCCGGTGTAGTCCTCCGGCTCCGGGGTGGTGGCGGTCATATTCTCCAAAACAGCGTTGATTTCGTTCTTCATAAACTTTCGCCCTCCTTGCATGAGTAGTCTGGTATGCCCTTTTTCGGGGCTTTCTTGGCTGCGTCCTCCTGCGCCCATTTGTAGATTGTGGCGGCATGGCTGCGGTATCGCTTGCCGCTGGACGCG
>ENA-OOWO01001676-OOWO01001676.1-human-gut-metagenome-genome-assembly--contig:-NODE-1676-length-13922-cov-3.490373_pt1 | contig 13922 bp, 8 predicted proteins | sample MGYA00241579_ERZ501327 | MGnify/ENA primary metagenome ERZ501327 (study PRJEB25962, sample SAMEA2042836) | human gut metagenome | biome: human gut; feature: human-associated habitat; material: faeces...
CTGTGCACAAGCCGCTGCCAGCAAATAGGTGTCGAAGCCGGACAAGTCACTGGTTGCCCCTCCGCCCCGGATAATCACCACGGCATCCCAGTCGTCCTGCCGGGCCATAACGGCATCCAACGCCGCCAGCACCGATGATTCCACATGTTCGCCCTGCATCACGGCAGGGAAAAGCCGGACGGTGAAACGCAGGCGATAGTCATTGCGGAGCAACTGGTTGCAGAAATCACCGTAACCGGCGGCTGTGGCCGACGAAATGACGGCTATACGGTTGGCCGACAACGGCAAAGACAATTCCTTATTGTCGTTCAGAATGCCGTCCGCCTCCAAACGTGCCAGAATCTCCCTGCGCAGACGCGCCATGTCGCCCAACGTATAGGCCGGATCGATGTCCGTCATAGTCAGCGAATAGCCATAAAGTTCATGAAAGGTGACCCCGACCTTGACCAAAACCTTCAGTCCCGGCGATAAAGTCCGCCCCGTCTCCCGTTCGAACATGGGTTTCAGCAGCCGGTACATCCCGGCCCAAATCACACCGCGAGCTTTGGCCACCAAGTCACGGCCGTTCACGGACTTCTGCACGAACTCCAGATAACAATGGCCGTTGTAAGCCTCGCGTACCTCGCTCAGTTCGGCCTGCAACCAATATTCGGCCTGCAACGTACGTTCCAGCGTACCGCGCACCAGCCCATTCAATTCATATAGTGTCAATGCCTCCATCTCAGTCTTCCAAATAAGCTTGCAGCCCCCGTTGCGAACCGATGTAGGCACCGCCTGCCATCTTGTCACCGACGTAGAACACGGCCGACTGGCCGGGTGTCACAGCCGAAGCCTTCTCCTTGAAACGCACCAACCACAAATTCTCGCCGCCTCCTTCTTCCGGAAACCGGTTTTTCACTTGGCGTACACTGCACGGTATCGGACGGCTGCGATAACGGATACGCACGGAAAGCTGCCCGTCGGCCCAATCGGCCTCGGACGAGATGCGCCCCCCGCAAACCAACATGGCACACGCCTCAAGATTTTCCGCATCGCCCAGCATCACGGTATTCTTCTGCGGATTAATTTTCAGCACATAGGCAGGTTTGCCCAAAGCTATCTCCAGGCCTTTCCTCTGTCCGATAGTGTAGTAAGGAAATCCTTTGTGCTCCCCCAGTTTGACGCCTTCCGAATTGACAAACCATCCCGGCCCCACTTCACTGTCTATCTCCGAGGAATGCTCGCGCAAGAAGTCGCGGTAGTCTCCCTTGATGAAACAGACTTCCATGCTTTCCCCTTCTTCCGCCTTGAGCGTATATCCTTTATCACGAAGATACTCGCGAACCTGCATCTTGGTGAATGCTCCCAACGGGAAGATGCATCGCTTCAACACCTCCTGCCCCAGTCGCCAGAGGAAATAGGACTGGTCTTTCTTATCATCATCCCCGGCAACAATGTAAACCTTCCCGTTCCGTTCCTCCAGACGGGTGTAGTGCCCGGTAGCAATGAACGCACACCCCAACCTGTCCGCCCACTCCGTCAGGATACGGAACTTGAATAACGGATTACACATCACACAAGGATTGGGAGTACGCCCCCGACGATATTCATCGATAAAGTTCTGAACAATAATCTGCCGGAAAGCCTCACGCTCATCTGCCACATGGTGTTCAATTCCCATACTGTCGGCAAGGTTGCGGGCTTCCACCGGTTCGTCTCCCCACACCCACATGGTGAGGCCGACTATCTCATAGCCCTGTTCCCTCAACATCAGGCAAGTGGCGGTACTGTCTATACCTCCGCTCATTCCCACTAATACTCGCTTTTCGGATTTGTTCATATTCTGCCATTCATTCATATAATCTGCAAAAGTACACGTTTTCAAGCAGAATACACAGCTTTTCAGCTAAAGAGAGAGTATTTTCATCCTCCACCGCCTTCACCTTCTTCCTCAACCTTTCTATTCATCGTCTTTTTCGGTAAGACCTCTTTCCTTCGCACTACCGCACCTCATAGGTGTTCCGGTATTTTCTTATCAATTACGCATCTGTCCTTGATTATACTTCCTTCCCTCTTAGCATAACCATTTATGAATCAACAGATAATCAGTGCAAAAAAATGCAGCCATTTTGCACTGATGATCCCCCCTACTACAGTGAAGTTAGCAGCAGGCAATTGACAGCTCCCAAGCCTTCAACGGGAAAGCGAACGCAAGGAGCTTACCCGATAATCCACTTACTGCCCGGTATCAACGAGATGAGCTTGGTTGCCACGAAACAACTGATAAACGTACATACCGCTATAACCGGAATGGCAGCCACAGTGGGCAATCCCAATGTAGACTTAAACACCGACACCCACAAGCCAAGCCAGAAAATGTGCATAAGAAACATGCCGTAGCTGAGTTTAGACATTTCGGCAATGATGCGCGGAGGCTGCGGAATGCTGATACAGCCGAACAACAAAAATGTGCCTGCCGTCAACGCCACGCAATTAAGGGTACAGAAAGCCCATCCCACCTCAATGACCGGTGTAGAATGCACCACTCCCGGAACAGCCTGGACATAGAACGACCATATGGTAGCCGCCGCGCCGACCAGCATAAGCAAGAAACCGACCCGCAGACGCAAGGAGCGCCCCCAAGTAAGATGCACGCGGATATAATGTGCCAGCACAAGATAACCTAAATAACCCGAAAAATACCATAACATGTGATATTCGTTCCAGAAACACTGTCCCCATACTTCACCAAACCAACGGTTGAGGAAAGGTATACAAGTAGAAATCAGAAACAGTCCGATGAAGAAACGTTCTTCTTTGGCCGAAACCTTCTCCAGCCACGGTGAAATGACCGGAATGAACAGATAAAGACTTATCAACGGATACATAAACCAGAAGTGCCCAGCAAGCGCAGGAAAGTTCAGCCAGATACGTGAAAGGTCGTTCAGAGATTGTTCGCCGTCTATCTGTCCCCACAACATGGGCAACGTGCTATATAGTACCATGAAAAAGACGAACGGCGGCATGATGCGCAGGAAACGTTTGCGGTAAAACTGCCAACAGCTCTGTCCTTTCTTCATCGGTGCAAGCAGGTAAGCCGAAACAATCATGAACAGAGGTACAGACATACGAGAGAAGCCATCATAAACTGATACCCACAACCTATCGGCCTCATTCTGAAGGAAAGACTGCGGTCCTACCATATCTGTAGAGCCGGCAGCTCCATAAAAATTCTCGCTGGCATGAACCAACATGACCAAGAAGCACGCAAACACGCGCACGTAATCCAAAAAAGCAATACGTTTCATTTTATTTTAAGTTTTCTATTTATGCAAATCAAGAGTTAAAAGTGTCTGTACTTCACTCCTATTCGCATCATTCATCAATTTATTCTCTTGTATTCGGGAACGCAGATATCCTTAACCGCGCAGCTCCCATAGGGATGAGTGTGATTTCTTCTTTATCGCCTCTCGCTGCATCCTCTTCGGGCAACACACCACACAACCCGGTTTCATCTATTTCCCATTCGGGAACCAATCGGCCGACAGCCTTCACCTCCAAAGGTACATTGGCCACTGTAAAAGGGTAGTCGTCGGCTGGCCATGATTTACGGATCACCTCGAAGTGCTTCAAAGGTTCTGTCTTGTCCAACACCAGCGAATAATTCCACGGGCTGCCGGGATATATCTCAGTAGTGGGCCATTTTTGAGAGTCAGCATCTTTCTGCCATTTAGAATCACCGATGGCCGTTTCGCGGCTGTCCTTCTCTACATATTTCTCTGCAATCTTAAGAGAGAGCGTGAGAGGACCGTAATCCACACTTACGCTGTTTTTATTGACCTGCCAGGTGCGCATGGACAAAGACATCGGAAACGTCAATTCCACACAGTCACCATCCGACCACTCGCGATGGATGCAGAGATACTTCCCTGCCACGGGAACCGCATCCACTTCCTCACCATTCACGCACACTTTCGCCTTTTGAGTCCATGAAGGGATTCGGAAATAGAACGGAAAGACGACTTTTCCCTCGGTAGAGACAGAAAAACGGATGTCTTCCTCAAAAGGATAATTCGTTTCTTCATGCAAAGTGATTTTCTTTCCATCAGCTACTTTCACCACAGCTTTGCAAGCTGCATAAAGAGCCGTTGCCACTCCATTGTCGGGAGTTGCCAAAACCAGATGCTCGGCAAAGTAGGGCCAGCCTTGTGCATGATTGTGCTGACAGCAACGACTGCTGAAAGGATTCATCGAAAGAAACGGTCCGCGGTTGTCAATGCCCGGATGATGATTCTTGGAATCACTGACGACATGGTTCGGGCAAGTGATGTAACGCAACGCTTTAAAATCCGGCATCACGGCAACCGGATAAGAGTTAAATGCCACTTCTTCGCAATGCTCGGCCCATAAGGGGTCGCCCGTTATGCGAAGCATAATTTCATCGGAAGCCATCTGCTCAACCAGCCCGCAGGTTTCCACCCCTTGGCGGGGATCAATATATCCCAAACGGGCATTCTCATCTGCCCCGAACATGCCACCGGGCACTTGCCCGAAAGTACGACGAATCAGTCGATGGACATTATAAGAGGCTTTCAGCATGGCAGAATCACCGGTCTGCATATAATAAGTAGCAGGCTCACGGAAACATTGGGCAATGTTTACGTTGTGCCAGTTGGGCAAAGAGGTCGACTGAGTCCAGTCCGCAGTATTGCGATGAATCTTTTCGGCCAATTCGAGCAAAAAAGCATCTCCCGTATGGGCTGTAAAGCCAGTAAATGCTGATGATATTATCACCTCCACGACTATTCTCCCAAAAGTCTTCCAGAAGTCGGTCGTCGGGAACCGTCATCTGCCATTTAAAGTAGTTTGTCATTAGGTCTATGACACGCTGGTCTTGAGAATACTCGTAATAAGATTGCAGGCACCAAAGCATAATCATCTGTGCCCAAAGTTCGCGTTTCCCATTGCGTTCGTTAACCGGGCCGAAATAACCGTCCGGCTGGCGACTGGCAAATACGCCTTCGATCCAGTATTTGGTTTCTTCTATCATCTTCGGATCATTCAGAATATATGCCAAACTGCTATACCCTTTGAGCCAATAGGGAACTTCCTCCCAACCATGGTCCCCACCGGTCGTAAGCCAAGCGTTGTCATCCTTTTCCAACCAAGCACTGATTTCCCCTAAATGTCCGGTCAGGCCGTCGCGCTGCAACTCCAGAAATTTCCTTACCCACCCCTCGGGACGGATGCTGCCTACTGGCAATTTTATAAAGTTCAATGGACGAAGCGGGGCACGGTAACCCATATAATTAGTATTGACAGCATGTATATCCGGCCGGTCAACCACCGTCACCGTACCAGCAGAAGAGGCAGAAGTACAAGCCATAACCGAAATTGCCAATGCCACGAAAAGGAAGGCAGCCACCCATGTATATAAGTTCTTCATGTTATATCTTAATCAATGCTATTCAATAAATCCACCTTCCCTTCATTAACCAACTTCAATATCAACTCACCGAAAAGGGTGTTCTGCCAAGCAAACCAAGGGCGGGTGAAGTTAGTTGCATCATCCTTATGGAACGACTCGTGCATGAAGCCCGTACCGGCATCCGTATCCATCAGCATCTTGATGCAAGTTTTGATTTCCGCATCATCCTGGCTTGTGAAAGCTTTCATCATAATGCTCATGGGCCACACCATATCATAGCCGATATGCGGTCCGCCTATACCCTCACCGGCTTTGCCGCTGAAGAAATAAGGATTGCTGTCGCTCCACACAAAACGGCGGGTATTCTGATAAATAGGGTCATTGACGTCTACATCTCCCAGATAGGGCATGGCAAGCAAGCTAGGCACATTGGCATCGTCCATCAGCAAATGATTACCGAAACCATCAACCTCGAAAGCATAAATGGTACCAAATTCAGGATGATTGTAGGTTGCATAGCGTTTCAAAGCCATTTCCACCTCATCGGCCAAGGCACGGCAATCGGCAGCCAAAGCAGTCTCCTTGTTCACTGTTTCCAAAATCTCGGCAGCCTTACGCAAGGAAGTGACAGCAAAGAAGTTGGAAGGCACAAGGAACTGAAGCGTTGTGGCATCGTCCGACGGGCGGAAGCAGGACACGATAAGTCCCACCGGACGGACAGGAGCACCCAGACCATCATTGTTCAGCGTATCGAGCGCACGCTCCGTCTTGCGTTGAAATTTGTAGGGACCGGCACCCTCTTTGCGCTGCTGCTGACAAAAAGTAGTATAAATATTGCGGATGGCTTCCAGCCATTCAGCACCGAAAACCGAAGTGTCACCCGTCACCTGCCAGTAGTGATAAGCCAACCGTAAAGGATAACAAAGCGAGTCGATTTCCCATTTACGTTCATGCAGTTCGGGCTTCATGTCAGTAAGGTCACTCATCCAATGTCCATCGGGCAGCGCACCATCGTTGTAAGCATTCGCATATGGGTCGATATTGATACATTTGAACTGGCGTAGAATAACACCGGCCAGCATCTCTTTCAGTTTCGGGTCGTTATTGGCAAGCTGTACATATGGCCATACTTGCGCCCCTGAGTCACGCAACCACATAGCATGGATGTCACCCGTATATACAAAAGTATCAGGCTTTCCATCGCTGCCCTTGCGGAAGTGCACAGTAGTATCCAGCGTATTTGGAAAACAGTTGGCAAACATCCAGGAAAGCTTGCGGTTCTTCAAAAGTTTCTGTACACGGACAATCTCTTTCTCCACGGCAGTGGAACGGAAAAGTCGTTGTTTCTCTTTAGGACGGTTAGAGGTATAGTTACCGGCAGATGCCGTATTATCCTGCACGGCTACAAAGCCCGCATCGGCAAGAAGGCAGCTACTATTGACAGCCTGAACCATCCCGGCAGCCGCAGCCAGAACAAGACTGAAACAAATCTTTTTGGAATTAAGACTCATATTTCTTCTATATAAATTCGAATTGAAAATTGCTATTAGTCAAGTGGAGTTTTGGTAGCTTTCACTCCCTCGAAAGTCATGCGCACCGGTTTTATCTTTCCTTTTTTGTCAAAGTACATCCGGTCAATGCAGGTGGCACGGCTATTTGCTGCCGTTTCTCCCAACGGGCGACGGTGGTAAATGATGTACCATTCATCCTTACCTTTTCCACGCACCACTGAATGATGTCCGGCACCGGTAGCCACATCGACATCCTGCTGAAGAATGATTCCCTCGCGATGGAACGGCCCAAAAGGAGAGTCGGCAATGGCATAGGCCACACGGTAATCGGGACTTCCCCAACCGCCTTCCGACCACATGAAGTAATACTTTCCGTTACGTTTCAACATGAAAGGACCTTCCACATAGTCCTGAGGAGTAACTTCTTTATAGACTGTGCCATCATCAAAAGGAACGACACTAAGTAAATCGGGAGACAGTTTCACGATGTTGCAATGCCCCCATCCACCATAGTACATATAGTAAGTGCCATCGTCATCACGGAACACAAACTGGTCGATGGGCTGTGCGCCATTCACAATTTTATCAATCAGGGGCTTGCCCAGCACATCTTTGAAAGGACCTGCCGGATTGTCTGCCACAGCCACACCGATACCGCCAATCTCAGAGTTGTTCTGTATATCGTTCCCTCCGAAAAAAAGATAATAGCGGTCATTGGCCTCGATGACAGCCGGCGCCCACAAAGCACGGCGCAACCATGGGATATTTTCCTTTGAAAGCACGCGTGGATGTTTGGTCCAATGCACCAAGTCGGGCGAAGAATAGGCATCCATAAAAGTCTGTTCATCATAAGGAGCGGAATATGTAGGATAAATCCAGAACTTCCCGTCCAGCACTACTCCCTCAGGGTCGGCATACCAACCGGGAAAAATCGGATTGCCGCTACGTTTCTTTTGAACTTCTTCACCGGATTGCGCATAAACAGAAGAAGAGGAACAAAACAATGCCAAGCAGTAAATAGTAAGTTTCTTAAGTTTCATGGTAAATAGGGTTTTCAAACAGTGATTTATCGTAAAAGAGAGAGGGTGTGTCAAAACATTTTTCAGCTATCACTCCGTCAGACATTCGGCACACCCTCATCATTAATTGCTATGGTTTTGGCTTTGAGGTCACTTCTTCTTTTTAAGCGTTTTCGAGAAGGAGTAAGGAGCATCCTCCTCTCCTGTCCCACGCAGTTTGTTGGGCACATTGTCCATAGTGAAGCGCAGTGAGGAGCCGTTCGTCAGTTGCTCGTGTGTCAGAAAGTTGCGTGTATAGTCAACGCCATCCACTGTAAGTTTCTGCACGTAGCAGTTGGCACGACTATTCTCAGGAGCTTCAATCGTCACAGTCTTGCCATTTTCCAAGTGCAGACGCACAGAACGGAAAAGAGGAGCACCCAGCACATACTGGTCTGTACCCGGACAGACGGGATAGAATCCCAAAGCTGAAAACACGTACCAAGCAGATGTCTGGCCGTTGTCCTCATCACCGCAATAGCCGTCGGGATTGGCATTGTACATACGCTCCATAACCTCACGCAGCCAGTACTGCGCCTTCCACGGCTGGGAGGAATAATTATAGAGGTAAATCATGTGCTGTATAGGCTGGTTGCCGTGAGCGTAGTTACCCATATTCATGATCTGCATCTCCCGAATTTCGTGGATGACACTACCATAATAACTTTCGTCGAACACAGGCGGCAACACAAACACGGAATCCATCATCTGGTTGAAGAAGTCCTTGCCACCCATCAGGTCAATGAGTCCTTGCGGATCGTGAAAAACCGACCATGAATAATGCCAACTGTTTCCTTCGGTGAAGGCGTCACCCCACTTCAAGGGATTGAACGGCGATTGAAATGTACCGTCTTCATTCTTGCCGCGCATCAACTTATGAACAGGGTCGAAAAGATTCCGGTAGTTCAGCGCACGTTTGGCAAAAGGAGCCAGTTCTTTCTTCGACTTGCCGAGCGAAAGTCCCAGCTGGTAGATGCACCAATCGTCATAGGCATACTCCAGCGTACGGGCTGCATTCTCGTTGATCCCCACATTATAAGGCACATAACCCAGCTTGTTGTAATACTCATGTCCCAAACGTCCGGTAGAGGAAACCTCGGGATGCACTTTCTCCGTACCGTTCTTCACAGCTTCCCATAATGTCTCGATGTCGTAACCGCGCAGCCCCTTCAGCCAAGCATCTGCCACCACAGAGGCAGAATTGTTGCCCACCATGCAACCACGGTGTCCCGGACTGGCCCATTCGGGCAGGAAACCGCTCTCCTTGTAAGTATTGGCCAACCCTTCCTGCATCTTGGCATTCATGGATGGATACATCAGATTAAGGAAAGGGAAAAGACAACGGAAAGTGTCCCAGAAACCGGTGTCGGTAAACATATAGCCGGGCAGCACCTCACCATTATAGGGGCTGTAGTGCATTACCTGACCTTGCGCATCTATCTCGTAGAAACTGCGTGGGAAAAGCACCGAACGGTAGAAACAAGAGTAGAAAGTACGCAGACGGTCGAGGTCGGTATCCTGCACTTCAATGCGGCCCAGTACCCGATTCCATTCGTCACGCCCGGCTTTCGCCACCTCTTCAAGCGTCCGGTCACCCAGTTCCTTCAAGTTCAACTCGGCCTGCTCGTGACTGATGAATGAGGAAGCCACACGTACATTCACCTGCTCGCCACGGAGGGTATGAAAACCGATGATGCCACCAGCATGATTGGCACCTATCTCGGTAGTACGGGAGTCAATCTTTCCGTCCTTCACGGCAGCAGTATAAGTAAAAGGCTTATCGAACTGCAATACAAAGTAGTTCTTGAAATTGCTTGGCACACCACCACTGTTCTTGGTGGTGTAGCCTATGATTTTCTTTTCAGCCGGAATGATTTTCACAAAAGAGCCATTGTCCATGGCATCGATCACCACATAGGCTTCCTCCGTTTCAGGGAAAGTGAAACGGAAGGCAGCGGCACGCTCGGTAGGAGCAAACTCCGCCGTCACATCATGATCGGCAAGATAAACTTTATAATAATAAGGAGTGGCGGTCTCGGCTTTATGAGAAAACCAACTGGCACGCTCGTCCTGGTCGAAAGCCACCTTTCCGGTGATAGGCATAATGGCAAACTGTCCGTAATCGTTAATCCACGGACTGGGCTGGTGTGTCTGCTTGAATCCGCGAATCTTGTCGGCATCATAAGTATAAGCCCATCCATCCCCCATAGTACCGGTCTGTGGTGTCCAGAAATTCATACCCCAAGGCATTGCCACAGCAGGATAAGTGTTGCCCGTAGAAAGGGCATGCTTGGATTGCGTGCCAACCAAGGTGCTGACGTAATCAACAGGAGTAATCGGCTCGTCAACCGGCAGTAAGGCCGCCTGCATACCGCCTACAAGAAGGAGGGCGGTTCCCCATGCAAAAAGTCTTTTCATTCGTTTAATAGATTTTGTCATTATTTATTTCCAATCAGCTTGCCTTCAAGCATTTTCATGTAATATCCGCCTACTACCGAGCGGGCCTTGAAGCCACGCCAGTTGGGCTTGTCGGTAAACACCCAGTCGGACATAGGCACGCGGTCTATCGTTTCGTTCATGAACTTATGCAGGGGGACGATGAATTCACGGAAAGTGGCCAGGTCAGGAGCCATTGTAGCAGTCCACATGATCCAGTCGGTCTTGGTATAAGTCTCACGACTGTCCAGAGGCAAACCATAAATATTCTGCTTCGTCAGATAATAAGGTATCTCCATTTCTACAATTTTTGTGTCAAATATGTTCATTCCGAGCAATTTATCCCAGACAAGGTTGTACTTCTGGCTCCAGGTACCCGGCTTGTCAAAGGTCAGACGATAATGGTCACCGTCGTTGGCCATACGTTCCCACTCAGCCGCCATCTGACGGGCCTTCGTTGTATAGCTTTCGGCAACATCCTTCTTACCGAGCATTTCGGCCAACCGGCCATAAGAGGCCACCCCTAAAATTGCCTTGATGGAAAGATTCGTGTTATGGGCAAAGTGTCCGGCGAAGTCATCGGTACAGAGCTGGTTCTCAGGATCGAGTCCCTTTTCCACCAGATAGTCGGTCCAGGTGGTGAGCACTTCCCAATGTTTGGCCGCATAGCCGGCATCGCCCTCTACGGCAGCAATGGCAGCCGTAAGAATCAGCATGTTTCCACTCTCCTCAACCGGCATATCGCCTCCGTAAACCTGTCCGTTGGCAAGAGGATAGGTACCCAAATCATGGGCGGCGAAGGGCTTGGTCCATTTGCCGCTTTCACTATAATGGAAGATACCGTTCATCATGCCTTTCTCCAGTTCAGGATTATAGATCAGATAGAGGGGAGCCGAGGGGTAGGTCAGGTCCACCGTATTGATACAGCCGTTACTATTGTTTTCCTTCGACAACCACAAAAGGTCACCATTGGGGGCTTCCACCAGCTTGTGGGCGGCAATGGACTGACGGTAGGCCAACGCGCAGAGTTCGGCATATTCCTTGCCGCCTACGGCAGAAGCATCCTCCATTAACTTTTTATCGAAGGCATAGCAGCGTGCCAGCAACTCGTCATACTCATTGTAGGCGGCCAGCATTTCCGACTCGATGGTACGGTCGCCTTTCGAGTTCCAGTAAGGACGCAAGTTTGTACCGAAGTATTGGATGGAATAGATGTCGTCATATCCCAGCATTATCTTGTCGGTGACCTTCCTCACTTTACCATAGTCACGCACCAAGGCCATATTCCCGTTTCCGTCCTCACCCGCAAGCGAAGCTGAATTAAAGGTGCCGTTCACGAAGTTCTTGCGCAGTTCGGTACTGTTGCCGATGCTGTATGCTGTGTTTTCTTTACCGGAAACCATGTAGAAATATCCCCAGTCAATGCGAAGGTCATCGCCCTGCTTAGCCAGGATATTCTGCTCTTTGCTTCCGCTCTTCAAGTAAAGCAGCCCGTCAGCTTCATATCCCTCGCTTGCAGATTGCTGGTAAGGCTGGTCGAGCGCCCAGCGCGGCGAGGCCTCAAAGTACACCTCCACATCGTGTTCCTTGCCGTCACGGGCAGCAACACTGTAAGTAAGGTAATTCACGGGGCGGCTCAACAGCTTCAGGTCTTCCATGAAAAGAGGTGCCGTGAAAGTGACTTTCAAGTCGACATCACCACAGGTAAAAGCGTAGTGTGTCTGCATGGGCTGCACGTCGGCAGAGGTCTGCACGGCTGTGTTGCCAAACACGGTTTCCTGATGTTTCGGAATCTGCAGACCAAAGTCGAGCAGACCGTTGCCTACCGGATTGATACACTCGGCGGCAATGATGTTGTCTCCTTGTTTCAAAGCAGCCAAAGCCTCATCAGAAAGTTTCACGACCTTGTTCTTATTGCATGTGGTTCCGGTACTGTGTATCTTCACTCCGTTGATATAGAATACGGCATCATCATCATTGGAGAATTCCAGATAGACAGGTATGCCGGTCAAATCGTGGTCGATATTTACCGTACGGCGCACCCAGATATTGCGGGTTCCCCATTGGGTCTTGGCTGTAGGCTCATTTTCTTTGGTACCAAAGGCACCACGGTCCGACTTCCATCCGGAATCATTGTAATCGGCAGATGCCCAGTCGCCAGCGGGCTTGTCTGTGACATACCGTCCAGTCCAGTCCCCTTGCTGAGAGGTGGGCACGATTGCATTCATCTCCAATTCTTCAGTCCCCATAAAACGGTAGGAAACACCGTCTACCTTCACCACGCCAATCAGAGGGAAATCCTTACCCGTCCAATGGCGAACGGGGCTGTCATAAAGGTTATCGCTCATGGACCATGCACTGGCATAAGGGTCGATGGTAACAAGCGGGTAGGCTGGAGCTCTCAAGTCATTCTTGACGACTTCATAAGACATATCCTTGTCACTGCACGCAAAAAGGCATGATGCCAACAAGGGGTATAAAAGCTTTTTTCTCATATCGTTATATAATATAATTGTTTATGTTGTTAAATGCTAAAAAATAAAAGGTCCGAGATTACCAGCAAAACTTCACCGATACTCCGTCAGGATTATTCTCAAACTCTATCAAATAGGTATGACTTGCTGCATGCCAACGCTTGGTATCGAAAACTTCTTTGCCATCGACTGTTACACTCTTAGGACAACTCGGCAACAGTACCCGCGATACGTTTGAAGTCTCGGCAGGACTTTTCGCCACATAGGAGTACCAGCCTTTTCCGCATTCTTCCTGTTCTTCGCGACTTGCCGAAGCCAGCACTTGAGGCTTCTTCTTACCGGCTACACGTTCTACATTCAGCAACAAGGCTTGCTCACCCGGATTTATCTGCTTGGAAGTGTATATCGGTAATTGGGGATCAAAAAGGTCAATCAAACATCCTTCCACAGTAAACGGCTCGTCGCTCACACTCTCTTCAAGCACAGCAGCCAAGTCGTAATCTCCCCTTTGCAGATAGAAGTTGTTTTTGAACTCCAGCTTTCCCGCTTTCGCGTTCTGCTCGTACATCCGGGCCACAAGATACAAAAAATATTTGTCACCACCCTCATGCAGGACATAATCTTTAGGATCGGTACGGATAACACATACAGTTCCCTTACCGTAACTGTATTCTCCCTGATTCGGCCGGGCAGGAAGCCCCATCTGCTCAAAAAGATGTGCGGAAGGGGTAGCATAGTTATACCCATTGGTATTCCACCATTCCCTTACATTCTGGAAAGGGTCGTTGTCCGTTCCACTATAAATCAATACTCCCCCTTTCTTCACCCAATCGGCTATGTGGCTATGCGCTTCAGGCTCAAGCGGTTTCATGTTTGCATAAGTCATCAACAACACTTTTGTGCCAGCCAATGCTTCCTTATAGCCGAGGTTCTCGATGTGGACGGTCTTGACGGGTACCCCTCGTTTGAGCAAAGGCAACGCCTGACCGTAGAAGTTCGCCAATTGAGGGTCTTCATATCCGTTGTGTGTAGGGAA
>ENA-OOWO01001710-OOWO01001710.1-human-gut-metagenome-genome-assembly--contig:-NODE-1710-length-13754-cov-2.207971_pt1 | contig 13754 bp, 7 predicted proteins | sample MGYA00241579_ERZ501327 | MGnify/ENA primary metagenome ERZ501327 (study PRJEB25962, sample SAMEA2042836) | human gut metagenome | biome: human gut; feature: human-associated habitat; material: faeces...
GGATATATTCTGGGCGATGAGGGTAGTGGGGCAGTAATCGGCAAACTTTTCCTCAATGGTATCTTCAAGGGCACATTGCCTGTATCTCTAAAGAATAAATATCTTGCCTGGTCGGGCTTGGATTATCCTACTATTATTAATAAGGTGTACAGGCAGCCGCTTGCCAATCGCTTTCTGGCTTCCATCTGCCCTTTTATCTCAGAACAGATAGCAGAAGGTGAGAAACATGAGAATGGAACCGACGAACTGAATGAAGCCATGTCACTCTATCGCATGATACTGGAGAGTTTTAATCAGTTCTACGCAAAGAATCTCACACCTTATATTAAATATGTCAAGGCGAGCACCGAGGATATAAGCCAATTGGAGCCAGGCATGAAGGCATGGCATTCATCCTTGGAAGAAGAAATCCCGATGCTTGGTTTTGTTGGAAGCATAGCTCATTACTTTGAATCACCTTTGAGAAATGTGATGGAGGATGAGTTTCATCTCAAGATTTCCCAGATTTTGAAAGCCCCGATGCCGGGGTTGATAAAATATCATATTAATTAAACTATTTTTGCACCAAAATGTATTTTATGCTACATTTTGGTGCTTTTTCGTTAAAAAATGTAGGTTGCGCAACATTTTATACGTAATTGATTAACCAAAACATACCCCATTGTGTCTGTTTTTTATCTATCTTTGCCCCCGAAAAGTAAATGTAAACAACGATAAATCGAGGCAATCCTCATAACCGAGGCTTATACCTTATTTATATAAAGGCAATATTCGACCTATGTTACATAGGCCCTATATTACACCTAGAAGCAACAATTATTAATTTAAACCTAAAGTAATTATGAGAAAAACATCTCAGAAATTCTCGCAGAGCCACATGCTCTGCAAAGTTGCTCTGGTAGCCATCATGTTGGTGTTCCAGGCAATGTTAGGAATCGGAGCGGGTGTCCTCAATGCTCAGACGGTTAAGGGTACTGTCATCTCTGGCAGTGACAATGAACCATTGATTGGTGCAAGTGTCATGGTGCAGGGTACAAAGACGGGTGCCGTTACTGACCTGGATGGTAACTTTACCATTGAAGCAAAGAATGGACAAACACTCGAAGTTTCGTATCTGGGCTTTATCACCCAAAAGATTAAAGTTACAGGTTCGACAATCAACGTAACCTTAAATGAAGACAAGCAGTCACTTGATGAAGTTGTCGTAGTAGGTTACGGTGTTCAGAAGAAAAAGCTGGTGACGGGTGCCAACATCAACGTGAAGGGTGATGACATCGCCAAGCTTAACACTTCCAATCCGCTTCAGGCGCTCCAGGGACAGACTCCTGGTATGAGCATCATCTCAACATCCGGTCAGCCGGGTTCCGGTTTGAAGGTAAACATCCGTGGTATGGGTACCGTGAGTGGTTCTGATCCGCTTTACATCATTGATGGTGTACGTGGTGACATCGCTTCTCTGAATCCTGCCGATATCGAAAGCATTGATGTGCTGAAGGATGCGGCATCGGCTGCCATCTATGGTTCGCAGTCGGCCAATGGTGTGGTTCTGATTACTACCAAGAGTGGTAAGGAAGGCCGTGCCGTGGTTAGCTTCGACGGCTATGTGGGTTGGCAGAACAAGCCACGCAGCATTGATATGCTCAATGCCAGTGAGTATATGACTATTCTGGATGAGGCTGCCATCAACTCGGGTAAGAACGCCTACGACTGGAGCAAATACAAGAGTATCTATGATGCCAATGGCGATTTGATTGACACCGACTGGGTAGATCAGATGTTTGTGAAGAATGCCAAAACTTCTTCTTATAATATAGGTGTAAATGGCGGTAGCAAGACTGCTAATTATGCCATGACTCTGGGTTATATGAACCAGGAAGGTATTGTTGGCGGCAAGGACGTCAGCAATTATGAACGTTACAACTTCCGTGTCAATTCCGACTGGAAGGTGAAGGACTGGTTGAAGGTGGGTGAGCAGATCAGTTTCATCTATACCCAGAATACGGGTATCGCTGTGGGCAATGCTTACAACAACACTCTGCGCAGTGCCTTCAATACCTCTCCATTGTCGCCAGTCTATAGCGACAACAACAAGTATGATTCTCCTTTTAATGATACCAGCAACAGCGACTGGTATAATGCCGATGGCAACCCATACGGCTTGATGATGACGAACAATAACAATCAGACGAATGCAGCCCGTTTCACCGGTAATGTGTATGCGGAGATTGAGCCTATCAAGAACTTGAAGTATCGCACCGTAGTAGGTTACGAATATTATGCAAGCGATTACCGTTCGTTTACTCCTCTCTATCAGTTCTCTATCTATAGCTACAACACAGCCAACCGTACCAGTGTGAACCAGAATATGGGACATAACTGGCAGTTGACCTGGACCAACACCCTGTCTTACGACTTCAAGGTAAAGGATCATAGCTTCACAGCCTTGGCAGGTATGGAGTCCTGGCGCTTTGATGGCGTAGGCGTAAGTGCATCCAATGCCACCCTGAAGAGTGGCTTTGCCGACTGGAACCATGCTTATGTAAGCAATGGTACCGCTGCCACCGCTACCGATGGTCTGGGTGCCAGCGGTGCTCCTTCTCTGTCACAGCGCATGGTGAGCTACTTTGGTCGTGTAAGCTGGAACTGGAAGGAAACCTATATGGCAACAGCTACCCTGCGTCTTCTAAGTTTGCCCGTGGCAACCGCTGGGGCTACTTCCCTTCTGTTTCTGCCGGTTGGATTGTAACCAATGAAAAATGGGTGAAGCCTCTGTTCAAGGTGCTTGATTATGCCAAGGTGCGTGCAAGCTGGGGACAGGTTGGTAACCAGAATATTGGCGACCTGATGTTTATTTCTCCTATCTCAACATCGGGCGCTTACTATAACTTCGGTACGGCTTTGGGTGCTGACGGACAGTCAAATTACTATGGTGCTTACGAAAGCCGTCTGTCTAACGAGAATGTGAAGTGGGAAACTTCAGAGCAGTTGGACTTCGGTTTGGATCTGCGTCTCCTGGGCAAGTTGAATGTCAACATCGACTGGTATAAGAAGACCACCAAAGACTGGTTGCTGGTTAAGCCTATACCAGGCACAGCCGGTACGGGAGCCCCTTATTTCAATGGAGGTGACGTAGAGAATACCGGTATAGAAATCGGTTTGGGCTGGAACGACAACATTGGTAGAGATTTCAACTACTATGTGAATGTCAACGGTGCCTATAATAAGAATAAGGTGGGAAGCATCCCTACATTCGATGGTATCATTCATGGTACCGATGGTAATGGTCAGCTCTATGATAACTCTACCGAGTTCTACCGTTGCAGCAATGGCGAACCAATCGGTTACTTCTGGGGTTACAAGACCGCTGGTATCTTCCAGAACCAGAAAGAAATCGACGAGTGGGTAGCGGCAGGCAATGGCGTACTTCAGGGGTCTACTGTAAAACCAGGCGATGTGAAGTATTACGATGTCAACCACGATGGTACCATCAATGATGCCGACAAGGTAAACCTGGGCAATGGTATGCCAGACTTTACCTATGGTTTCTCACTCGGTTTCGACTACAAGGGACTCGACTTCTCTGTAACCGCCAACGGTTCTGTAGGCAACGACATCGTTCAGAGCTACCGCAATGTAGGTGCCAAGACTGCCAACTACACTTCAGCTATTCTGCAGCGATGGACAGGTGAAGGAACATCCAACAAATATCCACGTGTAACAGAGACCAATGTGAACTATCAGTTCTCCGACCTCTTTATCCAGGATGGTGACTTCCTGAGAATCAGCAACATCACCTTAGGTTATGATTTTGCCAAGCTGCTTCATCAGAAGTTCGTATCTCAGGCCCGTTTGTACTTCCAGGTTCAGAATGCGTTTACCTTTACCAAGTATGACGGCATGGACCCAGAAATCGGTTATGGTGTCAACAGTTGGGCATCAGGCGTAGATTTGGGTTACTATCCACGTCCACGTACCTTCATGGTAGGTTTGAATCTTAAGTTCTAATTTAAAGGAGATATCATTATGAAGACAAATAAAATAAAGATAGCCGCTTTGGGTATTTTGGCTATGGGAGGTCTGGCATCTTGCAGCGACAGTTGGCTGGATGTGGCTTCCAAGACAGAATCAAATTCCGGCAATTTCTATAAGAGTCAGGAAGATGGACTTCGCTCGCTCTATGGCTGCTACGACGGTTGGCAGCGTACCGTTTCTGATGGCCCTTTGTTCACCGTCTATCAGTTGACCGAGACGATGAGTGACGAGTGCTTTGGCGGTACGGCTAACACCGATGCACGCAATACCCAGATTCTCGACCGTTTCGACATGAATCAGGCACCATCTTATACCGATATGCACGAAACCTTGTGGACGAGCTATTATGCAGCCATCTTCCGCTGCAATGAGTTTATCGATAAGGGTGAAGGCATTACCTGGGATGATGAGAATGCAAAGAACACTTATTTGGGTGAGGCTCATGCCCTTCGTGCCTTGTGCTATTTCGATATGCTTCGCCTTTGGGAGAATATTCCGTTGCTGGAACATGCTACCAGCGACGTGGTTCCTCAGGCTGCTCCTGACTCTGTATATAGTTTGGTATTCAGAGATTTGAAGTATGCCATCGAGCATATTCCTGCCAATGCCTATCCTAAGAAGGATGCGGCTACCAACGATGGACATATCACCAAGTATGGTGCCGAGGCAATTCTGGCTCGCGCGTACCTCTTTTATAGTGGCTATTATGGCAAGGAGCCTGATCAGCTGGGCTTGACCAAGGCGGATGCACTGGCTGCCTGCGAGGATATCATCGCCAGTGGCGAGTTCAGTCTGGTACCTCGATTCAGGGATTTGTGGCCAGCTTCTGCTGATGACAAGAGCGGTGGCCACGTAGGACTTTGGGCACATGAGAACTCTTCCTGGGCTGGTCCTGGAAACCCAGAGACCATACTCTCGATGAAGTTCAACTACACAGCCGATTATAATGGCAACAATGATGGTAACCGTTTCCAGGTAATGATAGGAATGCGTACCGGTAGTCTGGTTTACGAAGGCTATGGCCAGGGTTGGGGTGCATGCACTGTTACACCATCCATTGCTTCAGCCTATGCTACGGGTGATACCCGCCGTTCAGCCTCTATCATCGATGCTTCACAGTTGAAGGATTACGAGAACACCTATCTTGCCGACCAGCGTGAATACACCGGATATTTCGTGAAGAAATATACCCCTTTGTCTAAGCACGAAACTGCTGGTGATGGCAAGTTGCAGCATTACACGGAAACAGTTGGTGCAGGCGATTTCCAAATCAGTCAGTTCCAGGATTGGGTCCTCGTCCGTTACGCCGATGTCCTGTTGATGGCAGCAGAGTTGGGCAGTCCTAATGCCCAGTCTTACTTCGATCAGGTTCGCAAGCGTGCTTATACTGAGGATGATGGCATCACCCTTAGTGGCAACTATTCTCAGCAGACAGCTACCAAGGAGAACATCCTGAAAGAGCGCAAGCTTGAGTTTGCCTTCGAGGGAATCCGCTATTGGGATCAGCTCCGTCAGGGCGTGGAGCAGGCAGCCAGGGAGATTGCCGGTTCCTGGGAAGTGAAGGATGGTGGCGAGAAAACCACCGTATCCATCAGTGCCGAGAATATCATCAAGAAACGTGGTTTGATTCAGATTCCTATCACCGAGATCGGACTTTCTCATGGTCTCCTGAAACAGAATCCAGGTTGGTAATTCTAACTTTTTAAAGTATTGGTTTTATGAAGATTATAAATAAAATATATTCGCTTTTGGCAGCTGTCATGATTCTCGTCATGGCGAGCTGCTCTCCAGACGAGTTTGGTCTGGGCGATAAGAACTTGTCTTCTGAGGATTTGGCTGAGAACATCGCCTTCACGATTACTCACGACGAAAGCAATCCTAATATTGTCAAGTTCAAGAGTCTGTTGCCATCGAGCTATTCGGTGGTCTTTGATACGCCTCAGGGACGTTTCCAGCAGGATGAGGTGAGCCTGAAGATTCCTTTCAATGGTACCTATCAGGCACGTATCGGTGTTGAAACCCGCGGCGGTTTCCTCTGGGGACCCTACGCCGAGTTCAAGGTAGATGATTTCTGTGCCGAATTCGTTACAGATCCTCTGTGGACCTATCTGAGTGGCGGCGTAGGCAAATCGAAGTTGGATATCGATGCCAATGTCATCACCAAGCATTCAGACCTCTGGGCAGGTCCGCTCGGATTCTGGGGTATGGATGATGACTGGAGTACCTGCATGATGGGACAGACCGCTGCAGCCGGCGACCATTGGAACTGGACTCCTGATGTCCCAGGCAACTCCTGGGTGATGTCGGCTATGGACTATGGTTATATGGAGTTCGACCTGATTGGCGGTGCCCATGTCACCGTATATAATGCTGAGACAGGTGAGACCCTTAAGGGTACTTACATGCTGGATACAGACAATCATACTATCACCTTCTCGGATGCGGAACTGCTCCACAATTCGGGACATGACCAGGTTGCTACCAACTGGCGTAGCGGACTGAAGCTGATGGGACTTGCCGACGACCGTTTGCAGATAGCAACAGTTCGAGACAATTCTGATGAAGGCAAGTGCTTGCTTTGCTACAACTTCGTTTCACAGGAATACTGGGACAATTGGACTCCTTCCGCGCCAGAGAACACCCATGTGAAGCCAACGCTGATGACCGACTGGCGCGACTGGGTAGAGCAGAAGACCAATAAGGAAATCACCTACAAGTTGGCTAACCCTGATAATGAAGAGGGACGGCAGTTTGACTATTGCAACCTCGACGGTAGTGCCAAGGGCATTCAGCTTACAGCAGCTAGTGGTATCGAGGATGCAACCCTCGTGATGAACAGCGAGTCAAAGAGTTATATCTATACCGCTCCTGATGGAAGTCAGGTTTCAGGTAAATATACCTTGAACGATGAAGGCGTATTCACTTTCGACAAGGGCTTCGGAAATACCCAGCTTTCTGCAACGGGCAATTACAACATGCATGCCAATGCCGACAACACCCTGCGTATTCTGAAAGTTAGCAAGGATGACTATACCGGACATCTGAAGGATTTGTGGCTCGGTAGCCAGTGTCTTGATGACCAGGGCAATCTCTATCAGTATCAGGCATACCACTGGGTAGCCCAGAGCGCAAGTTCTGCATCAGGTCCTAAGTATAAGGCAAACCTCTTCTTCAACAACTCCGGTTGGGGCTGGAAGCACGATGGCGGTACCGCCAACTATATGAGCACCAATGTGTTCATCACAGGCAATGGCGACTATTCCTTGAAGTTTGAGGGTGCAGAGAGCAATCCATATCTTCTCTACATCGACGTCAACAAGATTCTGAAGGACAATCCAAACTGCGATATCACCATCAAGAGCATCAAGGTAGATGGCAAGAGTGTTGATTTTGATGATACACTCATCCCAAGAGGATATACAGATGACGACCCAAGCACCAACTCCTTCCGTCGTTATGTATTGAACCCATGGGGACCTGCCGCATGCTTCAAGTTTGATTCCGGCAAAAACGAGTTTACCGACTTCAAGTGTTCTTCAAGCATCGAAGTGGTTATCACCGTGAAGATGGATACAGGTGCTCCTGTAGTGACACCTTCAGAGGGTAAATAAGATTAGAAACTTTAATGTGGATTAGATTATGAAAATGAAATATTTAGCAGGTGTGATGCTGCTGATGGCCGGTCTTTGCTCGCTCTCTTCCTGTAGCGATGATGACTACTCTGCAGCCACAGGAAATGTAATTAGCACCATTGAGACGGGTGATGCTTCTGTTACTGCTATTTCGGCAGTAGTCAGCGGCAAGGTCTTGGACTTGAGTAAGCAGAATGCCGGTGCCTATGCGGTGGGTGTTGTTTACGGTACCAACCCCGATCCTACCACAGCCGGCTCCAAGCAGCCTGGCGTGATTGATGCCGAAGGTAACCGCCACTCTCTCGGGATTGACCAAGGGTAATACCTATTATTATGCCACTTACGTACAGTTACAGGGCATAGTAACCAAGTTTGGTGAGGTGAAGAGCTTCGTGGCTACTGATGCCCAGATTGCTACAGCCGGAGCCACGGATATTACGGCTACCAAGGCTACCCTGAGTGCTACAGCCAATGGCTTGGAAGGCATCCTGATAGAGGGAGAGACCCAGATGAACTACGGTTTCAAGATTTCAACCTCTGAGGCGGATGTAGAGAACGGTATCGATTATCCAATCTCTGCCAGTGCCAAGACCATCAGTCAACGTGTGGAAGGTTTGCTTCCTGGAACTACTTACTATTATACATCATATTTTGAGTTGGGTGATGGTTTTGTCTATGGTGAGACCAAGAGCTTTACCACTCCTGCTCAGAAAATGGAATATGTTGACTTGGGTTTGAGCATCCTTTGGGCTAAATGCAACCTGGGTGCAGAATCAGAGGAAGAGACAGGTACCCTTCTGGGCTATGGTGATTTGACTGGTGTGAATCAGAGTACTTATCTCATCGATTACAATACAGTGGAAGATATCGCCGGTACGGATAAGGATATCTTGAAGAAGGTGAACGTGGATGCGGGTGCCTTGATGCGCAGTTCTACTCCTACAGCTGATCAGATGAGTGAGTTGATTGCCAATACCACTCAGACAGAAGTTGAGGTGAAGGGCGTGAAGGGTATCAGATTTACTGCAGCCAATGGCAACAGTATCTTTATGCCTTACACCGGTTACCGCAATGGAACTGCCAAGGTAGGTGAGGGCAACCAGGGCTTGTATTGGAGCGGCAATAACTATAGCATCGCTACGGATTATAGCCAGACGCTCAATCTGATCAATGGTACTGCTTCATCTGGTGTTTCGGCCCGCAACCTGGGTTTGGCGATTCGTCCTGTTCGTATGTCACCTGAGTTGAAGGTTGATAATTCCAAATTGGTTGTCGGCGACCTTGAGAATAATGGTAGAATCCGTATCGAGATTTTCAACCAGTATGGTTCTACGGGCAGCAATCCTGGCATCAACCAGGCTCAGATTAAGTTTACCAAGAACATGGTGGTTACTTTCCGTCTTTCTGGTTTGACAGATAACATGAAGGAAGGTGCGGGCAGTCATGTGGCTGGTTTGGAGTATGGTGATGCTTCTTGGGATCCAAGTCGCTGGTCAGCCTTTGATAATTCCAAGTATGATGCCAACGTTACTGGCGATGGTCTCTATACGGTTTGGATGGAGACAGGTGGTGCCGAGGCAGAAGGTGCAGCGGTATTCTGTGTGGATATCAACAATCTGGCAGCTGATGCCATCGATGCATCCAAGATTACTGCAGAGATTGTGAGCATCAAGTTTGATGTGGATCCTGAATTCTCTATGGATTTCTCCAAGACAGAGTTCGTCAACAAGGATGGCAAGGGCACAGACGGTCGCATTGAAATCTACAATGAGTATGGTAATACCAAGGCAAATGGAGTGGATGCTTCAGCCTTGTCATTCACTGGTAATCTGATTGTCAACTTCACCATCACAGGTATCGACGGCAACCTGAAGGATTCTGCTTCCAAGAACTACAAGACAGAACTTTCTTATGCCACACCTAGCTGGTATCCTAGCTACTGGGGCGGTTCTGAATTCGGTCGCACTTATGTGAAGGGCGATGGCACCTACGAGGTTTCCGCTTCTTTGGCAGATAAGTGCTCGGGTGCAGTGGTTTGGTCCATCGAACTCTACGATTTGTGGAAAGACCTGGTTGATCCTACTCAGGTTAAGGTTAAGATTAATCATGTCTTGACTCCAAGTAAGTAATCATACGTATTATTTTGATATTCTATGAATATGAAGAAAATAACAATTTTATCGTTTCTGATCATGGCTTTTGCCATGGTCAGTTTCTCAGCTTGTTCTGATGAGGATACCATCGGAGGCGGTGAAGGACTCTCTAAGGATTTCGTGGTTTCCCGTTCTGATATGGCGTTTACGAAGAATGGCGGTGAGACTGATTTATATGTCAAGGCGGCTCAGGTACCAACGGTTTCTACCGAAGCGGCTTGGTTGGCTGTAACTCCAGTGGCTGGCTCTTCTAGTATTACCCATCATTTCCTCATCAAGGCAGAGGCAAATACAGCCAATGATGACCGTTCGGCAACTATCACCGTAGCGGCTGGTTCTGGCACCAAGACTATCACCGTGAGCCAGAACTCTACCGAGGGACTGCTCATATCATCAGGTAAAACCATGAATGTGGGGGCTGCCGGTGGTCAGGTTACTGTTACCCTGAAGGCAAATGCAAGTTATTCTCAGGTAATCAGCAATGACTGGGTGAGTGAGATTACTTCTCGTGCCAATATGGTGGAATACACCCGCAACTATTCGGTGGCTGCCAACATCAGCAATGCCCGTTCGGCAACCATCAGCTATACCATGGTGGTAAACGACAGTACTTCCATCACCGAAGCTGTTACCATTAACCAGGAGCAGGGTACTACTACTGGTGATATGAGCAAGACTGCTATGGATATTGCTGCCTTGATGTATCCGGGTTGGAATCTGGGTAATACGATGGAGGCAGGAAATGCTGCCAATAACTGGAAGAATGCCGGTATCGGTTCTGAAACTTTTTGGCAGTCGACAAAGACTACTCAGCAGCTCATCGACCTGGTGAAGGCTTCCGGTTTCAAGAGCGTCCGTATTCCTTGTTCTTGGGTGATGGGGCACATCACAGATGCTGAGGCTTGCACCATCGATGCCGATTGGCTGACCCGTGTTCACGAGGTGGTAGATTACTGCATCAAGAACAATCTCTATGTCATCATCAACCAGCATTGGGATGGTGGATGGATTGAGCATGATGGCTTCACTGCTGCTACTGATGTGGATGCTACCAAGGCAAAACTCACCAAGATTTGGACTCAGATAGCCAATAGTTTCAAGAATTATGACGAGCGTCTTATCTTTGCCGGTATGAATGAGCCTGGTGTGGGTGGCGGTGATGCCAATGCATTGCTGGGCACTGCGGATTTGGCCAATAGAATTGCTGAATATGAGCAGACTTTCATTGAGGCGGTTCGTGCAACTGGTGGCAACAATGCCAAGCGAGTTCTGATAGTTCAGGGGCCTAATACCGATATCGATAAATTCGTAGCCAACAACTACATGTCTAAGATTAAGGATTCTGCTACCGACCGACTGATGGTAGAGGTTCACTTCTATGATCCATATAATTTTACCGATCTGAGTGAAGACAAGGATTGGGGCAAGTATTGCCTCTATTGGGGCAAGAACAACACCAATGGTTCTGAGGCTGGTCGTACAGCTGATGCTAAATATAACGAGGATTATGTTGAGGCTCAGATGAAGAAGATGAAGACCAACTTCTTCGACAAGGGCTATCCTGTAGTGATTGGTGAGTTTGGTGCCAACCAGCGTCTGGCCATCGGTAAGGATGCTGTTCATGATGCATCAGTTAAGGACTATTACAAGGCTGTTGTAACTAGTGCTATCAATAATGGTTGTGTGCCAATGGCATGGGATACCAATAGCGGTCTTCCTAGCATGACCATCTTCAATCGTGCTGGTGCAAGTGTTAGCAATGCTAATATGCTTGAGAGTATTAAGGCTGCTGTTGCTGCAGCAAAGTGGCCTGCTAAATAAAAAACGAGATATTAAGTCTTTAGGTTTGATATAAAGTAGGTGTGGGCGCATATCAGGGGAATCTTTCTCTGATGTGCGTCCTTTTTTTGTGCAAATATCGTACATCCTAACATAATATACCTATCCTTTTATCAAAAATATACATTCACGCTACTGTTTTTTCGCTATCTTTGCAACATGATAACTTCAAAACCCGATAATACGTTAGATTGATATATGAAGAAGATAGTTATGATTATATTGGCTGCCGCTCATTTCGCTTGGGCTGGCGCACAGGTTAAACCAGTGGATGGCCGTATCTCGAAAATGAAACTCACGGCTACCGAACTGGCTCACTATATGGCTCCAGGAGTCAACCTGGGTAATACGATGGAGGCGTGCGACTGGAATGATGTCTTTACCAATCAGGCTGGACTGAAGTCGGAAACTTCATGGCAGAATGACAAGACTACTGAGAGCTATATCCGGAGTTTGAAACAGCAGGGATTCAACAGCCTTCGCATCCCTACTTCCTGGGTGGCTGGACATCTTACGGATAAGGAGAATATGACCATAGATCCTGTTTGGATGAAACGAATCAAGGAAATCGTAAACTATGGTCTCAATGCCGGTCTCTGTGTCATCATCAACGAACACTGGGATGGCGGATGGATGGAGCATGATGCCTTTACCAGTGGGGTGAATGTGGCAGAGCATAAGGAGATGTTCCGCAAACTGTGGACGAATATAGCAAAAGAATTCAAGACGTATGACCAGCGGGTTCTCTTTGCTGCCCTCAACGAACCGGGAGTGGGAGGCGCCAGTCCGCAGGTTCAAGGCGACATGCTGGCTCCTGATAGTAAGGAGTTTGCCGACCGTCTCCTGGCATACGAACAGGTGTTTATCGATGCCGTCCGTGCTACCGGTGGTAATAATGCCAGCCGTGTGCTCATCGTACAGACTCCAAAGACAGAGATTGATTTGGCTGCCAAGGATTCTTATGACATCACCCGTCTGAAGGATAAGGCAAAGAACCGCCTGATGGCAGAGGTTCATTTCTACGATCCTTATATATTTACCCTGATGGAAAAAGATGCCGATTGGGGCAAGGTGGCTCTTTATTGGAAAGGACATGCGCCTGCCGATGACCAGGGACGAACCGTAAACACCATCTGGTATAATAATAAGAACGTGGATGCCTACCAGCATATCACCAATCAGGTGATGAAGATGAAACAGAAGTTTGTAGATCTGGGCTATCCGGTAGTCATCGGTGAATATGGTGCCAACCGTAAGGATGCCTCTCTCTTCGGTGGTAATCAGGAGAAGCATAATGAGAGTATGATGGCATGGTATGGTGCTGTGACTGCCGAAATGATGAAGGCAGGTCTTATTCCATATGTCTGGGATATCAATGTGCAGCCTCTTCCTCACATGACCATCTTCGACAGAAAGAAGCAGGTAGTTTCCGACTCCTATATATTTAAAGGTGTGATGCAGGGAGCAGCCGAAGGGATGGAAGATTACCTGAAAATCTATCCGAAACCTTAGAAAAATAGAGAAAAAGCAATAATAAATAAGCATAGTTTAGATTTATATGTAGAAAGGGCAAAAAAGTATCATGCTTTTTTGCCCTTATTTAGTATCTTTGCAACCGAAAATGAATCTTTAAACTGTAAACTTAATAAATAAATGAAGAAGATATTTGTTTTATTGATGATGGCATTGGCTACATGCAATATCTCTGCGAAGTCAAACTTTGTGCAGGTAAAGGACGGACATTTCGTTCGCGACGGTAAACCTTATTATTATGTAGGTACCAATTTCTGGTATGGTGCCATCCTCGGTTCAGAAGGACAGGGCGGAAACCGTGAGCGTCTCTGTAGGGAACTCGATAAGATGAAGGAGATGGGCATTGATAATCTCCGCATTCTGGTGGGCTCTGATGGAAAGCGAGGAGTGAAGACCAAGGTTGAGCCGACGCTGCAGGAAGCTCCGGGTGTTTATAATGATACGATTCTTGCCGGTCTCGACTATCTGCTGATGGAGATGGGCAAACGCAAGATGCTGGCCGTGCTCTATCTGAACAATTCCTGGGAATGGAGTGGCGGTTATGGCTATTACCTGGAGCAAGCTG
>ENA-OOWO01001712-OOWO01001712.1-human-gut-metagenome-genome-assembly--contig:-NODE-1712-length-13739-cov-1.827024_pt1 | contig 13739 bp, 10 predicted proteins | sample MGYA00241579_ERZ501327 | MGnify/ENA primary metagenome ERZ501327 (study PRJEB25962, sample SAMEA2042836) | human gut metagenome | biome: human gut; feature: human-associated habitat; material: faeces...
ACTTGCGCAATTCGTAGGCCCCGTACTCCTTATTCTTTCCAGTGAAGACCAACTCGCACCATTCCGGTGAATTCAGGTTTATATTCTTTAGCATAACCGTCATTTTTTAGGATTGGAACGGGCAATCTGTTTGGTCAGCTCGCCCCCGCTCTTCAGATTGTCAATTAGAAATTTATCTCCATCCGTGATATCCACGATTGCGTATTTGCCGATATTGCATATCTGCATTTCGTCCAGAGCGTCTACCAGGTTCCGATAGGAGGCGTCGTCGGTAGCTTTGATCAAGACGACGGGGGCCTCTTTGGAACCTTTTATCTCGGTGGCCTGCTTCTTGAAATCGTCTTCGGAAATCTCCTTGTTGAGTTTCTTCAGTTTTAGCTCCTTCATCTGGCGGACGACATCGAAATTGCGTTCTAGCAGGATATCGCGCAGCCCGGCAGGCGAGTAGTCGGTCTGTTGCAGCGATTCGGCGTGCTCGTAGTCCGGTTCACCGAAATAGTAGTATATCTTATCGTCTTCACCAAGCAACAAGGTGATGGCTTTGGAGGCTTTGACCTTCGTCTGCTCTGCTTCCGTTACCTGGTCTTTCGACGGCATACTGATCTCCATTGTCTGTGGCTTGCTGAGCGAGGTACAGAGCATGAAGAAGGTAATCAGCAACATGTTCATGTCCACCATAGGCGTGAAGTCTACGCGGACGGTCATCTTTTTTTGTTTGCCTTTCTTTCCGTCGTTTTTGCCTTTGTCTGTATTTACTTCTGCCATGACTTTAGTCGTTGTTAGACATTGTCAGGCATCTTTTTGAGCGAGGTAATCAAATTATACCGGTTCTCTCGAAGGTCCTGCAATGTGTTCATGATGTTTTTAATTTTCGGATAAGGAGTGTCCTGGTCTGCTTTGATGGCGATGATGAGGTCACGGTTCACTTCCCGTGCATGCTGTACCCAGAGTTTGAACTGGTTGTCGGTACTGTCGGCGGGAATACCGTAATCCTTCATCAGCCGGTCCTGTTCGCCGGACGGCATGCTGAGGAACTCCTGCATGTTTTGGATGGGGACACCGAAGGATGGTTGCAGGCTGAAGTCGTACACTTCTTTGTCTGTGAAATTGATACCGAAATCTTTTCCCAGCAATTTAAGGACGTTCGCCTTGTCTTCCTGCTTGTCCAGGCTCATGAATACTTTCCCGTCGGGGTCCACCAAGATGGAAAGAATGTTCGTTTCCGGTATCTTGATCTCGGAGACGGATGAAGGGGTGGCAACCACCACTGGTTCTTTCTGGATAAAGGTGGACGTCAGCATGAAGAAAGTAAGCAGCAACACGGTGACATCACTCATCGCCGTCATGTCGATGAATGTGCTTTTGCGTTTTACTATCAGCTTAGGCATAAGACTTAATGTTTAGCGGCGAACGTCTGTACGATGGAGAAACCTATTTCATCAATAGCGTAGGTAATATTGTCTATTTTACTGGTGAAGTAGTTGTATGAGATGATAGCCAGAGCACCGGTAGCGATACCTAATGCCGTGTTGACCAAGGCTTCGGAAATGCCAGTGGATAGGGCCACGGAGTCTGGTGCTCCGGCATTGGCCAAGGCAGCGAACGAACGAATCATACCTAATACTGTCCCCAACAGTCCGAACAGGGTTCCTAGCGTGGAGATAGTAGCGATAACCGGAAGGTTCTGCTCCATCGAAGGAAGTTCAAGGGCGGTGCTCTCTTCGATCTCTTTCTGGATGATCAATATCTTTTGTTCTTTGGTCTGTCCGGAAGAATTCTCCACATCGCTGTAGCGCGATAGAGCCGCGTTGACGACATTCGCGACGGACCCTTTTTGCTCGCTGCACAGCTTATGGGCAGCATCGAGGTTGCCTTCTTCTAGGTATTTCTTGATTGTCTGTACGAAACCTACCAGGTTCTTTTTCCCTTTGGAGTGGCTGATGGCGATCAGACGTTCGATACTCAGGGTGACAACGGTGAGGAACAGGGTGATAACAACCGGGACGATGTAACCTCCTTTATATACAGTTCCGAAATAATTGCCGGGCAGCGGGTGGTTAGCCGGGTTATTGTCCATGAAGTTTGTAGGATTGCCCAGGACGAATTTATAAAAACAAATGGCAATGATAAAACATGCCAAGATAACGATGGCTGCTGAGATGCCGTTATATGCTTTCTTATTATTTGCTTTCATACTCTTTAATTATTTGATAGTGAAATAAGATAGTGATAATAATGCTGATGTCGGTATGGTTGTTTAGCGGCTGTTCCCTACCATTCCCCTCTTGGCGAGGCAGAGGATATGATATTATCTGCGCATTCGAAAATACACACCCTTTAGTATCCTCCTCAAGAGGGGGAATGATTACTTTCAGCTACTAAAACCAACAGTATGGACTATCAAATAATTATTTTTCGTAAAACGTAGACCCAATGGCCTGCCCGTATACGAAGAGAAGAGCATTTTAATGTGTGAGTGACTGATACTATTTCTGATATCTTATTGAGGGCGTCTTGCCCCTTTTGAAAAGACAGTTCAAGTTGGCGGGAGGCGGTTTTCAGGAACCGTTCGCCTATCTCCGTAGAAAGTTGTATACGGTTACTCAGACAGGGTGCAACATTTGGGCTTTGGTTTAGTTCGAAATCTTTTATCTTATGTTGCAGGGAGAGGGCTTTTTCATTTGACGTAACGGCCGTTTGTTTTTTGTCCGTGACGGATTCGCTTGTTGCAGCCATGATTTCCTGTCCTATGATAAACAGGAAAAGAAGTGATAATATGGATAATAATTTTTTCATCATGGCTTATTTAGAAATTCTGTTGTACAAAAATAACAATACTGTTGGAAAAAAGTTGAGAGATTCCCTTAAAAAAAGTTGGATAAAGATATTGTTAGTTTTCTTGATCTCTATTGTTGAGATGTAACTGGTAATTGGGATTAGTAGGGTGTGTAAAAGAAATGACATGCTGGCGAGTAATATTTTTTAATATATTATTCTGATTACAATTAGTGGGAATAAACATCCAATTGTCAATTGCGTAGATGGCGTGATAAATAAATTCGATCTTGTTTTTCCAACAAAGCCTCGTCTTCTTTTGTTATATTTATACGAAAGATAAAACTCAAATAGTAAAAGTATGGAAATTGTAAAAGTAGTAGGACGAGAAGTTCTTGATTCACGTGGTAACCCGACTGTTGAAGTAGATGTACATTTGGCTTCCGGCGCTTTTGGCCGTGCAGCTGTTCCCTCCGGCGCTTCTACCGGTGAAAACGAAGCAATCGAACTTCGTGATGGTGACAAGAAACGCTATGGTGGCAAAGGCGTTCTGAAAGCTGTCGATAATGTAAATAGTGTAATTGCTCCCGCTATCCTGGGCATGAGTGCCCTGAACCAGCGTGAGGTCGACCATAAACTGATTGAACTCGACGGTACGAAGACAAAGTCTAATTTAGGCGCCAACGCCATGTTAGGCGTTTCTCTGGCTGTTGCCAAGGCGGCAGCTAACTATTTGGACCTGCCTCTTTACCGTTATATCGGCGGGACGAATGCATATGTATTGCCTGTCCCGATGATGAATATTATCAATGGCGGTTCGCATTCTGATGCCCCGATCGCTTTCCAGGAATTTATGATCCGTCCGGTTGGAGCTTGCTGTTTCCGTGAAGGTTTGCGTATGGGGGCCGAAGTCTTCCATGCTTTGAAGAAGGTGTTGCACGATCGCGGTCTGAGTACGGCTGTCGGTGACGAAGGTGGTTTCGCTCCTGCTTTGGATGGAACGGAAGACGCTTTGAATTCCATCATGGCCGCTATTAAAGCTGCCGGATACGAGCCGGGTAAGGATGTGACGATTGCTATGGACTGTGCTTCTTCCGAATTCTATCATGATGGCGTATACGATTATACGAAATTTGAGGGAGCCAAAGGTGCTAAGCGTACTGCCGAGCAGCAGGTCGCTTATTTGTCCGAATTGGTTGCTAAATACCCGATCGACTCTATTGAGGACGGCATGGACGAAAACGACTGGACCGGTTGGAAACTGTTGACTGAAGCGTTGGGAAGCAAATGCCAGTTGGTCGGTGACGACCTGTTCGTGACAAACGTAGAATTCCTGAAGAAAGGCATTGAGGAAGGCTGTGCCAATTCTATTCTGATCAAGGTGAACCAGATCGGTACGTTGTCTGAAACACTGGATGCAATCGAAATGGCACACCGTAACGGTTATACTTCCGTCACTTCGCATCGTTCGGGTGAGACTGAAGATGCTACGATTGCCGATATCGCTGTGGCAACGAACAGCGGCCAAATCAAGACCGGTTCTTTGAGCCGTTCCGATCGTATGGCTAAGTACAATCAGTTACTTCGTATTGAAGAGGAACTGGGTGATTTGGCTGTTTACGGTTATAAAAGAATAAAATAATCAGATATAATCATAATTGCTAATTTGCATAGACAACGAAACTAAAATCGAAGAAGGCTTCTCGTGAGAGAGGCCTTTTTTATTTGAATGTATTCTACCGATAACTCGATCCTGAAAATGACTATATGTAGGTAGTATGGAGGTCTGTTTTACCTGTAAATAGGGATTGGATATTATCGTTAAATTTGTGAACTTTGTCACCTAGGTGGCTGTTGTGTCTATACTTCCCGATAAATGGATGGATTAAGGAAATATTTAAGGATTGCGCTCCCATTACTTTTCATATCGTATTTGGGATGCCTGATAGCTTTTACCCACGTTCATATAGTGAACGGGGTGACGATCGTCCATTCCCATCCCTATCAGAAAAATGACGACGGGACTCCCAAGAAAGAACATAACTACGCCGAGTTCCAGTTGCTGCACCAACTTTCGACTATTCAAATCAGCGGTGCTGCTTTTGCACAAGTGCTAATTGCTGCGTTTCTTGCAACATTTTGTGTTTTATCCACCTGTCCGGTTTATCCGGATCACCTTCGCCCCGTCCTGGGGAAGGTTTCGCTTCGTGCGCCACCATTTGTCTTTTTTTATAATTAATGACGATATGTCAAAAATCTACTTGCCCCTGCATCTTGCGGCGAGACCGTAAAAGAACATGCCTTATCAACCAGATGTTTTTATGGCCGGCTTTTATGTGATCTCGTGTCTAACGTGGGAACAAGGCAGTTCTGTATACCTACCACTTCCTATATTATTAATTTTTAAAAGACATCTCAATGAACAAAATTTATATACTTTTCCTATGCCTTTGCTATGCCGTTTCGGCAATAATGGCAAACACCTATAAAAATGATAAAGAAGTGACGAGCCCTACGGATGCCAATATTTTTGGGCATGTCGTGGATAAGGCGACCGGTGAACATTTGCCGGGAATAACAATCATCCTGAAAGGAACGACGATCGGTTCCGTGACCGATGACTCCGGGCATTATATGTTAAAAAATCTCCCCGAAGGAGAGTTTACGATCGAAGTCTCTTTTGTCGGCTTCAAGACAGTTACGAAAAAAGTAACGACCGGAAAAGGGAAGACGCAGGAACTGAATTTCGAGCTTGAAGAAGATTTGATATCGCTCGAAGGAGTGGTCGTCTCTGCCAACCGCAACGAGACGAAACGCCGTCTGGCGCCTACCCTGGTGAAGGTACTCAGCCCGACCGTGTTCGAAAAGACCAACTCCACGACATTGGCACAAGGGCTGGTTTTCCAACCGGGCGTCCGGGTCGAAAACGATTGCCAGAACTGTGGTTACTCGCAAGTCCGCATCAACGGTATGGAAGGAAAATATACACAGATATTGATTGATTCCCGTCCTATCTTCTCCGCATTGGCTGGCGTGTACGGATTGGAACAAATTCCGGCCAATATGATCGAACGGGTCGAAGTGATACGGGGCGGAGGATCTGCTTTGTTCGGTTCGTCGGCTATCGCCGGAACAATCAATATCATAACGAAAGAGCCCATTCGCAATTCCGGTTCCTTTGGACATACGATCTCTAATCTGGACGGATCTGGAGCGTATGATAACAATACGACCCTCAACCTCTCGTGGGTATCTTCTGACAATAAGATGGGAGCTTATATCTATGGGCAAAACCGCTATCGTTCGGCCTGGGATTCGAATGGAGACGGCTTTTCAGAGCTTCCAAAGCTGAAAAATCAGACGATTGGTTTCAACGGCTTCTATAAGACCAGTGCCTACTCCAAATTGAATATTGAATACCATCATATGGAAGAATATCGTAGAGGCGGTAGTGGAATGAAACTTCCGCCGCATATCGCCGAAGACCCCGAGCTCAACGGAACGGGTGAGGCCGGGCTTGTCGAACAGTTACAACATTCGATTAATACGGGAAGCCTGAAGTTTAATGTTTTCACTCCGAACCAGAAACATAACCTCAGCTTCTATGCGTCCGGACAGCATATCCACCGTGATAGTTATTACAGCGCATATGGCCGGACGACGGATTTCACAGGAGTGACGGGAGCGCAGTATATCTACAGTTTTGACAAATGCCTCTTCATGCCTGCCGATCTGACGGGAGGTATCGAGTTCAGTCACGACGATCTGGACGATCGTGCCACCGACAAGCAGAAGTACCGGGAAGCGGCCCTGGCGGAAGATCCGACGGCTACCGGACAGTATTTGCAGGAACTGATCGAAAAATATACGCCGGCATCCTTGCATCAGATCATAAACGTATGGAGCGCCTATGCACAGAACGAGTGGAAAAATGATAAATGGAGCTTCCTTATCGGTGGGCGTGTCGATAAAAACAGCATTATGGATAAGGCTGTTTTCAGTCCACGTGCCAATGTGCGCTATAATCCGACAGCCGACGTCAATCTCCGGTTGAGCTATGCCGAAGGTTTCCGTGCCCCGCAGGCCTTTGACGAAGATTTGCATATCAGTAATGTCGGAGGTGCGCGCGTCTCGATCGTGCGGGATCCGAATCTGAAGGAAGAGCGTTCGCGGAGCGTGAACGGGTCTGTCGACTGGTATCATTATTTTGGAGATTTCCAGGTGAATATGTTACTGGAAGGATTCTATACGAAATTGAGTGACCCGTTTGTCTTGTCAGCCCCTGTAGAATCGGAAAATGGTTCGCTGGTGCAGACTCGCAGCAACGGTTCGGGGGCAAAGGTGTACGGTTCTACGCTGGAGGGAAAGATTGTCTGGAGGAATAAAGTACAGATACAGGCAGGTATAACGGGACAACGGAGTTTATATGACGAACCAGAGGAATGGAGCGCGGATAAGGAACATTTGACGGATGCGGAGCGGTATAGCGATAAAATTTTGCGTACTCCGAATCTGTACGGTTATTTCACTGCATCCTATACACCGGTAAAACCGTTTACAATAGCGTTTAACGGTAATTATACCGGGCGAATGTATGTACCTCATCTGATGTCTGAAGTGAATGGGACGGCGGATGTTTTGGTGAAGAGTCCGGATTTCTTTGAATTGGGAGTCAAGTTGAGCTATGATTTCAGGTTGACGGTAGCCATGACCTTGCAACTTAATCTGGGTATCCAGAACCTGTTCGATTCCTATCAGAATGACTTCGACAAAGGGGCAACCCGTGACTCCGGCTACATTTACGGTCCGGGAACTCCCCGCACCTATTATGCGGGGGCAAAGTTCAGTTTTTGATTTTCCTTTATGGACGCCTGTTCGTTATTTCATTCCCTTCTTCTTTAAACTTTCGATTCAGGCGTCCATACGCGGGTTCTTTATGTTGTTGTAGATTGTAAAAGAATAGACGAAATTTTGGGAGAACTATGTCAAGATAAAAGAAAAATTGGTCGTTAACAGTGTTTAACGAATAAGATGGGGTCATTTGGGGCGTTCTTTTGTCTTTTGGTAAAACAAACTCAAAGTGGAAGAACTGCGACATAGAAAAAATATAGACCAATTGTTACATGACAAATCTTTTATTCTTTGGTGTCTGTTTCCTACAGAGGAATCGGATAAACAATGGAAGGAGAATTATTTGTCACTTTATCCTGAAGAAGCGGAGACTTTGATGTTGGCTAGAGAGAAGGTTTGCCGACTTAAATTCAACCACGTACGACTTGCCTTTGCGGAAAAGACTGCATTGAAAAAAAGAATTCTGGATAATTACGAGAAACACCGTAAGCCTAAATATATTAGGTTGAGTTGGCTATTTGCGGCTGCTTGCTTGTTGATAGTCTGTTTTTTGGGATCTTTATACTTGCAGTATCAAGAAGTGTCGAATGTGGAATTGAGCACTTCGGTCTTGGCTGATGTCAAAGTGGATCCGGAACAAAAAGAAGTTGAACTTCATTTGTCAAAGGAAAAAATACAAGTTACGGATAATTCTACAATTTCAGTCGATAAAAAGGGTAATGTACAAGTTGCTGAAATAGAAATAAAATCAATTGATCGAAAGCAACATTTTGAGCAGGAAAAAGAAGACGAACATCTGAACATGTTGAGTGTCCCAAATGGGCGACGATCTTCATTGATCTTGTCTGATGGGACAAAAGTATGGATTAATTCAGGAACGGTATTGCAGTTTCCTGAAACATTCGAGAAAGAGAAAAGAGTGCTCTATGTGAACGGGGAAATCTATATTGAAGTAGCCAAACATCCCCAATGGCCTTTTTATGTTAAAACGAATCAAATGGAAGTACAGGTTTTAGGTACTTCTTTCGGGATTACTGCGTATGATGACGAAATTTTCCAGACTGTCGTATTAAAAGAAGGAAGCGTCTTTGTTAAGAATAACCAGGGAAATGGACAGACAATTCAACCTAACCAATGTCTGATGGTTGAAAAAGAAGAAATGACCGTCAAGGACGTTGATGTTTATGATTATATCTCATGGATAGATGGTGTACTTCAATTTCATGAGAAAAGTTTGCAAAAGGTGTTGAACAGCTTATCACGCTATTATCGTGTCCGTTTTGACTGCCCTATGGAGATTGGGCAGATAAAGTGCTCGGGTAATTTGGTCTTGTTTGATGACATTGACCAAGTCTTGCAGACACTTCAACGGACTCTCTCTATTTCTTTTAGCCATCGGGATGAAGTAATAAAAATAGAATATGTTCATAAATAATAAAAAGCCTATGAGAAAACATACAAAGTGAAGTTTAATTGAAACCAAGTATTTGGTAATATGAATCATGTGATTTTTTTTAATAATTTATGCTATCATGAAATATCAAAAATTAAAAAGAAATTTGTACACAGCATGCGTAGTCGCAAATTTATTTTTGATTCCTAGCCCTGTACTTTGGGCTGAACAATCATATGCGCAGTCTACGCGTTTGTCATTGGAATTATCCAACGCAACGATCAGTGATGTTTTTGCATCTGTTGAGAAAAATAGTGAATATCGTTTCTTTTATTCTGACGCAGTTCGTGCGGAATTATACCGGAATGTCGATGTGAATATTAAGAATAAAACCATTGACCGAATCTTATCGGAAGTTTTGGATGGTACGAATCTGACGTATTTCCTTAACGACAGGCAGGTGATGATTATCAGGAAAGAGGAAAAAACGCAGCAAGAGAAAAAAATATCAATCAACGGAACTGTCAGAGATGCCCAACAGGAACCTTTGCCCGGAGTCAACGTATTGGTCAAAGGTACGACTATCGGTACGACGACGGATATCGATGGAAATTATTTTATCAGCGTTCCCGATAAGAATGCAGTGCTAGTCTTCAGTTATATCGGCTTTGAATCGCAAGAAGTGAAGGTTGGTGGACAAATCAATATCAATGTCAATATGTCAGAAGAGTCTAATAGCCTTGATGAAGTGGTGGTTGTCGGCTATGGCTCTCAGAAAAGAGCTTCTGTAGTCGGTTCTATCACAGCGATAGAGCCTGCTCAGTTACAACAAGGGACTACCCGTGCCGTGTCTAACAATCTGGCAGGACAATTGGCTGGTGTGATTGCCGTACAACGTAATGGTGAACCGGGGTCTGATGGTTCGGATTTTTGGATTCGCGGTATCTCTTCTTTTAAGGGGACTGGTGTTTCGCCATTGGTGTTGGTCGATGGGATTGAGCGCACGCTGGATGACTTGTCGGCTGCCGAAATCGAATCGTTTTCTGTACTAAAGGATGCAGCGGCTAGTGCTGTATATGGCGTACGAGGTGCAAACGGTGTCATCCTTGTGAAAACGAAGAGAGGTCAATTGGGGAAACCGAAAGTCAATTTCCATTTGGAACAAGGTTTTACCAAGCCGACACAGTTGCCTGATTATATCGGTTCGGTAGATTATCTTTCGTTAATGGATGAATTGTATATGGATGCCGGTAATCCGAATCCGCTTTATGGAGAGGAAATGATCAACAACTACCGTAATAATGTAGATCCGGAGTTATATCCGAATGTCAATTGGTTGGATGCCGTATCGAAAGACATGGCTTCCAATACGCGTGGAGATTTGACTATTACCGGTGGTAGCGATATCCTTCGTTATGCGTTGGTCGCATCGTATTATGGTGAACGAGGCATCTTTGTTCGGGATGAAAGTAAGGATTGGGATTCGTCTACACGCTTGAACAAATATAATATTCGTTCGAATGTGGATATCAATGTGACGAAGACGACTGTTGTGGGCATTAGTATCGGTGGTTACCTGCAAGAACAGAACGGTATGGCTGTCAGTGGACAGGATATTTGGAATCAGGCGTTTGACACACCTCCGTTTGTACATCCTATACAGTATTCTGGAGGACGTGATGTGCGTATACAGAACCGGCAAAATCCATGGGCGGAAGCAACGCAACATGGTTATCAGACAACTTCCAGCTCCAAAGTTGAATCATTGTTCTCGGTTGAACAAGATCTGAAATTTATTACTCCCGGTTTGAAATTCAAAGGTCTGTTTTCTTTTGACCGCTATTCGAAGTCGTGGGTGAAACGGTCTCGTACACCAACCTACTACAATCCGGCTACGGGCCGTGATGAGGAGGGTAACTTACTGCTGAGTGTCGGAACGGACGGACAGGAGTTCCTCGATACGGAAAACAAAGGCGAATGGGGGAATAAGGCTACTTACTTGGAAGGAAATATCACGTACGATCGTACGTTTGATGGGAAACATGCCGTCAACGCCATGTTTCTTTATAACCAACGCGACTATCAGGACGGCAATGTCGTCCCTTTCCGCCGCATGGGTATCGCCGGACGTGCTTCCTATACGTATGACAATCGCTACATTGCCGAATTTAACTTTGGATATAACGGCTCCGAAAACTTCACGAAAGGGAACCGCTTTGGTTTCTTCCCCTCTGTGGCTGTCGGCTATATGCTCTCAGAGGAAAAATTCATGGAGAAATACAAAGATACTTTTTCTAAGATCAAATTCCGTGCTTCTTGGGGGTTGACCGGTAATGACCAGTTGGATGGCCGTCGTTTTGCCTTCTTGCCGACCATTGATACGGATGGCAGTTATAAATGGGGAGTCAACAACGATTATAACCGTGCTTCCCGTTTTGAAGGAGAATTTGGGGTGACGGATCTGACTTGGGAAACGGTTGAGAAACTGAATGTCGGAACCGAAATAGGTTTATGGAATGCCTTGGATTTGCAAGTGGATTGGTTTAAAGAGCAGCGTCGGGACATCTTTATGCAGCGTAACAACATTCCGTCGGCAGCCGGATTCCGCAAAACGCCGTGGGCAAACTATGGTAAGGTGGATAATATCGGTGTGGATTTGTCGCTGACTTACAACCAACAGATTACAAAAGATTTGCACATTGGTCTCAGAGGAACGTTTACGTATGCCCACAATACGATAATCGAAATGGACGAAGCGCTTGGTATTTTGGGAACGAATCGCCAGCGGACGGGACATTCGGTGAACGAACTGTTCGGGTTAGTGGCAGACGGGCTCTTTACGGAAGATGATTTTGTTACTAACGATAAAGGGGAACAGGTGTTGAAAGAAGGTATTCCATTGCATACGTTCAACAGCGTGCGTCCCGGTGATATTAAATATGTGGACATAGACGGTGACGGGTCAATTACGAATAAGGATGAGGTTGCCATGGGAGGAACGGTCAATCCGGAAATTGTTTATGGTTTCGGGGCGACAGCCCGTTACAAGCAGGTCGATTTCAATGTCTTTTTCCAAGGAAACGGTAAGACTCATCGTTTCATAGGCGGTGTAGTGTCGAATTTTCTTCCTGGTTCTTCACAAGGGACATTGGGTAATGTCATGACTAATTACAACGACCGCTGGACTCCGGAAAACCCGAGTGAAGATGTTTTCTATCCGCGCTTAAGCTATGGGGTGAATACGAACAATAGCCAGAATTCGACTTGGTGGCTGCGTAATATGAGCATGCTGCGTATGAAGGATATAGAAGTCGGATATACGTTGCCCAAACGTTGGATGAGTCGGATCGGATTGGAAAATATCCGCCTGTATGCTAAAGGGTCAAACTTATTGACATTCTCGGCTTTTGATCTCTGGGACCCGGAACTTGATACGCAGAACGGTGCGAAGTATCCGATTATGAAATCTGTCTCATTCGGTATTGATGTTAATTTCTAATTTGAGTTTAAGTTTATAAAATAGAATTATGAAACTGTTTAAATACATAACAATAGCTTTGTCAAGTCTTTTTATGTGTGGTTGTTCGGACTATTTGGATAATGCTCCGGATGATACGTTGACAATGGAAATGGTTTTCAATGACAGGACTCGTACTGAAGACTGGCTATCTGGTGTCTACAATCGTGTGCCTGATACTTATTGGGCGTTATTGCGAACGTGGGGATACGATTCTATGGGGGATGATCTTGATCCGTCGCAACGTTGGTACCAATGGTGGGGAAACTCTCTAAACTTTATTATTGGACAATGGTTTACTAGTTCAACTTGGGATGCTGCCATTTGGAAAGAAAATCCAATTCGTATTCGCTCAGCTTACTTATTCATTAAGAATGCTCATGCTTTGCCGGATCAAGGAGTAAGCGAAGCTGATATCGAACGGATGAAAAATGAATGTCGTTTCTTGATTGCTTACTATTATTGGTTGATGATTGAGGCACACGGCAGTGTTCCTTTCTTTGATGATCTTGCAGATGTGAATGATCCGAATTTGATGCGTGGACAAATGCCTTTCGATGAAATGGTAGATTGGATTGATGCACAGTTGGTTGACCTTTCCAAAAAGCTTCCGGCTTCTTACTTGAATGAATCTACACAATTTTATGGTCGTGCCACTTCCATCATGTGTTTGGCGGTTCGTGCCCGTATGTTGTTGTTTGCTGCAAGTCCGTTGGTAAATGGGAACGAATGGTATGCAGGTTTCAAAAATTATGATGGTAAATTCCGGTTCAGCCAAACTTACGATCCTGCAAAATGGAAACGTGCCGCTGATGCTAACCGGGAGTTGATCGAAGCAGCACATGCTGCCGGTCATGATTTGGTACGTGAATATAATGCCGATGGCAGTATTGATCCTTTCATGTCTTGTTATAATGTGTTTTTCCTGCGCGGCGATCAGAATCCGGAAGCTCTGTTCATCCGTTCCGATTGTGATTTCAGCGAGTTTGAAAGGCATGCTACTCCGCGTGGAGCATCCGGTAACGGCGGTTTGGGCGTCTATCAGACATTGGTCGATGCCTTCGCCATGAAGGATGGTTCCCTTCCGATTACCGGTTATGATGGCAATTATGGAAAACCGATTATCAACAAGGAATCCGGCTATACGGAACGCGGTTTTTCTGCGCAAAAGGATATCCGTAAAACTAAGTACAACCTTTACCG
>ENA-OOWO01001713-OOWO01001713.1-human-gut-metagenome-genome-assembly--contig:-NODE-1713-length-13736-cov-8.511293_pt1 | contig 13736 bp, 10 predicted proteins | sample MGYA00241579_ERZ501327 | MGnify/ENA primary metagenome ERZ501327 (study PRJEB25962, sample SAMEA2042836) | human gut metagenome | biome: human gut; feature: human-associated habitat; material: faeces...
GCCAAAATTCATTCCAGATTGCCTGCGGCAATGGGATTTTGGCTTGTATGTCTCGAGATAGTGGTGTGTGAACAGTAACATTAGATTTACTATTGGTAACTGTTTTACAGTTTTAAACCAATAGCTTCATTCACATATGAAGTGATAAAATCCGGTTTGCGGCCAGTACCGTGCCTGTCGGGAATTTCGATAATCAGAGGGGTCTTGTGATGAAGCTTTACATCATCTATAATTTCGGGAAACTCCCGGCCGAATTTCTCGGTCAGGAGTATGATTCCGATTTCTTTATTGGAGATAGCTTTCTGCAAAGCATCTTTTAATTCATCATGTGTGTGTACGACCACGCCCTCTACACCTGCCAGTCTCATCCCTGTGTAGGTATCGATATTGTCGCTGATCAAAAACATCTGCATCTTATAACTGTCCCAGGATCATGAAGGAGATGATCAGTCCATAAAGGGCAACACCTTCTGCAAGACCTACGAAAATAAGGGATTTACCAAGGATACTCTGATCCTCGCTGATAGCACCTAATGCTGCGCTTGCCGCACTGGCAACGGCAATACCACCACCGATACAGGAAAGTCCGGTAACGAGTGCTGCTGCGATGTAACCCATACCTGTTGCAAGGCCTGCGTCAGCGCCTGTAGCAGCCTGTACGGAAGCTCCGCCTGCAAATGTTACGGCAATGGCGACAAGCATGATACCGAAGAAGAAAAAGGCATTGACACCAAGTGCTGTTTTGTAGCGGCCACGGCTTTTTTCGCCGAGAAGATAATAACCAAATGGAAGAATGATGCTGAGTACAAGTGCAACTGCGATTGTGATCTGTGTAATGACTGTCATGATGATGACCTCCTTAATATTCGTTTAATTGGCTGCCTGGATCAGAAGGAGTTCTGACTCTGGCATTTTATTTGTTTTTGGAGCAGAACGGCTCGAATTTCCGGCCGCTGCCTTTGTAAAAACGGCTGAACATTTCGTAATATTCCAGACGGAGTACCTGGATACCTACGATCAGGCCCTCCATGGCGCATACAAACAGGTTTCCGAGAATGATGACGATCCAGTTTGGACTGCCGTTCTCCGCACCCGCAAGCATAAGTACAACTTCCATCATGGCTGCGTGGCTGACTGCAAAAGCGCCGATACGCACGAAGGAGAGTGTATTGGAAAAGTAGCTCAGGATAACCTCAAACAGTTCAAAGATACCCTGTACGATAAACATGCCTTTTTCTTTTGGCATAACCTCGGCTTTTTTCTCTACCAGGTTTGTGAGCGGCTCCTTGAAGAAAATAAGAAGCAGCGGTAAACCGAACATAATGGCAAGAACTGCACCGCCAGGAACTGCATGCCCGGATACAAAAAGTCCGATGCAGAGAACTGCGGAACCATAAAATACAAGTCCTGCCACTGCGTTGGTGTCGAACCAGGTTTTTTCAACATCGTGCATCTTAAAGGAATTGATGATGTTGAAAACCATGCACAGGAGGATGATTCCCATGCCGAAGCCGATGGCAACGATAAATACGGTATTCAGTTTTCCGATAAAAGGTATGGTCGTCATACTGTCTACGGGCCGCAGCCACAAAGCAGGTATGAGATCCTCAAATCCAAAGACACTTCCGAACATCAGGCCGAAGAATGTGGAAAAGACTCCTGCGCAGCTGATGATTCCGGCAAGATCGATATGTTTCCGTTTGTACAGGAACAATCCTCCGATAAAGAGCAGGAGCCCCTGGCCTGCATCACCGAACATGGCTCCGAAGATAAAGGAGTAGGTGATGGCAACGAACCAGGTGGGGTCCATTTCACCGTAAGCAGGAAGTCCGTACATTTTTACGTACATTTCAAATGGTTTGAAAAGCTTTGGATTCTCAAGCTTGGTAGGAGGTTCTCCAAAATACTGTTCCCGGTCCTCTTCTACTACGATATAAACCTTGTCATCTCCCTGTGCCTCTTTGATAAATGCATTTGCATCTTCTTCGGACATCCAGCCGCAGAGGATGTAGTATTCTTCCTGTTCGTCTGTCTCGGTTCGTGCTGCAAATTTCCGGATATCAAAGTTATCGGAAAAACGTTCCAGCTGAATTCTTGCACCGAGTAGTCTGGAAGCGTTCTTGCGGAACATCTCCTGACGTTTATCCTTCACTGCCTGGATTTCATCGGTCAGATTCTGGACTTCTTTATCCAGGCTCCGGTAAGCTTCCAGCGGGGTTCCGCCAAAGTCTTCCAGCAGATCGACTTTTTCAAAGTGGAGAGACCGCATGATCGAATCGACCTTTCCTGCATCAGCATCCGATACAAAATAAACGCCATAGACATAAGAGGCATCTCTGGAGCCTTCCAGAAATAATGCATCAATGTCTTCAAGAAGCGCTTTTTCCAGCCGGTGATAATAATCCACATTGATTTTTCCAAATTTTGTGCGGATGTATTTGTACTGCATGATCTCATGCAGGTCAAAATCCAGAGAAGTAAAAGGTTCCAGGACTTTCATACGTGCCTGGATATTCTCTCTCTTTTTTTTCAGTTCTTCTTTTTGCTGCTGCAGATCCATGTAGTCATGATTGATAGAACGAATCATCTCAAGGATCTCGTCTTCGCTCTGATCAAAGGATGGCTCTGCTGGCATGTCTTTCATATATCCCAGAAACTGTGTCACTTTTGCGAGTGGATCACGGTAAGGGTTCATTTCCAGAAATGGCATCAGATTATCTACTGTCTTGAGCTCCGTAAGTGCATTTTCAAGCTGCATCTCATATTTGGAAAGATACCGGTTTGTCATGCGGTCGATGTCGGCGCGTGGTCCGGTAATGCTCAGGAACTTCATCTTAACAATCATTTCGCTGTTCCTCCTATATAAGTTAATGTCTCACGTGCAGGAAGTCCGTAGCGAACACATTCGAGCACAGTTGTAAGCTTATCAAGCTCCTCCTCTTTCAGAAAAAGATAGGTATTCACGGTTGCGATGGAATAAGGGTTACTTCTTCTGTCTGCCAGGTAGAGACGGTACAGGCAGTCTTTGTAAATCGTCTCGATGGACGCTGGTGTCTGAGTATCGGTGTGACGCAGATAAGGCGTTCTGGTAACCAGCTTTAAAAATTCATCGACAGACGGTGCTTCTACAAGATCCTTCAGCTGATCTACATGAATCCGGTAGTGTATCGGGATCAGCAGTGTGGAAATATCCGGCGGAAGCATGTTGTAATATTTTTTTGCACGGTAGATCCACTGCAGGTTCAGCAGGTCGATCTTTGCTCCGGCATCTCTGGTGAAAATTTCCAGTTCCTTATGCTTCAGAATCTTTTTGCGTTTCTTCCACATGGTTGTAAAATAGTACAGATTCAGTGCCAGATCGTAATCAAAAAGGGTAGGGTTCTCCGCATTTTCCAGACGTTTTAACGGCGCATAGTATTCTGTGCCCTTTAAATTTTCCACCAGCTCACCGATATTCCCCGAAGTGATCAGTTTATCGATGGAGAGATCCGAATATTTGTCGAAGAATATTTTCTTATGATCCAGATCAAAAGGCTTCTGATAGTGGTTGAATACAATACGCAGACAATAGTTGATCAGATTCATCTCGTAGCGCTTCAGATAAAGCTCCAGGAATTTTTTCTGATCCATTCCGGAAAAACGGTACAGGCGTGTATAATCACTGTAAAGTGACTGCACAAGAAGCTTCTCAATCTCACCGCGGTGAAGACGGTTTTCGTCCATATCTGCAAGGACATTCCGATATCCGGGATGTTCTTTGAGATAAGCAGCAACTTCGGTTACTGTATGAAATGCGGCGATATTCTGGAAATCTTCATCAGTGAGCAGTTTCGCCTGCATGGCGCGTACTTTTGTTACGATGCCACTGTATGCAAGTAAATTTCCCATATGCTATCCCTCTATGATACGTCTGACAATTTTCTCGGCATATGCCGTATGCTTCTCTTCAAAATCTTTTTTAAGTTCTTCGATCGCTGTCTGGTTCTTACGGTTCTGCCTTGCAAGAATCTCATCCATCTGACGGTTTAATCCTTTGTGGATATCGTTCAGCTCCTTTTGGGTGTGATCTTCAAGTTGTTTGTCGAACTGATTGCGTTCATTTTGAATGCGTTCTTCCAGTTCTGATTTTTCCAGTTCCGCGTGTTCCACAACAGCTTCGGCTGCGTGTTCGATTTCGGAGAGCTTTTTAACAATATGATCCATTGTCCGACTCCTTTCTTAGAAATTATTTATACATTTTTAATAATGCATACATATTCTACTACTTTAAATTAGAAAAATCTACTAAATAATAAGAGAATATCATAAGAATATTTTATACAAAACTTATAAAATATATTTTTGGGTTTTCAAATATTTCAGAATAGTATAAAATAAATAAGGTTATACATATTTTCACTAAAGGAAGAGAAAGATATATGAGGTTAAGAAATGTACCGGGAGCAGATGCTTATCTGACAGCTCATCCCCTTGTAATTAAAAATGAGACCAGATATCGCGGCACCTGGAAAGAGACTTTTCAGAATCCGGAGAATCCGATCCATATTGAGATCGGGATGGGAAAAGGACAGTTTCTTCTGACACTTGCAAAGGAGAATCCATCCATCAACTATATCGGTATCGAACGTTATTCAAGCGTACTGCTTCGGGCGCTGGAACGCTTTGACAATGACGAGGAATACAAGGATGTCAACAATATTCGTTTTATCTGTATGGATGCGACAAATCTGCCGGAGGTTTTTGCTGTCGGAGAGATTGACAAGATTTATCTGAATTTTTCAGATCCGTGGCCGAAAGCACGTCATGCAAAGCGCAGACTTACTTCCAAGCAGTTTTTTGAGCGGTATGACAAGATCCTTGCCTTTGACGGAGTCGTTGAATTTAAGACAGACAACAGAGAGCTGTTTGACTTTTCACTGGAGCAGGTGGAGTTGGCAGGCTGGGTACTTCTGGCGAAGACCTATGATCTTCACAATGATCCGACACTCAGCAGAGGGAATGTTATGACTGAGTACGAGGAGAAATTTTCCGGGCAGGGACATCCGATCCATAAACTGATCGCAATGCGCCAGTAAGACAATTGAATAAAATGCAACAGGCAGATCATAAAGGCGCTGAGTGCGTAAGATGATTCCTGGCAATATAAGAGACAGCAGATACGGAGCAATCCGCACATCGGCTGTCTTTTTGCATATATTGTAGAAAGAGGAAGTCAGGAAGGAACAGATATGCGGAAAAAGCATCATTTTCAGAATTGTATGCGGGGGTTTTGCTATAAGAATCCAAGATTTAATAAAAAGCTGATCTGTTTCAGAAATTCTTTTCAGGAAGTCTATAAAATCTTAAACCCGAAATGTGGATGCCACTAATCCAGTCCTTTTTACATAGCCTGAGATGGCAGAAATGAGGAAAGTGTATGGGTATCGCATTGATCACGAAGGATTATGAAAATACAGTCGGAAAGCAGAGGATGCCGGTAATTGTGGAGTTTTACGCATCATGGTGTCCAAAGTGCGGAATGATGTATCCTGTTGTGGAAAGGATTGCCAGCCGGTATCAGGGAAAATGGATTTTTTATAAGATTGATATTGATATATCGAAAGAGATTGCAGAGTATATAGGCATTGAGATCGTACCGACGTTTGTGGTGTACAGAGATGGAAAAATCTGTGGATATACAACCGGAGTTCTTCCAGAAGAAACTCTGGAAGAACGAATCCGGGAAATGTTAAGAAAATAATTGGTGGAATCAATTATTCGTATGATGAATATTTTGCGCAGATTGCATTGACTTGCTATGTTAAAATTCGAATACAGCAACACCGTATGGCGGAAGATCGTAACCAAATGAATATGGTCTTCCATCACATTCCTGTTTCTTTGCTTTATATACTGCCGGGCGGGCTTTTCCGCTTCCGCCATACTGCAATTCATCACTGTTCAGTACCAGGCGGTACTGTTTGCCGCGCGGTACACCGACACGGTACTCCGGTCGTTCGATCGGTGTGAAGTTACATACGAATAAAAGGTTCTTTTTTGCGCCCTTTGAATGACGGATGAAGCTGTAAATACTTCGTGAGCTGTCATCTGCATTGACCCATTCAAAGCCTTCCATGCAGGTATCCTGTTCATACATGGCTTTGTTGTGTGTGTAAAGATGCAGCAGGTCACGGTAGAAATTCTGGAGTGCCTGATGCTCCGGCTCTGCAAGGAGATACCAGTCAAGCTCACGCGCCTCGCTCCACTCGCGGAGCTGTCCGAAATCCTGTCCCATGAAGAGAAGTTTCTTTCCAGGATGTCCCATCATGAAAGCATAACCGACCTTCAGGTTGGCGAATTTCTCAAATCCAAGACCAGGCATCTTATTGAGCATAGAGCATTTTAGATGTACCACTTCATCATGTGATAATACAAGAATATAATTCTCGCTGTATGCATAGGTTAAGGCAAATGTCATACCGTAGTGGTCGCCTTTGCGGAAATATGGATCCAGCTTCATGTATTCGGTAAAGTCATGCATCCATCCCATGTTCCACTTCAGGCTGAATCCAAGACCATCATCTTCCGGTTTTCCTGTTACTTTTGGCCATGCAGTGGATTCTTCTGCGATCATCAGTGCGCCAGGGTTACGTCCGGTAGTAACGGAATTCAGATGCTTGAAAAATTCGATTGCTTCCAGATTCTCATTGCTGCCGTATTTGTTGGCGATCCACTGACCGTCTTCTTTACCGTAATCAAGATACAGCATGGAAGCAACAGCATCTACGCGGAGACCATCGATGTGATAATGTTCGATCCAGAACAGTGCGTTGGCGATCAGGAAGTTCTTAACTTCTGATTTACCATAATCGAAGATCTTGGTTCCCCAGTCCGGATGTTCCCCCTTCTTAGGATCTGCATATTCAAAGGTAGCTGTGCCGTCAAAGTCAGCGAGTCCGTGTGCATCGCGTGGAAAATGTGCCGGTACCCAGTCAAGGATTACGCCAATCTTATTCTTATGGAAGTAATTGATCATATATGCGAAATCTTCCGGCGTACCATAACGGGAGGTCGGAGCATAATATCCGGTCACCTGATATCCCCAGGAGCCGTCAAATGGGTATTCTGAAATTCCCATCAGTTCGATATGAGTATACCCCATCTTTTTTATGTAGTCTGTAGCTGCATGCGCAAATTCACGGTAGCTGTAGAACCCATCATCTTCACGTCCCGGATGGCGCATCCAGGAACCGATATGTGCTTCATAAATGGAAATCGGTGAGGAATGGAAATCCCATTCTGCCCGGTGCTTCATCCAGACACTGTCACTCCATTTTAAATGGGAGATATCAGCAATCCTTGAGGCAGTTCCCGGTCTCAACTCTGCACTGTTCGCAAATGGATCAGCTTTGTAAAGCTTATCTCCGGTCTGTGTCTCGATACAGTACTTGTAAAGCTGTCCGAGCTGTGCTTCCGGAACAAATGCGGTATAGATTCCAAGTGGTTCCTGACGCTTCATAACGTTTGCATCTTCACTCCAGCCGTTGAATTCACCGACTACGGCAACTGATCTGGCGTGTGGAGCCCATACTGCGAAATATACGCCGGTTTTTTTTCCATCTTTTACAAAATGTGCACCCATTTTTTTATAGATTTCATAATGGGTTCCCTGTCCGAATAAATATTGATCTAATTCGCCGATTCTATAATCAGCGGGTTTATCTTTTGTTACAGTTTTTACAGACTTTTTAGCTGTAGACTTTTTAGCAGCAGTTTTAGCAGCTGCCGGTTTTTTTACAGTAGATTTTTTTACGGCCGTCTTGCGGGTCGTGTTGGTCTGTTGTGCTGTTGTTTTTTTTACTGCCATCCCATTCACCTTCTATCAAAGATATTTAGGAATATTATACTAGAAATAGCGATAAAAAGAAAGAGTTTTGGACAACTTATACACTTCTTATGTAAGATGTCTAAAACTCTTTGTTTATAGTTATCGGTTTGGTCTGCATATACAAAAGAACGCGCCGGAAGCGCGTTCTTTGTAGAAATCTTATGATTTAAAATCATCTTCTTTCAGGATGATGTGGTCTGAATTATCAGTGTTTCTTCCAAATACCCGTTTCACAAGATGTTTTACATTTGCTTTCTGGGAATGTGAAATTGCTTCATCCATGATCTCTTTTACTTCTGCAACAGTAACCGCATGATCTTCTCTCTGCATCATATCGATCCGGCTGTATAATGCAAGGATTCCCATTTCATCGATACGGTATCCGTTTTCCTTAGCATAGGTCTGACCGAATGTAACCAGTTCATCATTGATGAATACCGGAAGCTCCAGTCTGGAAGTAAATTTACGTTTGAATTCGCGATGGGATGCAAACATTCTTTCCAGCGGTTTCTTCTGGTCTTCCAGAAGGAAGAGAAGTTCACCGGTCTGTTCATCCATCATATCATTCAGTTCACGGATGGTTCTGTCATTCATCTTGGAAGCTTTTTCGATGATCAGTGCGCCACCGTTCAGCTTATCGATGATACTTCCGATGTCCTTTTTGTTCAGAGAATCACCGGTTACGATTGCAACTTTACCCTGTTTGAGTCTGCGCTGTTTCTGGATTGCTTTTACAATATCAACTGCGAGGACTGTTTTTCCGCTTCCCTTGCGGCCAAGGATCAGGATGTTGCCTGTGCGGGAAGTTCCATAACGGTTACGGCAACGTTTGTCGTTATCAAGGATTTCAACAAGCTGTTCGCTAACACCACGGATCGGTACGAAGTAAGAGAACAGCTGCTTCTGCTCTTCAGTAAGTCCAAGCTTCAGTCCGATCTCACTTGTTGCACTCAGATCGTAACGACCCTGTACAACGAATCCGGTATCGAATTTACCCATGCGTTCGGTGATTTCATCTTCTGACGGTTCTTCGATTTCAAGAACTTCGTCAATATCAGGAGTTGGCGCTGATTTTGAAGTTTCTTTCTTTGGCTCAGGAGCCGGTTTCTCGTCAAATTCAAGATCAAGATAATCATCACTGCTATCTAATTCTTCTTCATCTTCAAAGGAATCAAGGTCTGCAAAATCACCATCATCTTCGTCAGAATCATGATCATCGATATCGAGAGCAGATTCTTTTTCAAAATCAAAATCCTCTTTATGATCTTCATCTAATTCATCATCAATCTGGTAGTCATCTTCGTCTTCATCCTCGTATTCTTCCTCATCGTCATACTCGGAATCATCCTCATCTTCGTATTCTTCGTCGTCATCATACTCGGAATCATCTTCATCCTCGTATTCCTCGTCGTCGTCATACTCGGAATCATCTTCATCTTCGTATTCCTCGTCGTCATCATACTCGGAATCATCTTCATCTTCGTATTCTTCGTCGTCGTCATACTCGGAATCATCTTCATCCTCGTATTCCTCGTCGTCGTCATACCCGGAATCATCTTCATCCTCGTATTCCTCGTCGTCGTCATACTCGGAATCGTCTTCATCCTCGTATTCCTCGTCGTCATCATACTCGGAATCATCCTCATCCTCGTATTCAGCTTCTTCATCGTAAACCGCATCCGATTCATCATCTTCTTCGGAGTCAACGATTTCTTCAAAATCATTTTCTTCCGGATCTTCTTCGTCAGTGTCTGAAGCTTCTTTGGATGAATCTTCCGGGCTTTCAGTCGCTTCATCTTCTTCATCATCAACGAAATCTTCAGCATCTTCATCGGTGATTTCAGGCTCTTCACCATTTTCAAGCTGTTCCATCAGTTTGCGGATATCATCAGAAAGGATTGGTTTTGTAGCTCCAAGAACTTCCTCTTCTTCTTTCTTCTTCTCGCGCAGGGCTTTTTCTTTCTCAGCTTCCTCCTGGCTCTTTTCAAGAATCTTTGCATTTTCACGCTGGGTTGCTTCCCAGTTGGCAAGAATTTCTTCAATCTTCATCTTACCGGTCATCTGTGAATCGTCTGAAGCAGATTCAGGAGCAACTGCACCACTTGCAACGGCAACACCGGCTTTCAGGGCATCTGAAAGGGAAGCACCGGAAATGGTTGTGGAAATATCGGAAGTGCTTCGAATCCGGGTTTTTGGCTGTGACTCAGCTTCTGGTTCGGAAGCATGTGTCCGGGCCATTGGCTCTGGAAGATCCGGAAGATCAATACTGTCGGTGACATGTACATCTTTGCGGACCTTGTCTGCAATTCGTGGATTCGGTTCCGGACGTCCTTTGGATTTTCGGAAGGAAGGTTTTCTCTTGGAAGAATCCTTACGGCCGATACCATCATTTCGATGATCGTATTTTTCCTGCTGAAGTGGAGTCAGCGGTTTGTATTTCATTTTAAGTTCCATTGCCTGGTATACATAAGTACCTTCGCTGAACCAGAGAATCAGATCATCACATTCATCAAGACATTCGGAAGTCATACCGGCTTCAGCGTATAATCTGGCAAGTTCATATGCCCATTTTTCAACGTATTCAGAATGCTTGAAATCTTCAAGAGCTTCAATCTGTTCTTTGACTGGCGCTTTCTGTGCTTTTAAGATCTTATACCGGAGAATGTACTGGTTTGGATCTTTCGGAGCAAGCTTGACAAATTCTTCGTAGCAATCAGCTGCTTCATCGAAATGTCCCAGCTTCAGAGAAATAATTCCCAGGCGGTATACAACCTTTCTGCTGGAAGGTGCTTTATCATACGCAATAAATAAGGTATCACGTGCTTTACCAAGTTCCCCCGCATTTTCATAGATTTCGCTTACGGTAGAGAGCATGGCGGTATTTTTTACTTTACGCCAGTCGATCGTATCTGCAATCGACATCGCTTTCTGGTAAGACTTCTGTTCGGCATACGCAAGCATCTGCTCTGTCTTTGCGCGATATTCATATTTATCCAACGTTTCTCACCTCATATGATTATTATTAATTATTTTACTTTTCCTCAGTAAGTCTGACTTTTGTACCAGAAACGGAAAACAAAAGTCTTATAATTTTACTTACTAAGTGTATCATAGAGCGTTGTCAATGTCAAAAATTACGGCTGATATTTTTCAGAAATGTTAAAAAAATATTACAAAAAATTCACAAATTGGGAGCTGGTAACAGAAAAAAAGGAGACAGCCATCTTTTAAATGGCTGTCTCGGAATATTCAATTGTAATTTTTATTTTATAATTTTTATTTTTATATCGGAGGAATTAAGTAATTCTTATTCCTGTAAGTTCTTTGAGCATTTCATATGATATTCAGATTTTATAAAATTTATAAAAATGAAATCATATGAATCGATTTTGATCAATTCTGATCTTTTGTTATTTTATATAATCAGGTAATTCAATTTTTGTATTTATCAGCTTTCTCGTCACTGTTAAATTTACTTATCAATGAATGTTTCTTTACACATTTTCTGATCTTGAATTACTGTGGTATTTACTTCAATATGTCAACAAATGCTGAATCTTTTTATATCTTATAATCGCTTCCGGTTTATCTACTACTCCGACCTTTTTTATCATTAACTTTTCTCTTACCGGATTATAATCTATGGTTAAGGCTCATCTCACAGGAATTTACATTTGCCATACCATTAACATATTGAGTTTTAGATGATGAAATATCCAACGGTCAAAGCCTCCTTCCTTTCGTTCTCGTTCCAAAATTTTATCCGGATATTTTTTTTCTCTTATACTTTTTTCTGTTCAGAAGTCAGATATCAATTTTCTTTTATTATTATAAATTATCAATTTTAAAAATTGTTCTCTACACACTCCGCTTACAAAACGCTCATAACCAAAATGTATAGTTGCTTTTTTAAAACTTTCTAACCTTCAAATAACAATTATTCTTGTTACCCTTTTCTGATCTGGCTCTTCATCTTATACTCTTGGCGAGTATATATGAAACTATGTAACAGATTAAAAAAATATCTTTTTGAAATTCCCTTTCTCGTCAGGAACTTCTTTTCTTTTGGATTGACTTAATAATAACACCCAAATACTTATTTGTCAATATAATTTTGAAATAATTTTGGTAAAATTAGAAAGAATTGAAATTGTAATATATATATCAGAAAATTCAAACAATTATAAATACGATTAGAAATAGTTATAGCCATTTGCAATATATTCGGGGTTTTGCTATTGTTTCCGTCCATAAATGCATGATACACTAAAAAATAGATGAAAAATACAGGCTATGGCATTGGGATAAAGAAAGGAGACCTACAGATATGGGAGGATTTTTTGGCGTTGCATCAAAAGAAGCATGTAATCTGGATCTTTTTTATGGAACAGATTATCATTCGCATCTTGGAACCCGCCGCGGAGGTATGGCTACTTACGGAAGTGATGGCTGGAAGAGAGCGATTCATAATATTGAAAATTCGCCGTTCCGTACAAAATTTGAGAAAGATGTTGATACAATGAAGGGAAATATTGGAATTGGATGTATTTCAGATTATGATCCACAGCCAATTCTGATCCAGTCGCATCTGGGGTGCTTTGGAATTACGACAGTAGGTAAGATCAATAATGCGGATCAGCTAATCCGGAATCTTTATGAAAATGGACATACACATTTTCAGTCTATGACCAATGGACAGATCAATTCTACAGAGCTGGTTGCGGCATTGATCTGTAAAAAGGATTCGTTTGTTGAGGGAATCCGTTATGTGCAGTCAGTAGTTGAAGGCTCGATGACGCTTCTGCTTCTGACAGAGAATGGAATTTATGCAGCCAGAGACCTTCTCGGACGTACACCGGTTGTGATCGGAAAGAAAGAGAATGCATACTGCGTTTCCTTTGAAAGCTTTGCATATATCAACCTTGGATACACAGATTACAAAGAGCTGGGACCTGGGGAAATCGTCTACGTGACACCGGAATCTGTGGAGACTGTAAGTCCTGCATGTGAAAAGATGAGAATCTGTTCGTTCCTGTGGGTATACTATGGATATCCTACTTCTTCTTATGAAGGGGTTGGTGTAGAAGAAATGCGTTACAACTGTGGAAAGCTTTTAGCACAGAGAGATGACCATTCGATCGACGTGGATATTGTTGCAGGAGTTCCGGATTCGGGTATCGCTCATGCGATAGGCTATGCAAATGAATCAGGTATTCCGTATGCAAGACCATTTATCAAATATACTCCGACCTGGCCAAGATCCTTCATGCCGACAACACAGAGTCAGCGTAATCTGATCGCCAGAATGAAACTGATCCCGGTACATAGTCTGATCGAAGACAGGAGCCTGCTGCTGATCGATGATTCTATCGTGCGTGGCACACAGCTCCGTGAGACGACAGAGTTCCTGTATCAGAGTGGCGCAAAAGAAGTGCATGTCCGCCCGGCATGTCCACCGCTTCTGTACGGATGCAAATATTTGAACTTCTCCCGTTCCAAATCAGACCTGGATCTGATCACAAGAAGGATCATCCGTGAGTGGGAAGGCGACAATGATGTCAATGTACTGGGTGAATATGCGGATCCGAACAGTGACCGGTATGCAGCAATGCTGGAGGAAATCCGCAAGAGACAGAATTTCACTTCACTTCGTTATCACAGACTGGATGATCTGATCAAATCAATCGGGATTGATGCATGCCAGGTATGTACCTACTGCTTTAACGGTGTGGAATAACAGGTAAATGAAAATAGAAAACAGGTGTCCACGTAAGTATATCTTAGTGATATATCCCCGTGGGCACCTGTTTTTGGGTATACGATGAGCCAAGTGCAGATTTGTGCTTGCACAAGGATCTGCATTTGGCGA
>ENA-OOWO01001716-OOWO01001716.1-human-gut-metagenome-genome-assembly--contig:-NODE-1716-length-13723-cov-2.548873_pt1 | contig 13723 bp, 17 predicted proteins | sample MGYA00241579_ERZ501327 | MGnify/ENA primary metagenome ERZ501327 (study PRJEB25962, sample SAMEA2042836) | human gut metagenome | biome: human gut; feature: human-associated habitat; material: faeces...
CGGTCAAGGGGAAGAAAGTCAAGGGTATTAGAAGAACCTCCAAACACACATTGTCGTTTTCTGTCTGCCGGATGTGTTTCATAGGGTATCTTATAGGTTTCCTTTTGTCGGCTCAGAAAGGACTTGATTTCCTCAATGCTCTTGGCGTTGGCTGTGGCAATCATTTCTGACATTTCGATTATCCAATGCCCCTGCATCTTGCGGTAAACATTATCATCGTCCAGTTTCTTCAAATCGTCAGAGAACCAGTCATCATTGACGGCAAGCAGACGGAAGAATGTGGACTTTCCTGCACCCTGTCCACCGACAAGGCAGAGCATGACTTCAAATTTGCATCCGGGCTTGAATACTCGGCTGACAGCTCCCAACATAAAGAGCTTCAAGGCTTCATAAGTGTACTCATTTTCCTCTGAACCAAGGAAATGATGCAAACAATGACGGATGCGTTCCTGTCCGTCCCATTGCAGGGAATTTAGAAAACCACAAACTGGATGATAACGGTTTTCGTTGGCGATCACCGTTATTGCATCTGTGATTTTCTTTTCTACGGTCAGACCGTAGTTTTCTTCAAAATACAGAAGCAGATATTTTACATCCATATCGGTCAGCGTGGTACTGTCACGCTGCCATCCGAGGGGCTTCACAATATCAATGCGTTCCGTCAGCATATTCTTTCGGATTGCTCCTTTCAGCAGCGGGTCATATTGCAGAACCTTTTTATAATTGGCTGCTGTGTTGTAGACCTTACCTTTCTGGCTCTGCTCCAAACTGTTTCGGACTTCCTCCACGGTGTTCTGCAATTCGCTGTTCAAGTTTCATCACCTCTTTTCTTTGCTCGGCAACCAGAGCTTTCTTTTCTTCGGGAGTGCCGTACAGGAGAATATCAAGCAGATATTCGATATAGCTTTCTCTTTGCAGGGCTTCCACGAACAGGGGATGCCATTCTTCTTCCGGCTGCTTCGGTGCGTACTGCTGTTTCCATTCTCGGAGAAGATGGAAGTAATCGGTCAGCACCTTATAGCAATGGTTTTCTTTCTGCTGATACTTCTGCTCCGGGGTGGGTTCTCTGATCTTCGGTCTGACAGATGGCTTCTGTCTAATGTCATAGCAGATACCAAAATCATCTGCCAGTTTCGTAGCGGCTCCTTTGCTCGGTAATCCGAACAGTCGGGAGACAAAATCAACTGCATCGCCGTCCGCTTGGCAAGCGAAGCAATGGAAACGCTTATCTATTTTCATGCTCGGATTTCGGTCATTGTGAAATGGGCAGACTGCCATGCCATGACGGTTGACACGGATGCCGTACAGCTCTGCCGCCTGTCGGGTAGTAACGGTCTGCTTAACCGCTTCAAATACATTCATTACATCTTCCTTTCGGGAAACAAAAAAGGCACTCGACATTTTCAAAGAGAAAACGGCAAGTGCCTGTTAAAGTTCCATATTCTGTTTTTTCTGATTCGGAGTTTTCTGCTCCTGTTTCTTTTTGCTTTCTGCCTGCTCATACTGCAAGCGTTCTTTGAGGGAGTGTTTCGGTTCGGGCTTCTTCTGGGGTTCAGTCTGTTCCGGCATGAGGACTTTGCCGATCCAGTAGCGAATATCTTTCATCGGCTGTAATTCCTCTTTGACGGTAGCAAGCTGTCCGGCAAGCTCGGTGTGGGATGCTTTCAGCGTATCGTATTCAGCTTGCAGAGCATACAGATTGACATTCAAATCAACACCCTGTTTTTTGAGATAACGGAACGCTTTGTTGTAGCTGTCCAGTTCGTCCTTGTGGCTTTCTGCGTAAGCCGCCTGTCGGACTTTCCACCCGATTTTGATATACTTGTCATGGACTGCCTTGTGGGTCTGGCAGTCTGCCACGGCGTTCTGTATGCCGGTAATGACTTTCATTCGGGCAGATGCTTTCTTCATATCTGCGTTGATGGCCCCGGCTTTTTCATTCATACCTTGCAGGGCTGTGTCCAAATCTTTCAGAGTGAAAAGCTCATGCTCTTTCAGATAGATCATAGCTCTGGAAACAGCCTTCAAATCATCGCTTGTGCCTTTCTGCTTTCCGTACCTCGACCAGTCGCTGCGCTCCGTTTTTCGCAGATTAAGATAATCACTGAGAAGTGCGGATAGAGCAGGAGAAGCGTTTTTCTTTTCAGCTTCCATTTCAGCAAATGCTTCTTTCGTGGCTTCCATAATATCTGCAATCCAGTTTCGCAGATTTCTGATGGTGCTGCGGATGGCGTTCATCATGCGGTTAGCGGCTTTAATATCTCGGTTGAGATTGCCGATGTTGGTTTCGATGCCCTTACGCTCCAGCGCACAGACAGCAGCTCCCATGTGAACGGTCGGGATAATATCAAGTCCCTGTCTTTCATAGGAGCGCATATCTACTCGTTCTGGACTTCCGGCAAGCTCCAGATATTTATTCTGGATAACTTCCCATCCGTGTCTCCATTCCTCGGCGTGGTACTGCTCGTTCCAGTCAACGGTATCTTCCTTATGGCTTTTCCATCTGCCGGAGGGGAGCTTGATGCGTTCGCCGTTCTCGTCAAGGTCATAAACCTTGCGGCTCTTGGGAAGCCATTTTCCATTTTCATCAATGGCTCGCATGGTCAGCATGATGTGGCAATGGGGATTGTGTCCTGGTGGGTCGGGATCATGGATTGCAAAATCACAACACATTCCCTTTGACACAAAATGTGCTCGGCAGTATTCCTGCAACATCTGCGGACACATTTCAAGCGGCACTTCTCTGGGCAGGGCAACAACAAACCGCCTTGCAAGCTGTGAGTTCCATTGCTTCTCCACTTCCTCGGCAGAGTTCCAGAGCGTTGCCCGGTCTGCATATTCTGGTGGGGCATGGGACGGGAGCATGATTTCCGTGTAAACAACTTCATGCTGTTTTCGTCGGTGGTCTTTGAATTTCTGGTCGTACTCGGAAAACAATTTTTCTCCGGCTTGGTAGGCGGCTCCGGCAACGGCAGAGCTGCCTTTGCTTCGCTGAACAATTCGTATTTCCAGATGGGGTACGGGCATTTTGTTTGAACCTCCTTTCTCGGTGCAATAAAAAATGACCGATACTTTTCAGCAGCGGTCAGATGGGAGAAGTATAAAACTTGCTGACGGTGGATGATTGTTTGCAATCGTCTATCGGCGGCAAGTCCACAAAGGGGTAGCTGGCAAAGCCAGCGCAGGGGAAGTGTAGCTTCCTCTGAATGATTGGAGCAAAGGACTTTTGCGGAAATCATCAAGCTCCCTGCAAGGGGCTTTCGGCAGAACGCAATCACCATCTTTAGGTGGTGTATAATTGCGCCCTGTTTTCCAACAGGGTTTTTCAGCTCCCGTTCGGTTGCTCTGTTTTCTTTCGGTTCTCAATCAGAAAATCCAGCTTCTTTTGAACCGCTTCGCAGTGGAAGATGAAAGTCAGAAGCTCCATCACATCATCATCGGTCAGAACGGTTGGCTCTCTTAAAAAGGTTTCCAGCATTCCGGCACGAGTGCAAAGGCGGTGGGTTCGCTCGCTTCGGGTAAGCTGCTTGATTTCACTTTCCAGTCTTTTCTCCCTGTGCTTGGCTGCGGTCAGCTTTCGCTCCGCAACATACTGGTCGTGTTTCAGCTTTTCCAATTTCTCGTTGGGCATAGGGTCAACTCCTTTCGTAATAATGGGTAAAACAAAAACGACCAACTTTTTACGGTTGATCGCCTTTGGCTTAGTCATTATTTATTTTGGGAAATTACCACCATTTCTGCCCCAGAACATTGTTTTTAATGCATCCATCGAAATAGCGTAATCCATTTTTGAAACACGTGAAACTGCATCTGCCCACGCAATTAGCCTTTTGTTTAGTGCATAGGCATCAAGTGTCGAACGCTCGACAAATGCTTGCGTGTTTTCTTGACACATGATTTTAATAAAGAAGTCCATGTTGTCCTTTACTCGTCTATAAACACCAGGGAACTTCACTATTGAACCGTCAGAAAGAAGCATTGGCTCTTGTCCACCCGCAGAAAATTGGTCTCTGATATGAGGGTCAACAACACCTTGCGATGTAAGCCACAATGCGTATCTGTCATAATTCCCACCGAAAATTTCTGGGAAATTAGCACAACCATAAACAGTATATCTTCGTTTTTCCTCTGTTGGAACTTTGCTCCAAAGTCTTATAGTAGCAGATACGGTTTCGTCTGCGGCATCGCCAGCCCACCATAGACTTTCGCCCGGTTTCAACTGACTTCTGTAATATTTTGAAACAGGCGCAACGGGATTTTCCATTAACCTTAGCTCATCATACGGAATGCCCATTTTATCGAAAATAGTTTCGCCTTGCTTTAGTCTCATGTCAATCAAATATCTTGGCATATGTGTTACGGCGATACCATACAGACATTCCTCATAAGGTCTTGATATGAACTCGATTGGATTGCCGCCAAGTTTTCCGAATGTCATAAAAATTCTTTCGACATCTGCAATTCTTGAAGATTCTAAAATGCTACTTCCTGTCGAAGTCCAATGATTTTCTTTCGTACTCTTGACCTCAACACCGTAAAACTTAGCTGCTACAATGTCCGGAAATTTTTGCCCAGATACTTTTTCGATAGTGTTTTCAAACGGTGTTCCTTTGGCACATTCATCAAGCGCAGCTTTCACATCATCCTCCAGAGGATTGCCACCACGACTTGCGTAATACCTTGGTCTTTGAAGCGCATCGTGATTGAGAAGTTCGTCAGTTCGTTTCATTAATGAAACAAACTCCGGCATAGCTGGTTTTGGATTTACTGATACTATCATATCTCATCCTCCTCAAAGTAAAGCAACCATTTTGCTTCGATTGTTTTGGCAATATGGTATGCTAAAACACAAGGAACGGCATTTCCGATTATCTTATATGCATCACTTGAAGATACTCCCTTGTTAAATTCCGTTTTCTTCAAAATGAATTGATAATCGTCGGGAAATGTCTGTATGCGTGCGCACTCACGAATAGATAATCTTCTTTCTTTCAGCCCTGCTTCTAATTCCTCTATGTGTTTACCACCATGTTCGGTACTCAATCTTCTGAACTCGATGTTACCATGATGTTCAGATCTGATTGTCGGACCGACTGAATCAAGTTTAATTTCTGTTTGACCTTGACAATGCGACCCCATATACTTCGCCTGTGAATATTTCTTTTGTGAAATATCGGTGCTTTCTTCTGGTTCTGCTAAACCGATAAATGCATCAGCACAAGTTACTATCGGATAAAGTTTATCCCCATGCGTTTTTACAGGATATGGGTCGTACTGTTCGGGAATTACAGTTTGTGTTAATGCTTTTTTTGCATCTTCCGTCATTGCGCTTTTCTTAAATCCAAAGAAAATTACACGCTCACGAGACTGGGGAACACCATAGTCTGGCGCATACAATACTTTTGCAGGAACAACAATATAACCACCATTGCCAGCTTCTGCAAAATCGTGTTCAATGATTTCCTTGACATCTTCAAGGTTAGTCAGCCCTTTAACATTTTCAGCAATAAAGAGTTTTGGACTGGTCAAGGAAATAACTTCTCGCATCCACATATAAAGTTGCCCGCGGCTCTCTACCGACGGTTCATCACCCGTTAAGGCAACTCCGAGATGGCTTTTTTGAGAATTAAATCCAAGGCGTTTTCCTGCAACAGAAAAGTCTTGGCATGGAAAACCGCCTGTTACAATATCAATATCGTCTGGAAATACTTTTTCTCCGGCTCTGGCTCGCTTGACGAGATCAACAATACTATCAAGATGATAAATATCGTTGGCGTTGTCCTTACGCTGACCGAAGTAGGACACCCATGCTGCTTTTGCATCTGGACGAATATCATTTGCAAAAACAGTATCAAAGATTGTAGGTGCGACACGAACCCAATCACCCAAAGTTTCTTTTATCCAATCGGGATGAAGGTCGCTGTTAATGGATTTTTTGAGACAAACAAAGTCTCCTTCAAAACCGATGTCCATTCCACCGCAGCCAGAAAACAGAGATAACATTTTCATTTGCTGGTACTCTCCTCAGTTACATTGTTTGAAAACTCCATAATATCATTTGGAGTACACTCTAAAGCTAAACAAATCTTTCCGATAACTTCGACCGAAACAGATTCATCTTTGCTCAAGTGTGCCAAGGCGTTGCTACTTATTTTTGCCGTTCGCATTAAATCAACTTTCTTCATTTTCTTGTCGATTAGCATCTTCCAAAGTTTATCATAGCTAACAACCATAAGGGCACCTCCTTGTCAAACTAATTTACTATATCACAAAAATCTCTGAAATTCAATATTTTTACGCAAATTTACAAATAAAATTCTAAATTCTCAAATTTATTTTTACCGCGTCGATGAGATTGCTTTAAGCCATAAAATCGTTGTGTAACGCTCTTTTTCATGCTTTTGGTGTAGGACGATACTTTATCTTCCCTTATGTAGATGCGGTCAAAACATCGGATGCAGACCCGACATTTTGACCGCATATCAACCCTAAACGCTACATTATTCCGTCTGACTGGCGAAACCGTTTTGCTTGGCGTTCTCGCTTGCTTTTCGTCTACGTTCCTCGCTATACGGCGGTTGCAGACGGATGGACAGTCGGGATTTGTCCAGAACATAGGACACGCCGCCTTGCTCGTGGGTCTTTTCCAGTCGGCAAAGGTCGGGGTGCTTCTTGGAGAACGTCTCCAGTCTGTTCCTCAATCCGGCGTTGTAGGTCTGGATGTGTGCTGCGTCCTCACCCTCGTTAAACAGGACGATGGTTTCCTTTTCGTACTTCGTCAGCTTACTCATGCAATCTCTCCCTAATGGAAATCGGCTGATTGTCGGAGTGGTACTTGTGTTGGGCGAAGTGTTCCACTTCCAGTCTCATGTTGTAGAAGAAACAGCGATACCATCTGTCGCAGCTTTCGTCACTCAGCTTGACTGCCAGAGTGAAGAACAGCTTCTTTGCCGCAGGATCGGGAGCAAGTGCCGCCGCAAAACGCAAGCGTTCAACGGTGGCATCACGGTTCGGACAGCCAAAGGCATAAAGGGCTTTCTTCTCATTCATAGACATTCTCATTGATTTTTCCTCCTTGAATATTGGTAAAAATAAAAGCGACAGAGACTTCACAAGGAAATACCTGTCGCTTTGTTGTCGATATGAAATTGTTGGGTCAGGACTTGATAAATTCACGCAGTCCGTAATTGATGGCGGCTATTCTGATAATCAACCATTCAGCAATATGAGGGATGATAAAGACCACAAAGGCAATCGCCAGCATTCGGAGTGTATCTGCTCCTGTGCCGATACCAAACATCCATCCGGCAACCGCTATCAGGAACATCAGCCCTGCAAGCAGATTGAATATGACGGTCGAGAACTGCGTGAGGAAGATACCGCCCCATTGTATCAGGGTGACTGCCGCAATCAGCGGCAGTACCAGTAACTTAAAAAATATCTTTATCAGAGCCATGTTTTTCTCCTTACTCGGTATGTGGGAAGAATGGGCTGTGGAAGATTTCGCACATCAGCAGAACTCCCATTGTGAACCCATACTTGAACTGACACTCGTTTGTCATGTTGCTCTCGTCCGCATGGCTGTCACAGAGTTTTTCAAGCAGGGTGTAGTCCTCTTTGCTCAGCTTTCCCTCGAAATAGGTCATGGTTTCGGAAATATGTGCGGCGGTCTGTCGGAACTTGTCAGACTTCGGCACAATGTCCTCGCTTGCATAAATCCCACCATTGAACAATGCTTCTAAAATCATATTTCTTCGCTCCTTTCTCAGCAGTAAATCAATTCGGCTTTGATGGTTTCCTCTGCCTGTACCACACAAGCGTTCATCTGGCGAATCCATTCAAGCTGATTTTCTGCTTTGAGCTTCTCGGTCACGCCATAGTATTCCATCAGCTTTGGAAGAATGATGTTCATCCGGCTCTTGGCAGCGGCTTCAATCTCCGCACAATGTTCGTAGAGCGTTTCAGACAGTACCATATCGGAGAAAGTGGCAGGGTGTGCCAGTCGTAGATACTCCTTTCGCATACGCCCCCATTTTCCGAGACGGATATTGGGATTCCTCAGTTTAATGTCAGGAATGTAGTAGTCGCCGCACTTTATAAAATTCAGTTCCATAGCAACCTCCTTATAAATCTGTTTCATTGATAACTTCAATTTTTTCATATAGTCCAGAATCATCGTTCTGGAACAGATCACGATGATATTCCGCTTCACCCTGCGAGTGATAGAAGTATTCTTCATCGGGCTTGGCATCCTTACGGATAAATCGTACTATCCACATACTCAAGCTCCTTTCTGCGGTGCGATTTTCGGTTCTAACTTCGGCATATTGCTGACGGGGACAAATACGCCCTTTGCCACATCTTCGGCTCGAAGTGCGTTATTCTTGGCATCCATCTCAGCCTTTTTCTTGGCTTTGATTTTGTCCTCATAGCGTTTCTGTGCACCGCTTGCTTTTCGCTTCAAATAATTCTGATGCAGTCTGTCCTTGCGTTCCTCACGTTTACGGATTTCTTCCAGTTCTTCTGGGGTCAGTTCCTCTTCCATGAAATGGGGTGGTACAAACTTGCCAACGAAGTTGAAATAAATCTCGATTTCCTGCGTGGTCTGGATGCTGCCTTTGCGGTCACGCTCATGGACAAGGATTTTATCAATAAACTCATTCAGCATGGCAATGGTCAGATTATCGAAGTTCTCATATTTCTCAATCAGAGAAATAAAGCGTTCTGCGGACTTCTTGTTTTTTTCGTGGGATTCCAGAAATTCTTCCAGAGCTTTCACCTCGGATTTCAGTTCAGCCTGTTCCTTGCCGTACTGTGCATCCAGAGTGGCATATCTGGTATCCGGCAGCTTGCCCAGGATGTTGTCCTCATAGATTTTGCAGAGCAGGACTTCCAGTTCGTTCAGTCTGTTCTGTGCTGCGGTCAGCCTGTTTCGCTTCTTTTTTACATCAGAAGCAAAATGACTGTCCTGTGCTTCCTGCACCACACGGACAAATTCGACTCGGTCATGCTGTGCATACTCGGCAATGGCTTTCAGCAGATCTGAAATCAGTTCCAGAACCACGCTTTCATTGATGCGGTGCTGTGTCTTGCAGAGCGTTCCACAAGGGACTTTGGTGTACTGGGAGCAAGTGTACTGTGAGATACGCTTGCCGTTGTTGGTGCGGTGAACATACATCTTGCCACCGCAATCCGCACAATACATCAAGCCCGTCAGCGGTGCGACTTCGCCCCATCCGTCCGGGTATCTGCGGACTTTGCTTCTGACTTTCTGTGCAAGGTCGAAAGTCTCCTGGTCAATAATAGCTTCGTGGGTGTCCTCAAAAATCGTCCATTCATCTTCCGGCACATAATGACTTTTCTTGTCCTTAAAGTGCTTTCGGGTCTTGAAATTGACGGTATGACCGAGATATTCACGCTTGTCCAGTATGTTGACGATGGTGGAAGAACCCCAACCATATACATCCTTGAATGTCTTGTTTTTGTTCACGCCCTCGTTGTGTGTCGCCAGATAAGCAGAGGGAATGAGTACCTTTTCTTCTTTCAGCCTGCTGGCAATCTGATAAGGACCCATGCCCTCGATTGTCATGGCAAAGATACGCTTCACAATCCCTGCGGAATATTCGTCCACGAGCCATTGGTCTCTGGCTTCATTCCAGAGATAGCCATAAATGACTGTCCCTGTGACGTGCTTGCCGGATTTACCTTTGGACTGGAAAGTGGAGCGAATTTTGCGGCTTGTATCTCGTGCGTAATACTCGTTCATAATGTTTCTGAACGGGGTAAAATCGTCGTCCCCTCTGGCACTGTCCACGCCGTCATTGATGGCAATGAGACGGACACCTTTCTGTCGGAGGATTTCCATTATCTGACCGACTTTCAGATAGTCACGCCCAAGGCGACTCATGTCCTTTATCAGCAGATATTCCACTCGTCCGGCTTCGACTTCTTTCATCATTGCCAGAAATCCGGGACGGTCAAAGCAAGTGCCACTTATGCCATCGTCCGTAAAATGGACTGGATTCGGGAAGCCCTGAGAACGGGCGTAGTCTTCCAACTGGCTTTTTTGATTGGATATGCTGTTGGATTCGCCCTCTAAGTCATCATCACGGCTTAGTCGCTCATACAGGGCAGTTATCATTCTTGTATTCATGCGATTGTCTCCTTTCTTCGATTATGTAAGGTTGTATGTTTTAGGCGACTTCCTAACCGACTGATTAAGAAGTCTTCTAAAGCATACAGCACCCGCCGCCAGCTTGAACTTGGCATATTGGCGGACAGCAAAGTGGTTCGGTTTTTTCTTTTTCAGAGCTTCAAACATCTGATCCACTGGATTCTGAAAGGTTTCATCATCCTCGCGTACTTCCATCGCATTCAGGAATTCAATCAGCGTTGCAAAGTTCTGCTCTTCCAGCGGTGCCTCATAGTGGATATAACCAATCAAAGCACAATACAGCAAGGTCTCTGCCTTCGTCCAGAATTCGTCACCGGCCTTGCCGTCCCCTTTGGTGTTGGCAATCAAGGTATTTACCAGTTTCAAAATGTCTTTTTCGCTGCGGATATAGGCAAATGGATTGTAACGCATGGATTTCTTAAAATTTATCGCGTTCAGCACCTTTATCCGATACCCGCCGCGCTGTAAGAGCTTCCCACACTCGACTAAAACCGTACCTTTCGGGTCGGTTACAACGTAGCTTGAGTGCATCTGCATTAAGTTGGGCTTCACAAAAAATCTCGTCTTGCCGCTGCCGCTTCCCCCTATAACAAGGATATTTTTATTCCTTGCATACTTCGGCTGCTTCGGGCGGCTGTTCATGGTAAGCCGTTCCGTCTGCGTCAAAATGATGTTGTTTTGGAAATCCGGGTCTATGTAGGGCTTTATATCTTCGGCGTTTCCCCATCGGGCAGAGCCGTACTCCGCGCCCTTGCGGTATTTCTTCGCGTTTTTCCCTTTGACATAGACTATCAAGCGGATAATCACCGCACCGACAATGCCGACAAGCAAATCCAACGGGTAAACGCTCGGCAAGGCGTTTTCAAAGGCTGCGGAAAATCCTTGTGTGATATTCAGTATCTTTGCAGAAATATCCGCGCCGGGGGCAAGCCGCACCGCCTGTCCGACTTTATCAAAGAGATAGACAAAGAACACATAGGGGATATTCGGAAGTATCAGCTTTTTGTAGTTGATCTGCTTCATATCTCGCGCCCCCTGTCCATTTTCTTTACCTTGTCGCGGGCGGCGTTAAGCTGCTTCGCCTTGTCCTTTGCAGCGGCAAGGGCTTTGCGGATAGAGGGCTTTTTCTCCCGGTTCAGCTTCTTTGCGGAAAACTCTTGAAACGCTGCGGTCATAACGTCCGCGTCCCGGCCTTTGAAAAACACAAGGTAACGGGTCTGCTCGCCCTTAACCTTTTTTAGCGAAAAATCTATGTTGTATTTCTTCGCCGTACTCTCAAAGGCTTTAATATTGCTGTCGGTGATCTCGATGTTGGAAACACCCGCGTTCTGCTTCATAAGCTGCCGCATGGTCTGTTTCCCATGCGCGGGTTTGCTTTTCTGCTCCAAAAACTTTTGGATTGCTTTCTGTAACGCCTGTTCGGTAAGCCGCGCCGCGCCTTTTCCCACTTTGACGTATAGGGCAATCGTTTTTTGGGTTACTTCCTCCTGCAAGGTATCAACTCCTTTCCCGGTAAAGTGCGGCTATGCTCATTCGCCGCCGTATAAGTCGTGATTGACAAGGGCGGTATAGTAGCTGTCAATGGTACTCGGCGCGTTGAACAGCACCGCTTTTAGATACTGCTTGATGTTGCGCACTTTGGTTGTGTTCTCCCTCATGCAATCCAAAACAAACTCAATATGGCTGCTGTTCAGCTTCAAAAACTTGGATTTCACCAATTCGGCGGGGTAGTCGTCCCCGGCAATACGGATTGTCTTTCGGGCTGTGCAGACGGTTTCCAGCATAAGGTCAACAATCTCGTCCAAACGGTCTTTGTCAATTTTGCAGTTTTGAATGAGATGGTCGTATTCGATATTGTCCTTGATAATCTCCCTGTAAATCTCTACTGCGCTATTGCTTTTCGCTTCCGTTCTTTTCCTTTCCGGCGGCGTAGCCGCTTCGCCATGCGCAAAGGGCAAGGGGTTTAGGGAATGGAAAGGAATGGAATCGGTACTTGATAAATCAGTAATTGATTGTTCTTTACTTAATATATCTTTATTTAATTGCGTTGGATTTTCCAACGTAGGTTTTTCCTGCGTAGGTTTTTCCAACGTTGGATTATCCAATGTTGGATTTTCCAATGTAGGTAAATCCAATATAGGCGGCTGTCCGCCGCTGGTAGCTGCTTCCGGCTCTCGCGGCTGCGGCTGCTCGTATATGACGTAATCTGCGCCCCGCAAGCGTCCCTTTTCGTCGCGCTCCCGGCTGCGCACGATATATCCGGCTTTTTCGAGTTCCTTTACCGCTTCGCGGATTGCGTCGATCTTCTCCCGGTTGATATGGGATAAGCCCGCAAGGGTATAATCCCAATCTTCGGGCAGCGAAAGCATTTGCGACAACAAGCCCTTTGCCTTTAAGGACAATTCCTTGTTTCGCAAGTGGTGGTTGCTCATAACGGTATATCCCGTATTTCGCTCCACTCTGAAAACTGCCATATTTCCTCACTTCCTCTCTTGGTATGCGTGGACAATTAGAAAGCCGTTTTCGGCTGTTTTGGTATTGCAATATGCCCTTTGCCGTTTTCGCGTCTGCAAAGCCGCATGGCACAAGGGCTTTTGCCCGTCTATTTGTCCATGCTGGCGTGCGTTTTCCGCGTCCTTTTGCCGGGGCAATAGGGACACTCTTTGAAAACGCAAAACTCATATTTCCACCCGGGGCGGTAGAAACGGCAAGTGCCGCAATCTTCATCATCTCCGGCACAACCGGATTGATAGCGGTCAAATCCCGGCTTCTGCTGCATGAGCAATTCAAACGCCCGCTGCTTGCCCTTTGTGAAATACATTCCGGCTGCACCTCCTTTCCTCTGTTTTTTCCTTCCGTTACGGGGTCTTGACCAGCTTGAGCAGGGCATCCGCAATGCGGTCCAGGCTGTCGTCCACCGACAGGCTCCGGGCATTGCGGCCCATCTCAGCCAGCTTGCCGGGCTGGGCCAGCATCCCGGAAACGGTCTGCACCAGCTTTTCGCCGGTCAGGTCTTTTTCCTCAATGACCACAGCAGCGCCGGCCTTCTGCAGCTCCATGGCGTTGTAATACTGGTGATTCTCTGCCACGTTGGGGCTGGGGATGAGCACAGCGGCACGGCCCACAGCCTCCAGCTCGGCCAGTGTCAGGGCACCGGCGCGGCTGATGACAAGGTCCGCTGCGGCCAGCAGCTCGGGCATATTGTTGATGTATTCCTTCACCACAAGGCTCTCGCCGGGGGCAAAGCCCTTTTCCTTTTCCAGATCCTGAAACAGCTGCACGCCGTACTGGCCGGTGGCATGGAGATGGAGGACGGGCTTGTGGTTTTTCTGCTCCCAGGCGCAGAGGTCGGCCACCACCTCGTTCACGCGGCGGGCACCCAGACTGCCGCCGAAGGAGAGGATCACGGTGCGGTCACCCGCGCCCAGTTCGGCACGGATGGCTTCCCGGTTCTTCGCCTGGGTGAACACCTCAGGCCGGACGGGATTGCCCACCACGATGGTCTTTTCGGGTGCGCCCAGCTTTTCCACGGCGGCGGGCACGGCGGCA
>ENA-OOWO01001738-OOWO01001738.1-human-gut-metagenome-genome-assembly--contig:-NODE-1738-length-13610-cov-1.744153_pt1 | contig 13610 bp, 7 predicted proteins | sample MGYA00241579_ERZ501327 | MGnify/ENA primary metagenome ERZ501327 (study PRJEB25962, sample SAMEA2042836) | human gut metagenome | biome: human gut; feature: human-associated habitat; material: faeces...
AAGAATGGTCGGGCTTCCCCGGCCTTTTCTTCTAAAAAATCCCCTCATTCTACGTTGGTATCTTGAGCTGAATTATGATATAATAAGCCTATCGCATATTTTTAGGAGAATAAAAATGGTAAAAAAGAGAAAATTACGGGCTGGTGAGCTTGGGAAATATTTTGTTATTTTCTTTCTGTTAATGAGCATTATTGGATTTGTATCTGGTTTTCTTGTAGCAGATGGAAGTATGCTGACTGCTTACAATGAAAGTTTTGAGAAATATAATATTGAAGATGGGAATTTCACGGTAAAAGAAAAAGTGAACCGTGCACAGCAGAAAGAAATAGCAAAGTCAGATGTGACATTGTATGAAAATTTTTATGCAGAGCCGGTGCTGACAAATGGAAGTACGATGCGAATTTTTAAAAATCGTGAAGAAGTTAATCGTGTCTGCCTGATGAAAGGAGAATTTCCAGAATCAGCAGATGAAATCGCAATTGACCGTATGTATGCGGATAACAATGAGTTGTCTGTAGGAGATATCATTACCGAAGAGGAAGGTAGAAGAGAGTGGAAAATTACAGGGCTTGTGGCACTTTCGGATTATAGCTGTCTGTTTTCAGACAATAATGATTCGATGTTTGATGCAGTAAAATTTGGTGTCGGAATTGTAACTGAGGAGGCGTTTGATACTTTTAATACGGACAACATGACTTGTAATTATTCCTGGAAATATGGAAAAGAGCCAAAAGGCGAGACAAAAGAAAAAAATGTGGCAGAAGATTTTATGAAAGTCTTAAATAATGAAGTCAGCCTTGAGACATTTGTTCCACGTTACAGTAATCAGGCGATTCAATTTACCGGTGAAGATATGGGCAGTGACCGTATGATGATGATTATCCTGCTTTATATTGTAATTGCAATTCTTGCCTTTGTATTTGGAATTACAATCAGTAATACGATACATAAAGAGTCTACAGTAATCGGAACATTAAGGGCTTCGGGTTATACCAGGCGGGAACTGATTCTTCACTATATGACTGCACCGATGTTGGTTACATTTGCGGGAGCGGTGGTCGGAAATATTTTAGGTTATACGGTTCTGAAAAATGTCTGCGCAGGCATGTATTATGGAAGCTACAGTCTGCCGACTTATGTGACATTATGGAACGGTGAAGCCTTTGTGATGACGACAATTGTACCGGTTTTTTTGATGGCAGTGATTAATTTCTTCCTATTAAAAAGAACATTATCGTTGTCCCCACTCAAATTTTTAAGAAGGGATTTAAAGAAAAGAAAACAAAAATATACATTACCGTTGAGTGCCAGGATTCCATTTTTCTCAAGATTCCGGCTTCGTGTGATTTTCCAGAATGTCAGCAATTATGTTGTGCTTACAGTCGGAATTCTATTTGCAAATCTGCTTTTGATGTTTGGGTTGATGCTTCCGCAGATCTTAAATCATTATCAGACGGAAATCGAAAAGAATCTGTTGTGCAATTATCAGTATATTTTAAATATACCGTTAAATGCGATGAATGAAGAATATAAACTAGAAAGCCTGATGAATTTAATGTATTTTGAGTATCAGGTTCAGACGGACAATGAAGATGCAGAAAAATTTAGTGCGTATTCTTTAAAGACTTTGGATAGTGAGTATAAAACTGATGAAATTATGCTCTATGGAGTAAAGTCGGACAGCTGTTACATTCCACTTGAAGATACAGATGGAGACGAAGTGCTGGTTTCCAAAGCGTACTCTGATAAGTATAAAGTGAAAAAAGGCGATGTGATAACATTAAGAGAAAGCTATGAAGATACGGAGTATGAATTTACGGTAGGCGGAATTTATGATTATGAGGGCGGTTTATGCGTATTTATGCCAATCGAGCAGTTGAACCGAACCTTTGATTTGGGAAATGATTATTTCAGCGGATATTTATCAGACAGTGAGATTACAGATATTGATGAAAAATATATTTCGTCTGTGATTGATTTGGAAAGTTTAACAAAGATTTCAAGACAGCTTACTGTATCAATGGGCAGCATGATGTATATGGTGGATGGTTTTGCGATTGTCATCTTTATGGTTGTCATCTATTTGCTTTCTAAGATTGTCATTGAGAAAAATGCGCAGTCGATTTCAATGGCAAAAATTTTAGGTTACAGCAATGCAGAGATTGCGAGACTTTACATTATACCAACTTCGATTGTAACGGCACTGCTTCTGATTATCACGCTTCCGCTGGAAAAAAGTTTGATGGAAATCATTTTTTATCAGATGATGATGACAAGTATGAGCGGATGGATTCCATTTTATGTAAGTCCGACATTGTTTCCGGAAATGTTTGCAATCGGAATTTTAATTTACGCAGTAGTTGCGGTCATCGAATATCGGAAAGTGCGAAAGATTCCGATGGAAGAAGCCTTGAAAAATGTAGAGTGAAAGGTGGGAGAAAAAGTGGAAAAGAAAATAGGAAATGCATTGTGGAAAAAATCTCTTGGAATCGGGACGGCTGTGGTTCTGGGATTGACTGCCTGCGGTGTGGATAACTCTTCTGATAAGGAAAATGTGGATAAAACCTCTGGAAATACACAGGGGGAAACAAAGTTTCAAAAGGATAATGATACAAAAGAACAAAGCAGTGAGAAGCAGTCCGATGAAGAAAAAGATAAAACAGAAACGGTATATGCAAAGGCAGACGCAGATGGAACCGTAAATGAGGTTACCGTAAATACAGTTTTAAAAAATAAAAATGAGAAGAAGATTCAGGATTATTCGAATCTGACCGATATCAAAAATATAAAAGGGGACGAAGAATATACCAAACAATCGGATGGAAAAATTCTCTGGGACAATCAGGGAGAAGACATTGAATATGAAGGAAAGAGTAGTGAACAGCTTCCGGTAACGGTTCAAATCAGCTATTTTCTGGAAGATAAAGAAGTCAGTCCAAAAGAGCTGGCAGGAAAAAGCGGCTCACTTAAGATTCGTTTTGATTATGAAAATCATACCAAAGAAGAGACGAATGTAAATGGAAAAAAAGTGGAACTTCCTGTTCCGTTTGCAGCGATTTCTGCCCTGCTTTTATCTGAGGATAATGCAACAAATATCGAAGTAAAAAATGGAAAAGTTATTTCATTGGATGGACAGAATTTGATTATTGGTTATGCCTGCCCCGGACTTGCAAAAAACCTGAATCTTTCCGATTCTGAGCTGACGAAAGATATTGAGCTTCCGGAATATGTGGAAGTGACAGCGGATGTAACGGATTTTGAACTGGATTTTACAGCGACGGTATTTTCTTCTGGACTTTTGAGTGATTTAGATGAAGAAAATCTCGATGATTTGGATGAAACTTCCGATAACATGGATAAAATTCAAGAGGCTTCAGGAAAATTAAAAGACGGCAGTGGCAAGCTTTTAGATGGAATGAAAACCTATGATGAGTATATGAAGCAGTATCTAAGCGGAGTTGACTCTTTAAAAGAAGGAGTGGATGTCTTAAAGAGTGGAATGCAGGTATTAAATGAAAATAAGACGGCGCTTGGAAGCGGAGCTCAGGCATTAACAGACGGATTGTGCCAATTTTCAAACAGCTTGTCAGCGATTTCATTCGGAAATGCTTCCGGTCAGAGTGGGGTTGATTTTAGCGGAGTAGAAAATGCAATGGTCGCATTAGTTGCAGATGGTCAGAAATTAAATACAGCCCTGACCCAATTACAGACTCAGCTTCAAACGGTTGAAAACTTTGTGACAGAGGCAGTGACTTATCAGACAACGGTTCAAAACGATGTTGAGGCTGTAAAAAATACATTGGGAGCGATTGACTGGGATGCAATTGAAAATGATGCAAAGGCGCAGAGGGAAGCACAGATAGATTCAGCAGTAGAGGCAGCTCTTAATGAGACGATGCAGGAAACTTCTTTAAGTGAAGAAGAACAGGAAATTTTAAAAGAGGGATTAAAGAGCAGTCTGGAAACCCAGTTAAAGGAAAACGATAAAGATACCGAGCTGACAAAAGAAGCCAGAGAAAAAACGGAAGAGGCAGTACAGATCTTACTTTCAATTCCGGCGTTTGATATTCCGGATTTAAGCGTGGATATCAGTGCCCTTCCTGCGATTTTGACGGATATGCAGGCTCAGATGCAGGCACTTGGAGAAGCAGCGGAATTGCTTGGAGGACTTCCGGAACAGATGCAGACCTTGCAGGAAGGAATGGAGACGATTCAAAATGCAGCCGAGCAGCTTGCCAAAGGAAGCAGTCAGTTAAACACCGGAATCAGTGCATTTTCAGATGGAATCGGTCAGCTCTACGTGGGCGGTCAGAGTTTAAGTGAAGGAACAGACCAGTTAAGCAGTGCCGGAAGTGCTCTCGACAGTGGTTATCAGGCATTGATAGATGGGATGAAAGCTTTAGATGAAGGATTTGCAGAGTTTGATAAAGAAGCCATTCAGAAATTAACCGACCTTGCAGGTGATGACCTGACAAATTTGACAACAAAGATACGAGGTCTTAAAAAAGTAGATGCCGAGTACCAGAACTTTGGAGGGATTTACGAAGGGCAGAGCGGAAGTGTACGGTTTATTATCGAGACAGAGGAGATAAAAAAATAGAAATGTAGAATACGCTCCTGTTTAAGGGTAAGACAGGGGTGTATTTTTTTGTTTTATTTAAGAAGTTTTATGATTTTACAATTAAGAAAAAAACTCAGAGTAAGATTTTTTGTTCTAATTTCGACAGAATCTGACAATCTATTTTGTTGACAAAAGAATGGCAAAAAGTTAGAATTAAGCTAGGATGTCTTAAGTATAAAGAGATTAACGAAAGTAAGTAAGCAGGAAAGGGAAGTGCGAATACTCGCTTAGTTTAGTAACTATATTTTGTATTTAAGATATGGCTGCAAAAGTACGGCATTAGGGAGTGGCTGTAGTTTGACAAATAGGGAGAAATCCTATAAAAAGGGGTGTATAAGGATGAGTAAGGAATTACCGGTTTTAAAGGTGACGATGTTAGGACGTTTCTCTGTGAGCTGGGGAGAAAAAGACATTGCATTTAAGAGAACAACGTCAACGAAAGCATTGCAGCTGTTTCAGATACTATTGTATACAAAAGAAACAGGAATTCAAAGAACTCGTTTGCTGGATTATCTTTATAGCAGAGATGAACTGGCAGATATGGCAAACAATTTAAGGGTAACTTCACACAGATTGAAAAAAATGCTTGTAGATGCAGGACTGCCTGAGTATGATTACATACAAATTAAAAAGGGAGTCTATAAGTGGAACAGTCCGATGGAAGTTGAAGTGGATGCCTTAGAATTAAAAAAGCTCGTTAAAAAGTCAGAAGAGACAGAGGATATCCGGACAAAAATGGAACTGCTGACAAAAGCCTGCCGGATTTATAAAGGAGAATTTCTTCCGGAACTTTCGGGAGAGGACTGGGCACTGCTTGAAAGTGTAGAATATAAAAAAGTTTATGAAAAAGCACTGAAAGAAGTATGTGAGTATAAAAAGGTACAGAAAGAGTACCAAAGTGTGTTGGAACTTTCTAAATCAGCGTCTGAAATTTATCCATTTGATGAATGGCAGTCTGTGATGATGGAAGCGCTGGTTGCTATGAATCGATACAAAGAAGCCATTCAGATTTATGAAGATACGGCAAAATTTTTCTTTGCAGAATTGGGTATCAGTCCATCTGAAAAAATGATGGAGCAGTTTAAAGAAATGAGCGAACGGGTCAGTTACAAACCGCAGGTATTAAAGGATATTCGTGGCGGTTTAAAAGAAAAATGTGAAGAAAAAGGTGCGTATTACTGTAGTCTGCCAAGTTTCCGTGATACCTATCGTCTGGTGACCCGTATTATCGAAAGAAATGGTCAGTCTGTTTATTTGATGTTGGTAACGATAACAGACGGAAAAGGACGCCCATTAGAAAATAAAGAGCGTTTAAAGGTGTTATCGGAAGAGTTAAATCATACAATTAAATGTTCGCTGCGTAAAGGCGACTCTTATACCAGATACAGTCCGAATCAGTTTTTGATTTTACTGGTAGGGACGAAACAGGAAAATTGTCCTCAGATTTATGATAGAATTACAAAATATTTCAGCCGTGAGCATAAAACATGGGCACAGTACTTAGAATATTATGTATCATCTATTGTGGATGTTGAACAGAAAAAATCAAAGATTACCTTCAACGGGCAAGATGACCTTTGAAGGTTAAGAGGTAAAGGTGTGGTGTATGAAAATATGAGAAGCGGACAAAATATAGGACGAATAAAGGCGGCACCTAATCTTGTAAATATATGTGTAGATGAAATTGCGCAGGAAGAAATGAAAGGACGTCTTTATCATTGTTATAAAAAAGAGGCGACGAATTTTAAAAATGTCGTTGAGCTTTTGGATGAAATGGAAAAATTGTATGATAAACTTCATTTTCCGGAAGCGTCAACAAAGAGCAGGTCTTTTTTGGAAGAAAAAGCTCCACAGCAAAGAGAAACAATTCCTAAAGTTGTTGAACCTAAAATTGTATTAGAACAAAAAGGCACAAAGGGAACATTTCTGGTGTGCGTTCAGTATCGACAGAATGCAACCTGGCAGGGCGAAATTGTTTTAATGGAATCAGAAGAAAGTTATGAGTTTTCCAGTGCACTGGATTTGGTTAAAATTATCAACAATACTTCAAGTTTTTAAGGTACGAAAGAAAAAACATTACCAGCAGATGTATGGTAATGTTTTTTTATGGAAAAATTTAATAAAAAAATAAGGTGTAATGCTTTTTGTAATGGGCAATACGCTATAATAACCGCATAGTAAAAAACATAGAATATTTAATGATTTAATTTGAGAAAAGAAAGGAGGCGAAGATATTGTGGCTAAGAAAAAACAGACCAAAACATTTATCGTAAAGATTAATGAATGTCAGAACTCAACCTGGCAGGGAAGTGTATTATGGGCAGAAACAAAACAGGAACAATATTTTCGCAGTGCCTTAGAATTATTGAAGTTAATAGATGGTGCAGTAACTGAAGACGAGGATGAGATAGTAGAAGGAGGAAGCCATGAAAAGTGAGAAAAGTAAAAAAATTCTGGCGTTTGTGCTTTGCATGGTTCTGATGCTGACAACCAGCATGTCTACTATGGCAGAAGGTGGTCTGATAGGTGAAACCTCTTCTGAATCCATGGCAAGTCAGGAACCTGAAACACAAAGTACAGAAACAACGACAACGGAAGAGACGCAGGCAGAAGAAATTAACGAAGAGCTAAGTACACCGAAAGAAACAATACCGAAAGAAACAGTACCGGAAGTGGAAAAAGAAACAGTTGCAGAAGAGACCATTTCTGAAGAAACTGTTTCTAAAGAAGGTGTACAGTCTGAAGCAACTGAAATCAGACATGAATTTCAGGATGAAAACGGAAACGTGCTTACAAGCGTTATCGCAAATCTTCCGGAAGGTGCATTTGAAGCAGTCACCTCAGATATTGTGATGGAAGTAAAAGAACTGGATGCCGAAACTCAGGAACATGTAAAAGCGTTAATCGGAAAAAATCTTCCGGAAACAGAAAAGCTTGGAAATTATCAGTTTTATGAAATTAATTTTAAAGTAAACGGTGAAAATCAGAATCCAAACAAACCGGTTACCATTACAATTGAAGAAAACAATACCAATATTCAGACAGAAGATACGAGACAAATAAATGTTTTCTATCTGGACAAAGCAACCGAAGAAAATAAAAAAGAATCCGATGAAATTTTAAATATAACATCAAAAACGGACTTAGAGGAAGCTCTGAAAGCGGAAGGAAAGAGTATAGATAATATTGATGAATATATCTATTCCGATGTTAGCTTGAATCAGGAAAAAAATGCAGTTAATAAGGTAATATTAAAAGCTGAAAAGTCCGGAGTTTATGGATGTTATGTAAAAGAAACGGCTGAGGCAGAAGAAAGGATAGTTGAAGAACCGAAAGAAGAAATTAAAGAGAAAGTAAAAGAAGAGACAAAAACAGAAGAGAAAGCAAAAGCTGAAACTGAAATAAAAGAAACCAAACCTATACTTACATACGAAGATGAAGAGGTAACAATTAGTATTACTGAGGAAAAAGAAGGTGCAATTCCGGAAGGAACAACCTTAAGTGTGACATCGGTTCAAAAAGATACGACAGAATATACTGAGGTAGAGGAAAAATTACATCAGAAAGCAGAAGACGAAGAGTACTCTATAGCAGGATTTCTGGCTTATGACATTACACTCACAGATAAAGATGGAAATAAAATTGAGCCGGATGGAAATGTCAAGGTTACGATGGAGTATAAAAAAGGAGTATCACCGGAAGATGTTGATACAGAAAAATCAGACCTTGATGTTACAGTTATTCATCTTGAGGAAGATAAGAATGGAGCAGTAAAACAGGTTGTCGATATGGTGGCTGATGAAAAGAAAGAAGCAAGCATACAGACAACAAGTGAAACAAAAGTTACAAAGGCAGAATTTATAACAGATAGTTTTTCTAATTACGTGTTAGCCTGGTATGCTTACGATGAAGAATCCGGGTTGGATAAAGTTGAAACAGTCAGCCATACTCAAGCGGGTATTACAATGCGAATGATTGATATGGAAGGTAAGGATTCTAACAAATATAAGATAAAAGCTTTGGATAGTAGTACCTGGATCGATTTAGGAGGAGGCTATTGTGCCGGAACGTGGAATAATGGAAACTGGCAGAATAATAATAATCAGTCAGGAAGTATTAAAAAAGGTCTTTTAAAAAATGTGTTAGGCACAGATGGCTATCCAATTACAACAGGAAAAAATACCTGTATTACAGGTCAGAAATCCACGGGTTCAGCAATTCCCGGAACTGCTAATACAAGTTTAGCGAGTCTTTTTAGTGGCGGAACAGAAGTAGATCATTTATTCCGAAAGGATATCTATAACAGCACAGGTTATTATGAATACAGTAGTTTTCAGAATTATGCATATTTAGGAAACAATACAAATTTTACTGTATACGATGCACTGGGTACACCAAGTAATGAAAATCAGTATTATTATAAACGTGGAAACTTTATGCCGTATAACACAATTAATAATCAAAACGTATCAACTAATAAAAATGAATATGATGAAAATGGTAGTGTTTTATCAGATTCAGATAGTGCAAAAGGAAAAACACTTTATAAAACAAATGGAAATAATTATTACTTTGGGATGTATATGGGCGCAAGTTTTTTACAGCCAAAAGATGGTAAAGTAGCTTCTAAACAGGTTAGTGGTCAAAAAGACCCGATGATATATGAATTCAATGGGGATGATGACTTATGGATTTATATCGACGACGTCTTGGTGCTTGATATTGGTGGTGTTCATGATGCTCACTCCGGCAGTATTAATTTTAATACAGGAGAGGTAAGCTGGTATGATTGTATTAAAGGTGGTACACCAAAAAAATATAAGACAACGATTAAAAAACTTTTCAAAGTTGCTAAAAAGCTTCCGAATGGAAATAAGTGGACGAGTAAAACCAGTGATAAAGAAATAGAAGAATGTTTTGATGGCGATACATTTAAAGATTATAGCCTCCATTCCTTTAAAATGTTCTACATGGAACGTGGTGCAGGTGCATCTAATCTTCACATGAAATTTAATCTTCAGGTTATTCCGGAAGGTCAGGTAGAAGTTAGAAAAGAACTGGAAAACACAGATAAAGAAAAATACAGCAATGTAAAATTTGCTTTCCAGGTCTATGCACAGAAAAAAACTGGTGAAGATGCACAGGGAAATGAAATATATGGAGATAAGTATGAGGTATTAGATGGTGCTGTTTATAAAGATACAGGTAAAGCGGTTGAATCGGGAACAATAGACGAGTATGGAAAAGTATTTTATCTAAAGCCGGATGAATCCGCAGTATTTGAAAAACTGCAAGCCAATCGAAAGTATTATGTAATAGAATTGGGAGTAAAATCTGACTATTATGATAAAGTATTTATCAATGGTGTAGAATGTACGACCTATACGGAAGATAATAAGCTTTCCGGAGTATTCAATTATGAAACAGATAAAGAAGAAGTGGCAAACAGACCTTATGTGCTTTATAGAAATAATTGTTCAGCAGCCAACCTTCGTGAACTTCGGATTACAAAGCAGATGAGAGATGGACAGGTAACAAACGATACCTTTTCATTTAAGATTCAACTATCTAATAATGAGGCTAATCAAACGTTAGTGCCTTATACAAAGGGTGATTACTATCTTAAAGATGGGGAAGGAAATTATTATTACTACAAAGATGGAGAATTGGAATCAAATGGCAGTAAGAGTGTTGTTTGTGGCAAAACAGATGCAAATGGAGTTGTTACTGGAGTACCGGCAGGTTATACAGTAATTATTACACAGATTCTTTCTGAAACAAGTTTTCTGGTAGAAGAAGTGGATCTGGATGAAACAAGATATTTAGAGCCTGAAAAATCTGTCAGCAATTGTGAAAAGTCGGACATTAAAACAGCAGACGAAAATGTAGAAGAGCAAAGAGTTGCAGATGGAAAAATAGAATTGAAAAAAGACGCTCAAGTAACAATTGCAAACAAAATAAAAGAACTGGATGAGCCGGATGCTCCATTTATTGAAGTGGCTAAGAGATTTAATGGTTTAACAAAAGAACAAATCAGAGAACTGGCAGAAGCAAATCCTGCGTATCAGATAACCGTAACAAATGGAAGTGATACAAGAACGCTTACAATGGATGCAGATAAGCTGGACGAAAATCTGACAGGGAAAGATACAACCTGGGCTTATACATGGAAGCTGGAAAATTGTTCAACAGGAACTTACAGAGTTGTCGAGGCTAATTATAAAAAAGATGGATATCAGGTATCACCAGCAATTAATGGTTCAAATGGAGACAGTGCAGATGTGACAGTTAAGCAGGCAACAATTGAATATACTTCAACTACGAAGGCAACAACATGTTCCTCACAGGATTATCAAGTTGGAGAAGTCAATTTAATTGTTGCAAAATTAACCCAAAATGAAGGATATTTTGTTTGGACCAGACAGCCGGCAAGTATCAAAGCAAGAATGGCAATTGTTGATTTGATTTCCAGCAAAGATGGAATGAAATTTTCACCAAAAGCAGTTTTAGAGAAATGTTATTTCTTTAGTGGAGTGGATAAGATTAGTTCTACATTGACATTCCGAGACGGAGAAATTACTTACGACGGTGAAAATATTATGCACTTTGATAAATCAAAACAATGGGCAATGTTTGCAACAGGTACTTATACAGTGACAGATGGTCAGGATGCAGAAGTAGAACTTACGAATACCTATCAGGAAGAAACAGCAGACCTTGATTTGATGAAAGTCTCAGAAAATAATACAGACTTAAAATTAGATGGAGCAGAATTCCAGTTATATAAGAAAAATGGTAACGCTTATCAAAAATTGGGAGATGTTTTAACCGTTAAAAATGGAGCAAATGAGATAGAACTCAAAGGGTTAGAACCGGGAGAATATTATCTTGAAGAAACAAAAGCTCCAACAGGTTACTTGCCTTTAGGTAATAAAATTTACTTCAAGCAGGAAAAGGGTGAGGTTATTTTAACAGATATGGCAGGTAATCCACTTACTCAGAAACCGGATATGTGGTTTTTAACCACAGATGAGAAGAACGTATTAACAATCAAGAATCAGGTGGTATACGAACTTCCAAGTACCGGCGGTTCTGGTATTTATCGATATACGATTGGAGGCGCATTGCTTATGATGGCTGCGGCACTAATCTTATATAGAAACAAATCCAAGGAGGTGCTGAATAAATAACAAAATGAGATTATGGTTTCAGCGACTTCCAAATCGCAAAAGTAAAGGGGAAACCAAGTAACAAGAGAAACTAATAATTAAGTAAGGGAAATCCTGGAAAGAAAAGGAGAGAGAGTATGAGTAAACTTAAAAAAATGTTATCAATGGTATTGGCAATGGTAATGGTACTCGCTATGAGTATTCCGACATTTGCAGCAAATGGAAAAACCGAAGGAAATGCAGCAACAGGAACAGCATCCGATAAAGGAACAATTACAGTAAGTGGCGTAGAAGAAACTGGCGTTACAGTAAAAGCTTACCAGATTATCAAAGCAAAATATGAGAATGGCGGAAAGTTCTCAGGATATGAATCTTTATATCCAACTATTATTACAGATGTAACTGCTGATGATATTAAGGTAGACTCTGATCAGCTCGCTGACATTATCGATGCGAAAAAAGTTGCAGGCACAGAGTATGATATGACTAAATCAGGAACAACTTATACAGCAGAAGTTCCTGTAGGTTCTTATTTAGTTGTTATCTCAGGCGCTGAAAATAAAATTTATAACCCATTGGTAGTTTCTGTAGTATACAAAAACAAAGATGGAAAAACAGCAATGGATTTCAACGAAGTAGATGTTACAGATACAGAAAATGCATGGGCTAAAGTAAGTGATACTCCTGATTTAGACAAAAAAATCGTTGAAGGCGAAAACAAAGTTAAGGGTAACACAGTAAACATTGGTGATACAGTAAATTATGAACTTTCAACAACAATTCCTTACTACGGTGGAAATTATCCGAAGTTCAACATCGTGGATAAATTAAACGGCTTAACTTATACAGAAAACAGCCTGAAAGTTACAGCAGACGGTAAAGAATTAACAGCAGGAACAGATTACACATTAACAGTAAATGAAGCAAAGAATGAAATTACAGTTGATTTTGTTGTAAATGGTGCATATACACTGAATCAGTATCAGAGCAAAGCATTAGTTGTAACTTATGCAGCAACAGTAAATCAGGATGCAGCATTAAATGGTGTAGCAAATGTCAACGACGCTACTTTAAACTTCACAAAAGACTCTAAAGTAGATGGCAAAGATGGTTCTTCTAACGACAAAACTTATACTTACACATTTGATATTGACGGAACAGCAGATGGTTCTTTAACAAATGAACTCATCACAAAAGTTGGAACAACTTCCAGCGAACAGAAAGTAAAACTTGCCGGCGCAGAATTTACTTTATACACAGATGCTGATCTTGTAACTGTATATGGAACAGCATATCCGGAAAATAAACAGTTTAATGGTGTTGTAGTAACAGATGCAAATGGTCAGATGACCATGACAGGTCTTAAAGCCGGTACTTATTACTTAAAAGAAACAAAAGCTCCTGACGGATACACATTAAATGATACCGTATACACAATCGTAATTGATGCTACAATCGACGAGACAACAGGTAAATTAACAGCTTGGTCTATTTCTGTAAATGGTGCTACTATTTCCGGCGACGACCATACTGTAAGCTCTACTTTCACAGTAACTGATGATACACCGGCAATCGGAACAGTTGAAAAAGTTGAAATCGTCAACACCAAGATTTCCAACTTACCATCCACAGGTGGTATCGGTACTACAATCTTCACAATCGGTGGTTGTGTAGTTATGATTGCAGCAGCAGGTTTATTCTTCGCAACTCGCAAAAAATCTGCTAAATAATGAAATAGAATAAGTAACAATTGAAATGCCTATTTTGTGAAAAAACCAGGGCGGCTCGCCCGCCTTGGTTTTTCATTTCACAGAAAATTG
>ENA-OOWO01001742-OOWO01001742.1-human-gut-metagenome-genome-assembly--contig:-NODE-1742-length-13598-cov-4.024145_pt1 | contig 13598 bp, 11 predicted proteins | sample MGYA00241579_ERZ501327 | MGnify/ENA primary metagenome ERZ501327 (study PRJEB25962, sample SAMEA2042836) | human gut metagenome | biome: human gut; feature: human-associated habitat; material: faeces...
CTGTATATTCTGAGACAACCGCCTACCGTTATCGAATCTTCTCTTATGAAGATGCGGTCAATGGCGGTGATGTGTATAAAGTAGGATACCAGCCTGGCGAAGAGTATCAGAAATTTATCGATCAGATGATAAAAGATTCCGATGTCGATACAGGAGTAAAGCCGCAGACCAGTAACAAGATACTGACACTTTCTACCTGTACAGGGAACGGATACAGCAAGCGGCTTGCCATCCATGCAGTCTGCGTTGACGCACAGACTACGGATGAGTCAAAATTAAAGGAAACAGGAAATTAACTATGAAAATATCCAAAAGTATGTCGAAAAAATATCCAAAAACATGTTTTTGGATGAGCGTGTAGATGTATCCGGTATCGAGATTGAGAATGTTGTGGCAGTACGTTATGAATGTACACAAAAAGGCTCAGGCAATAAATGGCCATCTATGAGAGAATTCAAAGTATCCACAACACCGGAGACAGGAGTTGAGTTTACGAAAGAAGTCATCCGTACACAGGACGGATGGGCTCCATATCAAGGAGAAGAAAGTAACTTGATTGACGAAAATACACAGACATCAATCTGGTATAATGTAAGACAGAATGGAAATCCGGCAAATACTACAATTAAAGGTGACTATGTCGGAGTGAAATTATCACAGCCAATCACGTTAGGTAAAATTGCAGTATTCAGTAAATGGAACAGACTGGAAGGATATTCCGGGTGTAGAGCCGTTTAAAAATACAAGACATATTCAGGTAGATCTTTCGGACAAAAACATCGAGGCACAGTATGTTCGTCTGGAAAATCAGGAAAATCAGGAGAGCTGGATTGCTTTCAGAGAATTTGATGTAGATGCAAAAGTATTTTACAATGCGAAAGCATATACAAACGTAGATGCATATAAAGATTTTGGGGCAAACGTATTTGCAGATTCAGCGGAGCTGGCTCCACAAAATGACATTGCGTTGGAGAAAGATCAATATATTGGTCTGAAATTAGATCGTGTACATGAGATTACAACGATTGAGAATCAGTTAAAAGATGCAGACGGTATTACATTAGAAGTATCGAAAAACGGATACGAATGGACTGAGTATGCAGCTGGAAAGAATGTAGATGCACGTTATGTACGTCTCATCAACAAGACAGATGCGAAGAAAACATTCGATATTCAGAAGTTGTCATTGAAGACATTTGAGATTTATGAAAAATCACTTGTAGCTGATCAGACAACGTTTGCAATCGGTGAGGCGGCAAGCAATCCGGCAACAAACCTGTTTGACGGAGACCGCACGACACAGGTTATCTATCAGGGAAGCCAAAATCAGGGCGCAAAATTTGTCTATGATCTGGGACAGACAATTGACCTGAAGACATTGAAAGTAGTATGTAGAGACAGTGAGATTGATTTCCCACATCACGCAAAGATTTCAGTATCAACAGATGGTCAAAAGTGGACAGATGTGATGACAATCGGTAATCAGGATAAAGAAAATGAAGGCGAAGCTTCAAACGAAGATAATATCAATGATGTACTTCCGTTACATGAGACTTCTTACAATGCAAAATTGGAAGAAAATATCAACCAGAAAGCTCGTTTTATCAAGTTTGAGATTACAAGAACAAAAGTAGGTTCAGATAAATGGGTGAGATTCCAGGAATTTGAGATCAATGGCGGTGAGTATATGCCGACAGTGAACGACCCGACATTTGAAAGTGACTGTCTGGATACAAGAAACGGAAAATATGCATACATGGTAGATGCTGATTTGTCTACAGCATTTGTTCCGGCAAAAGAAACAGGAACATTGAACTATACAGTTTCTGACAATAACAATGTCAATGTGATTAAGATCATTCAGGGAGCAGACGCAATTTCCAATGCGACTGTAAAAGCCCGCACATTGAAAAATCCGGACAAATGGATTACACTTGGAACGCTTGCACAGACAGTAAATGAGTTCGTATTAGAAAAAGATACCGTTCTCTTAGATGTGAAATTAGAGTGGAAAAATGTGACACCATCTATCACAGAATTAGTATTTGCAAAAACAGATACTGTGAATGTGGACAAAGCAGAACTGAAAAAGCTGTTAGACAACAAAGAAGATACTTCTTCTTGGACAACAGACAGTAAGCAGGCATATGATGCGGCAATTGCAGCAGGTCAGAAAGTATATGACAGCGAACATGCAAGCAAAGGAAGCGTTGACAGCGCAGTACTTGCAATTAAAAATGCAGTGGCAGACAAAGAGTTGAAAGGCGATATGTCAAAATTGCAGGCAGCATTGGACAAGGCGCTGAAAGATTCTGAGAACTACACAGCAAGAACATGGCGTGTATACAGCAACGCAGTAAGTGCGATTGAAACAGCAATGGAAAATGCGGATAATACATCAGTAGCAGATGTAGAAAAATTACTTGCAGATTTAGAGGCGGCAAAATCAGCGCTTGTATACAATCCGTCTGCAATGGAAGAATGTATGCTCGCAGTGCAGGCAGAAAATGACTTTATCAATGCAACAGATAAATCTATCTATACAGAAGAGTCTTGGAATAATTTTGTTGCGGCAAAAGAAGCAGTGGAACAGCTGATTGAAAAGAACAAGACAACACCGGTACACCCATCAGAATTTAAAGATGCATTGAAAGCGTTGAAAGATGCAAAAGAGGGATTGACTTTTGTACCGGTAGCACCTGTATCAAAAGAAGTGTTGTCTGGATTGATTATATGTCTGAGACGAATGTGGAGGAATTGAAAGAGAAGGCAACAGCATTTTTAAAACAACTCCATCCGGATCTGATCAAGATTAAAGAAGAACTGCAGTCGGCGATTGACCGTTCTTCAAAAGAACTGGGAAGTATTCTGACAAAAGCAAAACAGATGGATCAATTATACCGCACATATCTGCAAGAAGCAGAGAACGTATATTATCTGACTGATCAGGAAGGGCTTGCCTACAATGAGATTGATACTATTTACAATCAGTTGAGAGAATTGCGCAATACATTGCTGGAAAACACAGGGGATATGGAATACTATCAGAAGGCAGAAAGTCAGCTTACTGATACCGCGGCACAATTAGAAAAACAGATGGAGAACCGGGTGATTTCATTTAGTAAAGATTCCGGAATCATTGGGGAGGACCGGGCGCTTACTTTGAGTAAGAGTGAGAATGCTAAAAATTATGAGATCCGCTATACAACAGATGGAAGTATTCCGAGAAAGACATCAGAAAACTACGAGAAACCACTTCAGTTGAGTGATCAGGAGGACACTGTTGTCAGAGCAGCATTGTTCTATAAAGAGCAGAGAGTCAGTCAGGTATATACAAAGAAATATATGACAGAAGGTATTTCCGTTAAAGATTTGGTAGTATCCCATGAAAACCATTGGGGAGATACTTATGCAAAAGAGAAGATGATTGACGGAAATCCGGCGACAAGATGGGCATCAAAAGGTGTAGATACTTCCAAACCGATGGAGCTCACATTGACATTTGCAAAAGCAGAGCTACTCAGCCAGATGAAATTTGACCTCTTTGTGTCAAGAAATAATGCGATTGGTGCATTTGAAATTCAAGCGCTTGTGGATGGAACCTACCAGACAGTGTACGAAGGTACAAAGATGGGGGATATCAATGATAAGGTGGGAGATGTAGATGGAAACAGCGAAGGGTATCATGCATATTACTTAGCGGAATTTCCGGAGATCAATACGGATTCTGTAAAAGTGATACTGAAAGCAGGATTCTTAGGCGAACCATCTCTGTATGAGGTGACACCACTTTGTGCAGGTGTTCCGGCAGATAAAGCTGGTGACGCAGCAGAATTGGAGAGCATGATTGGATTGGCAGAGGAAGCAGACCGTACATCAGACTATTATGTAAATGCACCGCAGGAACTAAAAGATGCATTTGAAGAAAGCATTTCAGATGGAAAAGAAATGTTGAAAGCATCACAGGATTTGATGGATTCCAGAACCGAATTTTTATCAAATAGATATGACCGTCTTGGCTTTGGGGAGACAGATAAATCGGCGCTGGAGACATTGATTGCACGGGCAGAAGAAGCGCTGAAAGGCGAGTATACAAATGAGTCGTTGTACCAGTTAAAGAAAGTGCTTGCGGAAGCAAAAGAAGTTTTGGCTGATGAGAGTGCAAAGCAGCCAACAGTCGATCAGACAGCGCAGAAACTGCAAAAAGCATTAGATAACTTGGAACAGGGAGGATTTGAAGAGATACAGGTTCCTTCAGGAGAGCTGCAAGGCTCTGACAAATGGATTCAGGCAGGTAAATTCAAGGCGACAGCAGATGACAATGCGGGACCGTTGACGTATGAATTTACCGGACATTTCATACAGGTTCCGACTGTAAAAGGAGATGACCACGGAGTCATTCGGGTGACGCTTCAGGATCAATCCGGAAAACAAATTTATCAGGAAGAGATTGATACATATGCGCAAAACCGAGTGGAAGGAACAGAGCTGATGCAGGAGGAATTTGCAGAAGGCTCGTATACGATTCAGTTTGAGCGAGTGGGAAAAAGCACACAGGCACAGGATAAAAGAGGCTGGGTTGAGGTTGGCGCACTGACGATTCGGAAAGAAAAGAAAGAAATGGTGGATAGATGCAAGCTTGAAGAAGAATTGAAGCTTTGTGAGGGTCTGAATGAAAAAGAGTATACAACAGAAAGCTGGACTGCGCTTCAAGAAGTTGTAAAAAGTGCAACAGAACTTTTGAAAAAACCAGATGAAGAGACCTGTACATCTGAGATGAACGATAAAGCAGCGGAAGTAGAAGCGGCAAGGGAAAATCTCCAGAAAGTGACGGTAGATATACCGGAACTGAAAGAGGTCATTAAGACAGCGAAAGCAATTTCTTCGGAGGGATACACAAAAGAAAGTTTTGAGGCACTGCAGCAGGGTATCAGAGAAGCAGAGGTATTGTTAAATGGCACATATACACAGGATGAGGTAAATGAAAAGACGGCCATTTTGAAACAGCGAATCAGCGGACTGCGTGCGGATAAGACTGCACTTCAAGAAAAGTATGATAAGATTAAAGATATGACACAAGGTCAGGCGACGGATGAGTCATGGAAAGAGTTTACAGGACTTAGAGAACAGGCGAAAAATGTATTGGACAATCCAAATGCAACACCGAATGAGGTATCTGAAATCTTAGAAAAGCTGAACAAATTTGAATTTACATACAAGGATAAAGAGAGCGGAGAAGAAGATAAAAAGGATCCGAATCCGGGCACTTCGGGAGATTCCGAACAACAGGGAACTTCTGATACATCTCACAAAAAGGAGAGTGTAAAAACGGGAGACACTACAGCCATTGCTGTTCCAGTCGCAGGAATTGTGGGAGTAGCAGTATTGTTGTATGTGGTGAGAAAAAGACGAAAAATAGAATCATAATATGTAAAGCGGCTATGAGGCAAACTCACAGCCGCTTTCATTATACGTTATATCTGATAGCAATACGCTCCATTTTCTTTGACTCCATAAAAATCGGCAAAGGAAAGATGGAAAATATCTTGTTCTTTTCCGGATAAATCAATCTGATTTTTGATTAAATACTGATAAATACCGGAATAGTCAATTTTTCCCTGTAGTAAGATGCTGTCAAGCTTTCCATCTCTGATGATGGCACGTCTGTAATTGTGAGCATCTTCCTCCTCAAGCACGATATCGCCTTCCTCGGCAACACCGCGACCGAGGGAGAGTGTGACGAGCCCGTAGAAGTTCATTGTGTTTTTCATGGCGTAGCGGTCTGTGTATTCCGCCTGTATTCCGCACATATTGAGCGCAGCAATCTGTCCCTGCTTCATTGCATTTGGCCAGATTCCGGAAAGACCGGTTACATCTCCTGCCGCATAAATATTCGGGCAGTTTGTTTCCATGGTATCAGAAACCTGAATAAAGCGGTCTACATGAATTGGAGTATCAAGGGCACATTCCACGGCAGGGCGGACACCGGCTGCAACGATCACCAGGTCGCAGTCAATTTTCGTTCCATCATCAAGGAGAACAAAATCAATTGCGCCGGCTTCGTTCATATGTGTCTCTGATGCTTTTTTGCCGAGAAGAAATTTGCAGCCATGTGATTCGAATAAAGTTCTGTACGCATTGCCGGCGGTCTCATTCAGCTGGATCGGAAGAATGCGGTCTGCCATCTCTACAACGGTTACATCTTTCCCCCGCTCTAAAAATGCGTATGCAGCGTCCATGCCGACCAATCCGGAACCAACTACAAGGATACGGTTCGCCTGATCAGCAAGAGACCGGATTGCCTGCGCATCAGACAGGTGACGAAGGCCAAAGACATTATTAGCTTCCCGAAACTGTCCGACCGGAGGAATAAAGCTGTTCGCCCCTGTTGCGATCAGCAGACGGTCATAGGAACAGCAGGTGTTATCATTGAGAACAACGACCTGTTCTGCGGTGTCGATGGTGCGGACAGAGACACCGTTTCTCCATTGAATCCGATAAGTCTCAAAAAAGTCCGGCTCTACAAAGGACAACGTATCCTCATTACGCTCATGACTCAGATAGCGGTGGAGCATACAGCGGGAATGTACATGCTCATCCGTTGAAATCATTGTGATAGCAGCATCCGGGTCATTTTCACGGATTGTTTTTGCGGCGGTGATACCGGCAGCGCCGACTCCGATAATTACATGAATCATAAAGACACCTCCTCAACATAGATTGCTTTCTTTGGACAGGATTTCACGCAGTTTGGCTTTGCATCGTCCTTCATACAAAAATCACATTTGACGACTTTTGTATGGGTTGCGGTGTCTGCTTTTAAAACGCCGTAAGGACAGTTCATGACACACATAAAGCAAGAGCCGCATTTTTTTTCGTCGTAAGAGACAATTCCCGTTTCCGGATCTTTGGAGAGGGCGCCGCTCATGCAGGACATGACACACTCCGGTAGATCACAGTGTCTGCAGAAAATCGGGCGGTAACTGCCGTCCGGCATTTTTTCAATGTGATTGCGAGATTCATTGTGAATATCCGTAAGGTCTAAGTCATAGACGGTTCCAGGGGTATCCCTGTGTGCCTGCATACAGGCGACGGTGCAGTTTTTACAGCCGTCACAGAGAGAGGCATTGATCATAATTCTTCTCATAGCAGCACCTCCTATATCTGTAAGCCCTGACGTTTTTCTAAAATGATCTGTTCCAAAATATCGGCAGAGGCTTTTGCGTCATCGTTGATAATCACCTGTCCGCCGGTCAGTTCTTTCATATCCTCTGTCAGAACCTTCACGGCAGTCTTGCTTCCGGTTACAAATGGAGGAAGTCCAAGGTGAAGCGGAAGACCGAGAGCCAATCCGAAACATCCGTCAGCCAGTGCCTGCTCTTCAAGCCATTGAGCGGCAGACAGAACGAGCGGGAGCTGAGGAAGGTCAACACCAAGTTCTGCGGCAATCTCTGTCGCAACAATTTCAAGACGTCCGATTGCAAGGCAAGGACCAAAATTCAAAACAGGCGGAATATTCAGTTTCTGACAGACTGCACGCAGGCGAGGTCCGGCTAATTCGGCAGCCTCCGGTGTCATCAGGCCACAGTTTTCGATTCCTCCTGAAGAACATCCGGCTGTCAGAACAAGAATATCGCGCGAAATCAATTCTTTTGTAAGTTCCACGCTTAAGACATCGTGTCCGCCGGCTGTTAAGTTTGAGCAGCCTACGACACCGGCAATTCCCTTAATCTCACCTGCTGCGAGCAGTTCAATGAGAGGAGTCCATTTCCCACCGAGGAAGGATTTTAAGGAGCCTTCGCTTACACCGGTTAACGTATGGTCATTTCCATGCTCTTCCATCAGATTGAGCGGAACGCATCCTCGTCTTTCTTTGTAAGCTTCCACAATTTTATCGATGATGAGATCACTTTGTTCTGCGCGGTGTTCAAATTCAAATGGCATCAGTTCTGCATTTGCTTTTTTCGCTACATCATCCAGACAAATCTGTTTGATCTTCAGCTCGTCACAGATTGGCTCGATACCCGGAAGTGTACAGTTGAATTCGGACAAAACTGCATCAATTGCTCCGGTTGCGAGAATTGCTTCGCTTGTGTAGTTATTACCGGCATGTCCGTCGAATACTTCTGTATAATGAGCGCCACGGAGTTGTAGATCCTGTCCCACACAGGTACATCCAACCAACTTGAACCCTTTTGCACCGGCTGCCAAAGCTTTCTTTTTTGCCTCTTCGGAGATGAGTTTTTCCTGCAGATCGACAAAAATCGTATGCTGATGTCCGGTGATCATGATATTGATGTAATCCGGATCAATGACACGAAGTCCGACCGGAGCAAGACGAAGTTCTGGCTGACCAAGAAGTACGTCATTGAGAAGGTTGGTCAGTGTCAGTCCGTATACGCCTGTTGAAATTCCAAGTTTTAGACAGTCAGTGAGCATATCGACAGGGTCAGAGTTTAAGTTTGTGGAACATTTAACCACACCTTTGAAAACTTCTGCTTTTGCACCGCCTGGCATGATACCGAGTTCTTTCCAGCGCTTGATGCGCGGAGCATATGCGATTTTTTCAATCAATTCAGCGGATACATATTCAGGCTTATATAAATCAGCAAGAACGGAGTCGGCGACTTTCTCAGCTTTCACATAGATATCCTCATCTGTGATACCGAATAATTCAGCAAGATGATCCAAAGATTTCAATCCTTTTAATTCACCGCGGATCTGAGCTGTTTTTTTCAAATTCAATGCGGTATTTTCAACAATATGTATATAACATCCGCTGCCGGAAGCGACTGCTCTTAAAAAGTTTCGGGTGACGATCGTGTCTGCGTTGGCGCCGCAGATACCTCTTGGAGCCTCCGGAGTGATACGGCAAGGCCCGTTAGAGCAGAGACGGCAACAGACACCTTGAAGACCAAAGCCACATTTGGTACTCTGACCCTCCACACGGTGATGAGAAGTTTCCACTGGGAGCGAACGGATAAATCCTTCTAAAGGTTTATCGGCGCTTTTGCAAGTTGTACATCCATAACATTGATTCATGATAAAATCCTCCTTTTAAACTTGACTAAAATAGTAAAGATTAGGCCTGAAAAATATGCCTGGCACATTTTTCGAGTATACAAATTATCCGAAAAATAATTCAGATAAAGATTTCTGACGCATCTCCTGCAAAAGCATGGATTGCAGGCGGCAGAATTCCCGATGTACCAGACATGGTTTTTGCTGATTGTTCATAGAACAGTGATAGCCGTCTTTCATACACTCTAAAAGCAGAATGTCAGGGTCTACGGCGGCACAGATGTCATAGAGAGAAATCTCAGATAATGTCCGGTTCAGACAATATCCGCCATTTGTGCCGCGGCAACTTTTTAAAAGACCCTGTTTTTCCAGTTTTCTGGTAATTTTGTATGTCATTGCAGAAGGAAGCTGCTCTGCTGCACAGATATTGGAGACACTGACAAGTTCTCCGTCTGAGAGCGCTCTCATAATTCGGATCGCATAATCACATTCTTTTGTAAACAGCATAAAATACATACCTCCTGAGTCATTTCGCCCAATCCTGTTCGGGTTGTATTTACTATATAATACTGGATAAAAATGGTCAAGTATATAGAGACTACTTGTAAAAAAACGGTAATATAGACAAAAACAGGAGGCATTTGTCTATGTTTTAACAAATAAAATTATACAACATTAACAAAACAAACCATTGTGTGTTACAAGAATCTTCGAAGTGGAATGGTTATCACACGCAGTATGGCATAGAAGATCTTTTTTCCAAAACTCAAATCTTTGGAGTGATAGTTTTCACCGTAATCATATTCTCCGTCATTTCCCATTGTTTTGCTGTATGTTTTGTCGCGTTCCATTTCAGTTTGGATGATGGAATTTAACTCCGGGCAGTCCACTGCAAGCATCAGTTCGGTGTCCTGATAGGTGCTTCGCATATCCATATTATAAGAGCCGACAATGCTCATGCGGTCATCAATCAAAACAGCTTTTGTGTGACAGGAATGAGCTCCCATAAATTCATAGACGCGGGCGCCGGTTTCCTAGATGTTTTTTTCTGGTTCAGATAATCTGTGCATCCCCAAGGATTTGCACCGCTTGCCACATCATTTGTGATGATCTCCACCGGAATGTTCTTTTCGTGAAGTTCTGTCAGATCCTGATACATTTCTTTTCCGCAAATAATATAAGGAGTGTAGATACGCACCTGTTCGCCTTGCATCATGAGCTGATGAAGAGAATACCACATCCACGGCTCTTTGTTTTCGGACTTGATTGGATTGGAGAGCAAAGATACTTTATTTGTCTGCAGTGTGAGTGCTTCATAGTCCCATGTACTGTAAGCGTCCGGATATTTTTCTTTTAGAGAAGTGTACCGATTTTCTAGTTTTGCTTTACAGCTTTGAATCTTTTTGGTCATTTTTTTGCATGTATATTCTTTGCTGTCAGAAAGAGCCCAGACAGATTCAAAATAGTCAGTGAGCTGGCGAATGGAGGAAGAGTCGTTTTCTGCCGTCTCATAGACAAATAATTCACGATCAATATTTTTGGACCTGGAGTAGTCGCCGAGAAATAAATTTGTCGTATTTCTTCCGCCGAGCAGATACATTTTCTGGTCGACAATGACGTATTTGTCATGCATCCTTGCCTGTAAGTTCCAAGGTTTTAAAAGATTTATAGGATTGTAAATGCGAACCGAGACGCCACGGTCAGCAGCGTGCAGCAGAGATGCCATCATATCCTGCCCTGATTTGTCCGCATTAAAATCAAAAGTAGAGAGGATGATTTCGTCTTTTGCCTCGTCAAGCATATGTAATCGGTACAATAAGGCATCTGTGTTGTCATTGATATATGCAACCCGTTCCGTACCGGCAGTATCACTGTAAAATGACTGTTTTGCGAACTTTTTCTGATAAGATACAGAGACATTCTTGTGTTGAATATATGGAATGGCAAGCAGCGCAATATAAATTAGCAAAAAGAGAAGTAAAATCTTTCCGATTGGTAAGCTTCTGAGTGAAAATAAGTGTTTCTTTTCCATAATAAAATCCCTCCTGTATGCTAGTATAAATCGAAATATACCTTTTGTGTTGGATTTGAAATATTAAATTTTTAGAAAGCGAGCTAACTTTTATAGGGCAGAGTGGGAACAGTGAGAAAAAATAAATTGACATTTCCCGATGAAGAACTTATAATGTAGGCATATTGGGTGTGTAACTGTACGGCAGGCATTAACCTTACATGAACGTTATTTTGGATGTTTTTGTAGGTTAATGCTTTTTTGTTGCATAAATACATGTAAAACTCCAAAGTATCTTCATAAGAGCCAAACGAGTCAACAAGAAAGGGGAAAAGAAAGGTGAAAGACAAGATTTTTGGTATTTTACAGAGAATCGGAAGATCTTTTATGCTTCCGATTGCAATTCTTCCGGTGGCGGGTCTGCTGCTTGGAATCGGAAGTTCGTTTACAAATGAGACAACAATTGCCACATACGGACTTCAGAAAATATTAGGAGACGGGACAGTGCTCCATGCACTGCTTACGATCATGAATAAGGTCGGAAGTGCGGTGTTTGATAATCTGCCATTGATTTTTGCGGTTGGTGTTGCAATTGGAATGGCAAAAAAAGAAAAAGAGGTTGCGGCATTATCTGCATTAATTGCATATTTTGTTATGAATGTGGCAATCAATGGTATGCTGGTAGTAACAGGGGAAATTACAGCGGATGGGCAGATTGCCAAAGATGTGCTGGAAGGAACAATCGCATCTGTATGTGGAATACAGTCTCTTCAGATGGGTGTATTTGGGGGTATCATTGTCGGACTTGGTGTTGCGGCGCTCCATAACCGTTTCCACAAAATCGCACTTCCGAATGCATTGTCATTTTTTGGAGGTTCCAGATTTGTTCCGATTATCTCTACAATTGTATATATGTTTGTTGGAATTGGTATGTATTTTGTGTGGCCGCCGGTTCAGAATGGCATCTATGCGCTTGGAGGGCTGGTTACAGGAAGCGGATATGCGGGAACTTTGATTTTTGGTATTATTAAGCGTGCCTTGATTCCGTTTGGACTGCATCATGTGTTTTATATGCCGTTTTGGCAGACAGGTGTCGGCGGAAGTATGGAAGTGGCTGGACAGGTTGTGCAGGGAGGTCAGAATATCTTCTTTGCCCAATTGGCGGATTCGGCGAATATCGCACACTTCAGTGCAGATGCAACCAGATATTTCTCAGGTGAATTTATATTTATGATCTTTGGACTTCCGGGCGCTGCGCTTGCGATGTACCGCTGTGCAAAACCGGAAAAAAGAAAAGCGGCAGGCGGATTACTGCTTTCAGCAGCATTGGCATGTATGCTGACGGGTATCACAGAGCCGTTGGAATTTTCATTCTTATTCGTGGCGCCGGCGTTGTTCGTTGTTCAGGTCATCCTGGCAGGTTCTGCGTATATGGTGGCGCATATGCTGAATATCGCGGTAGGACTTACATTTTCAGGAGGATTCCTTGATTTCTTCCTGTTTGGAATTTTACAGGGAAATGAAAAGACAAGCTGGATGAGAGTCATTCCGGTTGGAATTATTTACTTTATTTTATACTATGCGATTTTCACGTTTATGATCAAGAAGTTCAACTTTAAGACACCGGGACGTGAAGATGAGGATGCAGAGACAAAACTGTACACAAAAGCAGATGTAAATGCAAGAAAAGAAGGGAATCAGACGACATCAAATGAGGCACATATGGATCCGGTGAGTGCACTTATCACAAAGGGACTTGGTGGAAAGGCTAATATCAGTGATGTGGATTGCTGTGCGACAAGACTTCGTATTACAGTCGAAGATGCAGGAAAAGTAAATGAGGATATTTTAAAACAGAGTGGTTCCAGAGGAATCGTAAAAAAAGGTCAGGGAGTGCAGATCATTTATGGACCACAGGTGACTGTGATCAAGGCGAATCTGGAAGATTATCTGGAAACAGCGGATGATAGCTTGGAAGAGACAGAAGAGGTGATTGAGAGACCTTCTTCCGAGGAGAACGCTGTGACAGAGAAAACAGTCAAAGACGAAGGAAAAGTGACAGAGACAATCATCATATCAAGTCCGATTACCGGGAAAGCGGTGGAAGTAGCAGAGATACCGGACGAAGGATTTGCAGGAAAGATGATGGGAGACGGTGCAGGTGTGACCCCGACAGAGGCAGAAATCGTGGCGCCGGAAGATGGTGTGGTTGCATTTGTATTTGAAACAAAACATGCGCTTGGATTCCAGACGGACTCAGGTCTTGAGATGCTTTTGCATATCGGAATCGATACGGTTGCACTGAATGGACAGGGATTTGAAGTGTTTGTTGAAAATGGTCAGAGTGTGAAAAAAGGAGATCTGTTGATGAAAATAGATGTCTCATATCTGACAGAGCATGCACCGTCTCTTTGCTCGCCGGTTCTTTGCACAGATCTGAAAGAAAACCAGAAAGTGAGACTGCTTGCCGAGGGTGAGGTGAAAGCAGGAGAGCCATTGTTTGCAGTGGATTGTTACGAAAAATAGTGAACAGTAACGGAAATAAAAAGTTTCAAGCGGACCGGAA
>ENA-OOWO01001746-OOWO01001746.1-human-gut-metagenome-genome-assembly--contig:-NODE-1746-length-13574-cov-1.755307_pt1 | contig 13574 bp, 13 predicted proteins | sample MGYA00241579_ERZ501327 | MGnify/ENA primary metagenome ERZ501327 (study PRJEB25962, sample SAMEA2042836) | human gut metagenome | biome: human gut; feature: human-associated habitat; material: faeces...
TACCTTTCACATTTAAAACGTTAAGTAAAAATAGAAAGTTTAAAGAATTTGCTCAAGAGATATTCGAAGATTTTAAATCTGCAGAAGTCTTTGTAACTCATGATGCATGGTATGTACCATCTGTTTTAGAAATGGAAATGCATAGAATAGGAATACATGAAAGACTGTTTGGATGTGGTCAACTTGAGAGTACTATGCGTATTTTTAGAAACACAATACAATATCAAACAGAAACTACTTATGGTACATATGAGTTTGCAAGTTTAGATGATATTGCATGGCAACTAAACCTTGACAAAAAATATCTTTTAAAGAAAGAACGTGAATACTTCGGTCAAACAAGTAATAGAACTACTGCTACTGCAACATATCAAGCCACACAAGTGTTTGAGGTTTACTCTAATTATGTGTTTGATTACATAAAAACTCGTAGACCTTATACAGAATATATGGTATTAAAAAATGATAAGTAGGAAAACCGACCTTGTGAGAGCTATTCTAAGGCTTTGGGAATAGGTAGGTAATACATTTTATTGTTCATAAAAAGGGGGATTTTATGAAAGTAAAAGATTTAAGCAAGTATGTAAATAGTTACGGATTTTATAGCAATATACATGAATTTGGTTTACCACTTTATAATTCAAAAACATGGTTAAATGTAGATAACTTAAAAGAAGATCTATATCTAGCAAGTGAAACTGTACTAAAGAAACTAAAAGTGGAAAATATAAGAGAGAATTTAGAAGTTAAAGGGTTTTATAGGGTCTATAACGGATACACACCACTTTATGGTATACCGACAGAATACTTGGAAAAGGCTCTTAACAAATATAAAGACTGCATACATATATTTTACAAAGCAGAGTAAAAAGTAGCTAAATAATGGCTACTTTTTTTTAAAATAAAAAACATCTTTTATTTAAAAAACTATTGCAATAGTTATATTTTTATAGTATAATTATTTATGAATTAAATAGTCTTTAGTAGTGTATTTCTTGTTAGAACTGATTTGTAGGAACTATCTTGAAATACTTGACCATAGGTATTGGCGTACCTATGGTCTTTTTATTTTATCTTTTTGAAAATAAATATTCATAAAGTGTTGACAAGTGTATAATAACATGGTAATATATAGTTATCAACAGAAAGGAAAAAAATAAAATGTACACAATAACAGGGATTCGTAAAAATGGTTCGCCAATAAATTTACAATTTGACAATTTCAAAATCGCACAATTTGAATATGACTGCATTAAGATGGTCGCACAGAAAATACAATTTTTTAAAGGCAATGACTTACTTGATTCGCACGAAGTAAAAAAGCCTAAATTGGAAAAATATATAGTTGAAAGTCCGAAAGGTAAATATGAATTTACATTCGAAAATTTAGCAATTAAATGTTTTAAAGAGCAGATTAAACTTTACAGTTGGTCTACATTATATGCTCAAATAGCAGGAGAAAAGAAAATTTTAGATTATTACAGAGGAGAAATGAAAGTATGTTAGAAAATAAATTTGAAAACAAAAAAACAGAATTAGGGAGATTTGAAGTACCAGTTGTACCAAAACAACATCAAATAAGAGTAGAGGATGCTAGATTACTAAGACCAATAGATTTATTTACAGATGAAGTAAATGGAGTAAAACACTTAAGTAGAGCTGACATAATATTAATATACACACTATATCCTAATGGAATAGAAGAGTTTTTAGATGATTATTTAGATTATGTTGAAAAAGAAGTTAGAACTAAAAAATATAAAGTAGTTAATAAACCTCACTATTATTTAAAAACTGTAATAGGTTAGGTTTAAAATAAATATACATAAAAGGAGAATTGATATGAAAGTAGTAGTTAAAAAAGTAGGAGAAGATTTTGGAGAAATAAGAGAAATTGAAAATGAAATAGAACCACTACAAGAAATAGTTGGTGGTTGGGTACAAACTGTGGGTATAGGTCACGATATATTATTATGCTTAAATGATGAAGGAAAACTAAAAAACCTTCCAATTAACTTTTTCTTAGGATTTGATTTCATAGTTGGGGATGTGGTTTTTGTTGGTGTAGATCGTGATGAGATGGTAAGTTTATCAGATAAGCAACTTGACTTTTTAAGAAAACAAAACTTCTTAAAATAAAAATACAAAATGTAAATTAAATTACAAAATCAGAACTTATTTTTATAGGTTCTGATTTTTTTATGGGAATAGTAAGAAAACCGACCTCGTGAGAGCCATTCTAAGGCTCTCTTTTGAAGTCGGTCGATAGTTTATACCTTTAGTCTTTTGGTATCCGGTAGTTTTTCTATTGGTATTTGTTCTTTTTTAGGACTTACACGATTATATTCTTTGCCCAAAACATATGCTAAACTGGTTACTATATTTTTTTGTAAATGACCATTTTTTAAAGTGATTGCCATACTCAAAAAATTAGACATTTCTATATCTTTAAATCTTTCAATAAGTTTTTCTTCTGTTGTATATCCAGTATCTACAAATTCTCTAATTAAAATACAAATTGCTTGTAAAGATATATGAGTTATCTCTGATACACCTACAGTTTCTTTAAGTATATGAATCGCTTTTTTCATATGTTCTTTTTTCTTTTCTACAGTTGTAATCTTACTTGAGCCATTAACATATCTGTAAATACAAGACAGAGCATTAATATCATTTTTAGTAGTACCTGCTTGTAATCCATTATCTTCTATAACTTCTTTTACATTTAACCATTCCGGCACTTGAGCCGATACACCTACTCTATACTTATCAATCGGTTTAACTGATTGGGAGTTTTGATTGATATTTAAAAAATTTACTGCATCAAATTTCTTTACTTCTTTTTCCCCTAAGTTTGGATTTTCTGATACTATACAAGGTACTTTCTTAAGACCTATAAGTTTTGCTACATAGGCTCTATGTTGACCATCTGTCACAAAATATCCATCATTTCTCTTGCTGACACTAATTCTACCAAAACTAACTGGATCGAAATCTTTGATGATTCTTTCAACTTGTGAAATTAGCAGACTTCTTTGTGTATCTTGATCTATGTGTAATTTATCTACATCTATCCATTCTTCTACACCAAACCCATCTTCTTTAAACGCTATTTTCTTAAGTTCTTCTACTTTTTCAAGTGTTTCCTTAGAAAGTTCCCTTTCCTTTTTTTCTACAGGTTTTACTGGTGTTTCTTTAGTAGGTGATACCTTAGATTCTACTTTAGGTTTTATTACTGTTTCTTTTACAGGTGGTGTTTTTGATTCTGCTATTATTTCTTTTGTTTGTGCAGGTTTTATCTGCTCTTTTTGAACAATTTCTTTTACAGGCTCTTTTGTATTTTGTGTACCTATTACCTTTTTACTTCTTGCCATGTTTAACCCTCCTTTATATTTGTTCTTAATCTTTATTGTAACATATATATAAACAAAAAAAAATGGTCTACACATAAATAATGTAGACCATTTTAATTATTTGTTTATATATTGTAAAAATCCTAGTAAGTAGGCTTGGTGTTGTTCTAAATCGAAATCAGAATTTTTTACACATATATGTATAGTATTATTATTATCTAAATCCTCTAATATAATACTGTTTTCTTCGTCATTTCTACCTATTCTCCAACTCTTCTTTGTCATTTCTTGTCCTATTTCTTCTAAAACTGTACTAAGTTCTAAATAACTAAAGTTTTTCTCAAAGGTAATTCTTATTTCATTATCATGTTTTTCTATTATAATCGGCTTTTTGTTTGTTTTACTTAATTTGTTTAATTTTTCTTCAAATATACCTTTGATTTGTTTTACTTGAGCATTATCTTCACCTAAAAATTTCTTATGCATAATTTCCATTATTGTGCAAGATTTTATAACAGATTCAAGTTGATCTTTATTTAATCCCTCTTCCACATCTTCTATAATGTCTGCAAATACTAAATTTCCTTTAAATGCTATCCTCATTTTAAGAATCGTATCCTCTTTCGATCCTTCATTGTCCTGTAATAACTCTAATCCTGTTTTTAATAACTCGAAGTGTTCTTCAAGTATTTTAGTGAATAATTGCCCCATTCTTGCAATCCTCCTATGTCCTATAAACGTATGTCCTGTAATTGCTTACAAACATTATTATAAGACATAGGTGTTTTTTTGTCAATACTAGTGTTTATTTTTTTTTGGAATTAATTATAAATTTCTGATATATATACCATTAATTCTTCTGCTTGTTCACTAGTTATTTTGTCTGCACTTAAGTAAAGTACTACTCTATCTTTACATTCTTGCTCTGTAAGAGTTTTTCCTTTTATTAATCTTTTTAACATTTCGAAAGTTCTTTTTTGCATATTTGTCATATCTTTTTCTCCTATTCTTCTTGTTTTTGTATTTTGCATTTCTTTTTCCATAATCATCATATCAATATTCATCATGTAATCTATGATGTTATTGTTTATATCATCAGTTAACATAATATTGTTATCATTAACTGCTTTAAGTGTTTTTAAAGACTCCATTTTAGGAGTATATCTTACTGTAGTAGTTGGCACTATTGTACTATCTATGTATACAGTTCCATTTTCATATCCTTCTAATAATATCGGATCTCCACATTCATTTAATACTTCTTCATATATTGGTGTTAAAAGTGGGTAAACAACAGTAACTGGGTTTTGTTGTAAATATGTTTTAAATCCATCTGCACTCAATGTGCTTAATTTATCTCTTTTTATATTGAATTTGAAAAATGGAGTCATCCCACCAGTACCACTTAAAAACTCTTCGTTACTTGTAACATTTCCAGGATGCATATCTCTTTCCATGCATTTAAATTTGTCACAAACCAATGCACCACCATGCACTTCCATATCTAGAACATTTGCATAAAAACCTGCTACATCTGGGTATTCATCTTTTAAAGTATACATAGTCCAGTTTCGTAAATGTAAATTTTTATCTATACCACATTTTCTTTCAACTACCAACCTACCATCTTTGATACATAGCCTATCTTTATAATTATTATTAACTTTTCTTAATGGTTCATCTAATAAAAGTTTTATTTTATTTTGTTTTTTAGGAGTATATTTTGTAGCAGTATCTCCTACTTCAAGTTGATAATTTTCACTTTCTGAACAAGTGTGGACTAATGTACTACCATCTTTCCAAGAACCACCAATATTTAGTACAATATAAGAATTATCAAACTTAGGAGTAAATTTTATACTTGTAATATAGTTTCTATGACCTACACTATATACTGCATTATCTTTATTTCTACAAGCATCCTTACTTAAATATTCTGCCATACCAACAGAACAATTTTCATTTGGATTATTTACTTTAAATGTATAAGTTACTCCTTTTTTTAATTTAGTTGTTACCATACAAACACCACCTGTTTCACTATTTGCCTTATATGGTAATGTAATAGAATTAAAACTAGTAATAGGTATACCTATGTTATAACCACTTTGATATAATTCACTTGTATCAAATAAATTTTTATTCTTCATTAAAATCTCGATTTCATGTTTGTTATCTGAGTTTACTTTTTCTTCAAATGAAGATTGTAAGCCTTCAAAATAAGTAGGCATTTCTTTATTAGTCCAATCACCCTCTAGCAAAAGTAAATCCTCGAAGATAACATCGCCTGTCATTACTCCACTTTCACAAGTAAGGCATAGTAAACCTGTATTATCTAATGTTATTTTCTTATTAAACACTCCAGTTTGTCCATTTCCAATAGCACCATCAGCTGTAGTAGCATTTTGATTATGAACATATCTTATATACATTTTACCTGTAGTAGCATCTGAATTATTAGTTATTTTAATAAAAATTGTATATATAGTATTTGGTTTTAAGTGGAAATATTTATATACCTTCTTCCAAGATGTAGGACTTGTTATAGTTACTTTTCTATGTGTATCTGAACTTTTACCTTCTCTCCAATTATCCATTGTTGCTAAATTTACCATAGTATTTCCTTCTATGCCATCTACAACAACAGCTCCATCTCCACTACCTTCAAGATGCATTACATTACTCTGCTCTGTTTTTTCTATATAAGCATCATCCACTTGTGATAATATACCATCAAGAATACCATCTTGGATATTATTATTTTTCTCTAATTGAGTTAATCCAGTTCTTCTATGGTAAGAGTTTAAACTCTTACCTAGAAGTTCCTTTCCTATTTCTTTTATATTTCTACTCATTATCTTAATTCCTCCAGTTCTCTAACTTGTTCTTCTGTTAGTTTTCCTGCATTGAAGTAGTCTGCAAGTCTGTAGCCATATTCTTGTCTACTTAATCTTTTTGAAAGTATATCTCTCTTAAGCATTTCGTAAGTTCCTCCGAACAATCTTGCCATACTTACTTCGCCTTCTAATTCCTCTGTTGCTAGTTGTAGCATTACGATCCTATAATCCATATCCATAAGATAAGGTAGTATATTATCATTTATATCTGCAGTATTATTTGAAACTTCGGTTTTATTCAATTTAGTTGACTTAACTATTGGTGTTTCTCCTGCATAAGTTATTGTTGCAGTCGGTGGTATATTTGTATCAAAGAATAGAGTTCCATTTTCATAACCTTCTAGGATTATTTTTTGAAGGTCATAAGGAATTTCTTCATATGTTGGTTCTTTTAATTTAAAAATTAAAGAAGTATTACTGTTTGTAAAGTATTCTCTTAATTCTTCTAATGTAAAATCATCATATGTTTGATACCAAATTGTGTTAGTAAAGTATTTAAATACTTTATCATAAGTATCACTTAAACTAACGGTAGTTATAGTATTACATATTGTTTCTGCCATTGAATAAATTCCTTCGATATTGTTTAAAGTGTATCTATATATACCAGTATTTAACTGTTGTTTACTTGACCACTCTACTCCCAAATCAACTTTTTTACTATATCTTTCTATCATCAGTTGACCATCTTTAAATGCAAACCTATCCCATTTTCTTAATGGTTCTATAGATGAAAATTGTATTTTATTGGACTTTTGTTCAATATAGTCCACATCTACTGTTGATATTATACAATTTTCTATTGTTGCTACAAGTTTATTATAATCAACATAAGAAGTTAATAGATATATAAATCCATTTGCATCTGGTAAAATAGAACCCTTGTAAACTTTTTCTGTAGCATTACCATGAATTATTGGTATCCACCCACCAACATTCATTCCGTAGTCCTTATCTTTTGATATAATGACCATTGGATAGTCTGATAAATTGTCTTTATACACTCTTTTAATATATGCTTTTTTGTTTTTTCCTATATATATGGGATAATATTTCCAACTACTTGAACCCATACACACATTCCATTTCGATAAATCTTTAAAACAATTAGCATCAAACAAATTCTTATTGTTCATTAAAATTTCCATTTTATATGAGCCATCATCTTGAAGTTTATCTTCAAATGAAGAATTCATACCTTCAAAGAAACTTGGCATCCAATTAGTTTTATCACCTTCAAGTAATCTAACTTTTGAGCATTTAATATTAGTTCCATATAGTTTTAAAGTATTATCTGTTAATGTTTCAGGAGTAGTTATCATGGCAACATTATTGGTTGTAGTAACTTCCGCTCCACCAAGATTAATTCTTATTGTTCCTGTTTTGTTCGTATCTAATGCTACTGTATATAATGTATTAGGTTTAATTATTACATTATATACATTGTCCACACCTTCTACATCTATATCTCCATTAAGAGTTATTTCCTTAGAGCCATCAGTACAATAGTTAACTAATGTATTACCTTGTAATTCATCTAAATAAACCATACCTTCTTTTGAATGTTCTAAAGATATTACAGAACCCTCTTCTGTTTTAGTTAAGTAATCATTATCCAATTCATTACTTAAAATGCTTATTTTATGGTTTTGCTCTTTATTTTTCTTTTCTATTCTTTCTATTTGTTGCAAAGCCTTAGCATGGTAAGAGTTTAACCTCCTACCCACTAATTCTTTAACCTTATCTCTTTGAGCCATTATTAATTGTCCTCCATTAACATAAGATTGTATTCCATATCCATTAGATATGGGATTATATTGTTTTCTATATCTAAAGTATTAGTTTCTACTTCTTCTTTTTGAGTTTTAAGTTCTTCCTTATATGGAATTAAAGCATTATATCCATATGAAATTGTTGGTGTTATTAAATTTTCAATGTACATTGTTGTATCATCAAATCCTTGTAGAGTTATAGAATTTGGTAGTTCTTCTATAATTGGTTCTGCAAGTTCATAAAGAATAATCATATTATTTTTTTTCAACCATTCTTTAAATTGGTCTACGTTTCCTTCTTCAACTATATCGTAACTTGGTCTAACTATAACTTTTGGATTAGTTGCATTCCAATCCACACCAAAACAAAAACAATTAAATTGACCTTGGTGCTCTATAGAATAAGATGTAGTAGATTTAAGTTTATTAGAGCACCAAGTTATATTATCTGAAATTGGTTTCCAATTAGTAATTCTAAGATTAGAGAACCATTCAAAAAATGAGGTATTAGTCCAATTAGACCACCAACCTTCTTCTCCTGTCAAAGTTACCTTACCCACTCTACGAATCAACTTATTATCAACTATTTCATCACAAATACCATTTGGTAAAGACCTAAGTGGTTCATTTAATAAAATTTCTGTTTTATGTTGGTTACAAGGAACAAAACTTGTTGTCAATTCACCTATTTCTAACTGTACTTTTTTAATAGTGAAAGTACCTTGTAGTTCTTGTTCTGTATTGTTTGAAAAAATAGCAAAAGTCAAAGTTTCCATATTATCTGTAATTGTAATAGGTGTAGTGCTTGGGTAAAGATAAAAATTAGTTCCGTCTTTGTATCTACCATTTAACTGTATTGATAACTTAGCATTTGAATTAGTATTTATAACTTCTGAATAAGATGCTCTAAATGTTTTTCCTATAAGTACATCAATATATTCTGTAAGATTTATCCCAAAGTTAACATAATTACCATTGTAGGATATTGTTACCTCTCCATTTTCATTATTTTTATTTAATATTTTACATTTTGAAAGAGTGTCTATTTTATTCACATCAAATAAGTTTTTACTTTTAGATAAAATTATTAGTTTGTTATTCTCATTCTCACCAACTGAAACTAATCTGCACCCCTCTGCAGGTGTATCTGTTTCATTTCCTTCTGCATCAATTAAAATAGTTTTACCTTTTATAGAAGGAACTTTAACAAGTCCCTCCTTAGAATGTTCAAGTTTCACTATAGCAGAGTTTGTTTCCGGAGTTTCAATGTAATTATCATCTACTTCTCCAACCATACAATCTATAATTCTTCCTTGATATTGCTCTTTGAATTTTAGATCATCTAATTTAGGTTTTAATTTTGAGTGATAGGTGTTTAGTGTTTTACCTATTATTTTTCCTGTTTGAGTTCTTATGTTTTTACTCATTAAAGTCCTCCTATCATAGACATTATTTCATCTATATCAGATTGAGTTATCTCCAACTCGGTTGTTATTGTATCTACTGTATTTTTTGACTCCTGCACTTGTTGTATTAAAGTTTGAAGTGCAGATAGTTCTGTTTCTTCTCCTGTTGTTCCTTCACCTAAAGAGTTTAAAACCTCATATCTGTATTGTTGAGATACAATTACCTTGCTATCTTTTTGAAGAACTATCTCAAAGGTGTTTGTCCCTTGTTCATCTACAAGTGTGTTTGGCAGATTTATTTGAATTAAACCTGCTGATTCATCTAAGATCGCACACGCTACTGTTACAATTTTTTTAGACTCTTCTTTAACATTTGCAGTAACTGTATAGCCAGTTAAATTAACTGCTCTACTATCTTTACTTATATTAACATTTAGGATACTTGTATTCTTATCACCTTTTATAAATACTGCTCCAGTATCTATTGCATTACTAGATATACTGCTTCCTAATTCTGCATTAAATACAAACTTTCTTCCTAATTCTTCACTCTCTCTAGTTCTTATTCTTGCTATATTTTTTGGTAATGATTCTTTAGAAACTCCAAATAAATTATCTATCATAATTATAAACCTCCTACCATAGATATTATTTCATCTATGTCAGATTGAGTTATCTCTAATTCATTTACTATCTCATTAAACTTAGCAGTTCTATTTTGTTCTGCTTGGTTTCTAGCAGTTTCTGAACTATTAACATCTCTTATCAAATCATTAACTTCTGATACTTTAGTATCATAACCTTGTATTTTTACATCAACTTTTTTAGTATTAGTACTTAAGTTGTCATTGATATTTTTTAAAGACTTCTCTACAGTTGTATTAACTTCTGATATTTTCGTACTTACCTCGCTAGTTAATGTTTGTTTTGTGTTATTCATTTCTGCGATTTTAGAATTAACACTATTAGTAAGTTCCTGCTCTTTACTAGCTAATTGAGTGATTTTAGCATCTACTTTCTTATTGATTGCTTGTTCAGTACTGTTCATGCTTGATATTGTATCATCACATTCTGATAATTTAGCATCAACTGAATTAGTAATCTCAACTAATTTTTCACTAAGACTTTTATCTATAGATGCTAGTTTGTCTTTTAAAGATTTATCTACAGATGCTAATTTCTCGTCTAAAGTACTATTAACATTCTGTATTGTGTTATTTATTTCTTCTATTTTTCTATCAACTTCTCCAATTTTTTGATTTAATGTGTTGTTGATAGTTTGAATGTTATTATTGATCGTGTCGACAGCACTATCTAGTTCAGAGTCTATTTCTTCAATTTTATTGTTAACTTCTTTTACTTTTTCTTGTATTTCTCTTACATTTTCAGCATGAGTGTTTTTTATACTTTCAAATGTGTTTCTAAACTCTTGAACATCTGCTTTTCTTTGTTCTTCATTCTCATTTCTTTGACTTTCTTGTGACTCTCTTGTGCTCTCATTTGCAGTCATTGTTGTTTCTAATACTTCCAATTCTTTTTGTACTTTCAACACATCTGCAATTAGCACATTTAAAATTGGAAATTCATCTGTACTCTCTATGTCTTCAGTATCAAACAAGTTATCTACCACTACATAAGAAATTTTTGGTGAATAAAGTACTTGATTCTCTGTCTGAACAACTAATTCACATTGAACTGTACCAATAGCACTTAAACATTGTTCTGTAAGTCCTACTGCTACCATACCTGTAGTTGCATCTATTATTTGTGCCTTTTGAATTACTGTTGTTTCATCCGGCTTTAAAATTTCTGCACTTACAGAGCACCCTGTTAAATCTATAGGTGCATCAAGTGATAATTGGCAAAGTATTGTAGCAGTTTTTATATCTTTTTGATTAAATACTGCTTTACTATTGATTGTTTTGTTCAATTTATGCATATTAACTTGCACATATTGACCTCTAAGTAGTTCTTGTTTTATCATTTAATATTTCTCCTTTATTGCCATTTCATATATACATAACGTAATATGAAACTTATTTGTAAACGTTCTATAAGCCAAATGCACTTAATAATTCTTCATCGCCTTTATCTTTTAGATAAGACATTGTTGTACTAACATCTTCATGATGTGCTAATATTTTTAATTGATCTATAGTAAGTGCTTTCCCATTTAGAAACTCTCTACATACATAGTGTGTTCCATCTTCATAGTTTTGTAGAGCACTATGTCTAAAGCTATGAGGATTAAACTCTTTATATTCAAATTTTTCTGCTAGGATTTTTCTCCATGCTATAACCCATGCGTAAAGAGTTTCATAAGATGCTTGAACAACTTCTCCATTTTGATTAGTAGTCCATAGAGCATCACAATCATCTTTTCTATGTTCCATTAACACTTTATATGTTTGTTTAGTTCTATCTCTGTATAAAAGTTTAAATTTCTTATTCCTTTTACCAGTTACTATATTTGTGAAGTTTTCATCTATTTCTGCAAAGTCTTTCTCTACTCCATAACATTCATTTCTTCTCCCTGCAGAATCATACATCAAGGCACATAGTAAGGCTTGTTGATACTTACCCTTCTCCATTAGTCTTGAATATATATACTCAATTTCTTCATCTGTTAAAAAGACTATATCTCTCACTTTTTCTTTTTGAAGTCCTTTAACTTTTTGAGCATAATTAATCTCTAATTCGTCCTCATAGTCCTCTTCATCACTAGCATATGTTAAACAACTGCGTAATGCACTCATAAGTCTATTTATCCTTGCATTTGATAAGTTTTTCTCTTGTAGCCATAACATATAGTTTCTGAACTGTTTCTTTTTTAATTTGTAGATCTCTTTATTGTTTAACTCTTCTAATATATAAATGAACATTATTCTTAAGTCATTTCTATACTGGTCTATAGTCCCTTGACTTTTCTTTTGTGCCTTAAGTTCTAGCAAGAAATCTTCCATCAAGTTCTTATTATATTTGTTAACTTGTTCCCATTTCTGCTTTGAATAAATTCTGTTGTATACTGCCATAATATTCTCCTTTAACTAAAAAGAACTGTAGATCGCTCTACAGTTCTTTATAATACTTTTTATAAAATTCATTACTTCTTTGTCTTACTTCTTCTATGTAGTCCTTGTATTCTTCTTCTTCTATAAATCCAGTTAGTCTTTTCAAAAAATGATTCTTGTGACACCAAGTTATTCTTATATCGTCCAAACCTTCCATAACGACTCCAAACACAAGTGCTACTCTTCCACCTTCTGAAATAAATGACATATTAAAAGTTAATTTATTTTTTCTTTTCCAACAATATGCTGTACTATTATAATAATATTTCATGTGCGTACCTCCGTTTCATAGTTTAAGTATATACTAAGTACGCACACTTGTCAACACTTTTATTTATTTTTTCAAAAAAAAAAGATGGCTATAAAAATAGCCACCTTCTCAAACACAATAACGAAATCCGTAGATTAAGTTCGCACTCTTAATCCAATCAACCACGCACAAGGTTGCAGATTCCCACCGAGCAATTCTGCTTGGCATATCTATTATATTATAATTCTACTATTTTTTCAACACTTTTATTAAAAATAACTTGGTTCTGTTTTATCTGCTCTAAGGTGTTTCCAAACAGGGAATCTTAATGATAAACCACCTTCTTTATTTTTTGTTTCTTCAAAATATTGTACCTCTGCAATTTTTTCTATGTAATCTTGTTTGTTATCCCATATATACTCTCTTTCTGCATCAGAGAAACCACTACCAACTTTTACTATGTTGTTTTTATATTCCACCAATACTGCTCCTAATTTACCACTATGTTTACCTTGTCCCTCTTCAAATCCTACAATTCTTAAGTCTGCAGTTTGCATAACTTTTACTTTTAATAGAGTCTTACTTCTTTTAAATTCGTAATTTGAATCCATTAAGTTAACCATTAAGCCTTCTGCTCCTTTTTCTTTGTAAGTTTCAAGTAGTGATAATAAAGTGTCTATATTAGATCCTCTATATAAAGGTTTTATAAATGTTATTTTGCTATCCACTTCTGTTTGAGTTTGGATAGTTAACAACTTCATTAATCTATCATAGTATTTTGTTTTACAATCTAGGTTTTCAAACTCTTCAATTTCTAAAACATCA
>ENA-OOWO01001754-OOWO01001754.1-human-gut-metagenome-genome-assembly--contig:-NODE-1754-length-13546-cov-1.878141_pt1 | contig 13546 bp, 9 predicted proteins | sample MGYA00241579_ERZ501327 | MGnify/ENA primary metagenome ERZ501327 (study PRJEB25962, sample SAMEA2042836) | human gut metagenome | biome: human gut; feature: human-associated habitat; material: faeces...
TGACTATTATATATATAAACGGCACAATTGTCAAGAGTTAATTTTCCTTTTTTTAAAATAGTTGTCGTTTCGAAGTTCGCCGCCGAGACTTGTGTAAAAACGCATAATTTTATATGTTTTTGACGCTTTTACATATTGCAAATCCGCAGATTTATTATATAATTATAAAAACAGACTTTTATCCGGTTTTGTTTTTGTACAAAACATACATCAAGCGAGGTGAGAACTTGTACGGACTTATAGATCATCAGGAAGAAATTAACCGTCTTATGTCACGTTACGGCGTAAAATTCGGACTTTATAAAAACAACAAATTCAATGAACGGCTTTTCCCCTTTGACACCATACCGCGCATAATACCGAAAAACGAATTTGAATTTCTTGAAAAAGGCTTGAAGCAACGCGTTTACGCTCTTAATTTGTTTTTAAACGATATTTATTCCGACAAAAAAATCATACGCGATAAAATAATTCCCGAAGAATTCATATATACTTCGCCGGGCTTTTCCGCACCGTGCGACAAGCTGACTCCGCCTAAAAAGATATATAATCACATTTCGGGTATAGATTTGGTACAAGGCAAGGATATGTGCTGGTATGTACTTGAGGACAATTTACGCATACCCTCCGGCGCGTCATATCCGATGATAGCGCGCGAGCTTTGCCGCAGAGCAAGTCCCGACACGTTCCAAAACAATTCGGTAGACGACAACCGCGACTACGGCGAGCTTTTACGCCGTGTTCTCGATGATGTAAACACCGGCGGAATCAACGTGATTTTGACACCCGGCCGATACAACTCAGCTTTCTTTGAGCATTCGTACCTTGCGGAGCGCACAAAGGCTGTATTTGCTATGCCGCAGGATCTTTTCGTTGAAGGCAACGTGCTTTATTACAGTGAATATTCCGGTAAGCGACAGCGCGTAGGCACGGTTTACCGCCGAATTTCAGACGAATACATTGACCCTATGACATTTTACGCAGGCTCTCTTCTCGGAGTACCGCATATCATAGATTCTTACAGAGCCGGAAATGTTGCGATTGTAAATGCGCCCGGGAACGGCATAGCGGATGACAAGGGCGTATATTATTTCGTCCCGCAAATGATAAAATATTATCTCGGCGAAGAACCGATACTAAACAATGCCGTTACCTATCTGCCGATAATAAAAAAAGATCTCGATTATATAATCGAAAATCTGCCATCGCTGGTTATAAAAGATGTATCGGAGTCCGGAGGCTACGGAGTCATATTCGGAAATACTCTGTCTAAAAACGAACTCTCTGCCATAAAAGAAGCCGTTAAAACGTCGCCGCGCCGATTTATAGCGCAGGAGGTAATAGACTTTAAAGGGCTCAAGGTTTTTGAAAACGGCAGGCAAGTCGAAAGGAAAGCCGATCTTCGGGCATTTATACTCTACGGCGACGAAATAAAAGTTTGGCACAGCGGTCTTACACGCTATTCTCAAGATCCGGAGTCCTTTGTTGTAAACTCATCTCAGGGAGGAGGATTTAAAGACACATGGGTATTATCTCGATAAAATCCACGGACAATCTCTTTTGGCTCGGCAGATATGTTGAGCGCGTCTTTACCACTCTTCGCGTTTTTTCGGAATATTACGATAAAATGATAGACAAAGACGAAAACGCCTATATTGATTTTTGCAACAAGCTCGGTATAGAAAACACATATTCATACAAGCAGGAATTTATAACGAAATATCTTTTTGATGAAAACGACCCGAATTCTGTTATGAGTAATTTACTCTGCGCCTATGATAACGCCGTTGTTATGCGTAACGAGATAAGCTCCGAAACGCTGTCATATATTCAAATGGCGGTAAATTATATGGAGCAAGGCAGAGAGAGCAGCGCACCGATGCTCAAATTGCAGGAGGTATTTGACTGCATATTTGCCTTTTGGGGCAGCGCCGACGACTTTGTTGAATCGGAGACAACGAGAAATATACTGAAGTTCGGCAGAAGCGTTGAAAGACTTGACCTCTATACCCGTTTTTCCTTTTCTCCGACTCTCATCAAAAAGGAATTCAGTATACTTTTAAACCGTCTTTACAAAGTCGGCGTAGACTGTAACATAGACGCTATCAACACCCTTATGAACATCATTCTCGAAAAAGATGAGTACAGCGACTACGACCTATATACCGTGCGCGACGAGTTGTCTAAGGTATTTATTACGGCACCGCAGTATTGATCAAAAAAGGAAGATAAACGTGAAGCACATCAAATTTTTTTACAGTATGAAAATTGATTTTTCGTCCCCTGTGATAAGGCACTGCTTTTCTTTGAGATGCTTGCCGTTTGATACGCCGTCGCAGAGGATAGAGCTCATAAACGTGGACATAGAGCCGCATAACATGCTTACCGAAACGGCCGACGGCTTCGGCAACAGAGTCCTCACCGACAGAATTATCGAGCCTCACTCAAAATTCGTTGCAATAGTTGAGGGAAAAGCGAGTTTAGATTTTTCAAAGCGCGAAAAGGAAGAGCTTAACTGTATTTATAAATATCCGTCGCAGCACACGGTACCCAGAGAAAAAATCATTGAACTCGTGTCGGGGCTCGGTGATATGGCAAACCTTACCGCGCTTGAGACCGCACAGGCGGTTTCAAAAAGAATCGGCGAAGTATTCAGCTATAAAAGCGGCGTAACAAATATAAATACCACAGCGGAAGAGGCACTGCACCTCGGGTGCGGCGTTTGTCAGGACTACGCGCATATATTTTTATCGGCGGCAAGACTTTCGGGCGTTCCGGCAAGATATGTTGCAGGCATACAAAAAGGAACCGGTGAAACGCACGCCTGGGCAGAGTTTTACGACGACGGCATATGGGTCGGAATTGACCCGACTAATCACAGAATGTGCGATGAAACGTACCTTGCGCTAAGCCACGGCAGAGACTTTGCGGACTGCGGCATCAACCGCGGGCTGTTTATCGGCGGAGGCACTCAAACACAAAGCATCGTGGCTACGGTGGAAGAAATATAAAAATGAGTGGTTATCCACGCCCATTAAACAAAGTGTTCTCATCTTTTCAGAGCGAGCGAATACGAATGCTCGAATTGCGGCACAAAAGCGACAAGCCCTATACAGAGTGTCCGCACTGCGGCTCGGAAATGACATCGTATCAAAGCTACCGCAGTTATGACCCGAGTTAGATTGACGAAATGCGGATTACGACGAGATGTTCGGCGACGATGACGACTGAAAGCAGAATTTGTTTCAAAAAAAGAATCGAGCAGCGTATATCTGCTCGATTCTTTTCTCTTTTATCGAATGTTGTTTTTTATCACCGACCAACTGTCTGTTAACCGTTCGAGATTATATGACGCATTGGCGGGACTTGTTGACGGCAAAGCCACGGTATCTCTGCCGACGGTATCTTTAATATACTTATTAAACAATTTTTCGCTTGTTTTGCCGTTTGAGTAGATTTGTCTTATACTGCAGGAGGATAAAATCGCCCCTATATCATTCGGTATAACATTTTTAATAGAGCTGTCGGAAGAACCCACTATATCGCAACTTTTTATAACGTCCCAAAGCGCGATATTATGGCTCTGCAAAAGAGCTGTTTTTTCTTCATTAGACGATGGCACCGCACAGCCGAGTACGGCGGCGAGCACACGCCAAAAACGATTTTGGGGATGCCCGTAGTAAAAGGATACTTCCCTTGATTTAACCGACGGAAATGAACCGAGAATCAATATTTTGGAATTGCCGTCATAAATCGGCGGTATAGTATGCAAAAGGTGCTCCGAAGTCATTGGTTTTTATCCTCAACTATTCTGTAATATGTTCTTGCCGTTACAGCATACACCAAAACGTAAATAATTGCAAATACGGATATTGTTGCGACGGTGCACCAGAAGAACAGCGTAACATTGCTGAGGTTCAGCAGCTTTAATAGCTTTGTAATTACTTTAAATCCGAAGCAGATATGAATTACGGCTGTAACGAGCGGCAGGAAAAATACGGTGAGCACCTGGGAATGGATACTCTTTTTGACCTCTTTTTTGCTCATTCCGACATTTTGCATTATTACATAACGCTGCTTATCGTCATAGCCCTCGGAAATCTGTTTGTAATAAATTATCAAGACCGTTGCAACAAGGAAGAGAAGTCCCAAGGTTATGCCTATAAAGAACAGACCGCCGTACAGAGACATCATACTGTCGCGAGAGGTTTCGGCACAATTTAAATCGACTGCGGAGGTCTCGCTTATATCGCAAAAAAGAAGCGATATATCCTTCATATACCCCTTTTGCACATCTTTCGGCGCATCGGTATCAAAGCCGTAGGCGAAGCTCAGGTCGGTGTGAGAGACGTCTGCACCCTCGCTTTTGTAACCCATGGAATTATATATCGACATGGCGGCTTTCTCATCGGAAACAATATAGTAGCTGTAATTTGAGGTAAACGCCGAATAAGAGTCAATAGTAGGGAAAACGTCCACGGTATGCTTTATTTTATATGCGTCGTCGCCGAATTTAACCGTACCCGAAAAAGCCTTGCCGCGCGGCGTATAAGACAGCACCTCATCGCTTTGGAGCGTTTCGTTTTGCCCTGTTATCCTGTTGTATTCCGATACCGGTATCAGCGTCACAATGTCTACTCCGAGTCCGTCGTTGTAGTCGGGGGTTACGGTAGCCGTATAGCCGCTGTCGTTAGCGTAAGACGAAAATGAGAGATAGCGGTAATAAAGCTCGTTCTTACTTTCTATACCGTATTTTTGAGCCTGCGTCGTCATAACATCGGCATAATCTTTGCAATTTTCCGTTGTTGCGTTTTGCACGTCGATATAAATATTGCGAGGATACCGCGTGCGCATAATGTCCTCCGTACCGGCATATAGCGATACCGTAGTGGACACGGTGACAAGCACCGCGGTGGAAAGAATGCAGATGCTCGCAAGTCCTGCCGCATTTTGCTTCATACGGTATATCATACTTGAAACAGAAGTAAAATGCTTTGCTTTATAGTAATATTTTTTATTTTTTCTGAGAGCTTTTAATATCCATATACTGCCCGAGGAGAAAAGCATAAAGGTTCCGACTATTACGAGCAAAACCGCCGCAAAGAACGCGCCCATCGCCGTTATCGGTGATTTTACAACGAGAGCTATGGTATAGCCTGAAGCTAAAAAGGCTGCACCTAAAACAGCCGTAAGCACCTTTGCCTTCGGCTCTTTTTCGCCCTTATTTCCACCTTTTAAAAGTTCAACGGGATTTGATAGGCTGATGCATAAAAGATTATGTGCAAGATTCAAAAGAGCTATTGCGCCGAATACCAAAGCAGTAATGTCAACTGTTGACTGATAAAATCTGAAATCAATATTTCCGCCGAATTTCAGTATTTTAAGCAGCAACAAAAAGGTCAGCTTTGAAAAAAGCGCACCTATGGCGATGCCTGCCGCAGTTCCGAAAATATAGGTATAGGCAGTTTCAATAAAGAGTATTTTCGCTATATGGCGTTTTTCCATACCGAGAATGTTGTATAATCCGAATTCCTTTTTACGTTGTTTAATAAGGAAGCTGTTTGTGTAAAATAAAAATATGGCAGAGAAAATACCGACTGTTGCAAGGGCAAACGTCAAGAGGGAATGCAGAGCGTCGCTATCTGCCCATTTTATGTTTGCTATTGTGCCGACCACAAAAAACATAGCTGTTGTAAATATACACGTCAAAATATACGGCACATATGTTTTACGATTATTTTTAAGATTTTGAACGGCAAGCTTTGAATAGAAAAAATTATTCATTGCTCTCACCTCTCGTTGCCATTGCGGTCAGAGTGTCCGAAATCTTCTGGAACATCTCGTCGTTATCCATACTTCCGCGATAAATCTGATTGAACACCTCGCCGTCCTTTATGAACATAATCCTGTTGGCGCAGGACGCCGCCTTTGTGGAGTGAGTAACCATCAAAATGGTCTGACCCTCCTCATTAAAATCGCCGAACAGCTTTAAAAGAGCATCGGAAGCCTTTGAGTCAAGCGCACCGGTGGGTTCATCAGCCAATACGATCTGCGGATTTGTTATGAGAGCTCTTGCGACGGCGGCACGCTGCTTTTGTCCGCCCGAAACCTCATATGGAAACTTTGAGAGTATATCGGTAATTCCTAACTTTTCGGCAAGGGGTCTCAACCTCTTTGCCATTTCATCGTACGGCTTACCCGAAAGCACAAGAGGAAGGAAGATATTGTCCTTTAAAGAGAATGTGTCCAAAAGATTAAAATCCTGAAATACAAATCCGAGATTATCGCGCCTAAACGCCGAAATTTCTCTCTCTCCTATTGCTGATAGACTTCTGCCGTTCAACAGCACCTCTCCGCTCGTAGGCTTATCAAGCGACGCCAAAATATTAAGCAAGGTTGTCTTACCGGAACCCGACTCTCCCATTATTGCAACATACTCACCCTTTTCCACGGAGAAACTGACATTGGAAAGAGCTTGAACGTGCGCTCCGCCGAAACGGGTCGTATAAACCTTTTTCAAATTGTTTACTTCTAAAAGCGGCATAATAATTACCGTAGCCTTTCTGCTACAAATATTACATAAACAAACACGGTTAACCCTTGCTGTAGCCGTACAAGGCGTGACGGGAATTTTGTCTGTCTCAAAATCATAACCGAATAGCTTTTCTTTTTCGGTGTGATTTTACGTACCGAATGTATCCCTTTGTTTATTGCACGTTCAGTATATCAAAACGGAGAATCGCAAGCCATCGAAAAGGCTTACAATTCCCCTTTTAAACTTACATTTATGTAAGGTAGCGTTATTCCACTCCGAGGCTGACGGTGTCAAGACAAAGTTTGACCGCAGTCCCCTTTCCCACCTCGGAGGTCACCGTAATTGTGTGGGAGAGCTTTGTAAGTATCTTTTTGCAGAGAAAAAGTCCTATTCCCGTAGATTTTTTATCCTCTCTGCCGTTGAAGCCCGTAAAGCCCTTTTCAAAAATACGAGGTAAGTCCTCAGACCTTATTCCGATACCGTTATCGGAAATGACAAGCGTTTTCGCAGTATTTTCATCCAAATAAATATTGATTTCACCCTCGGACGTATATTTCAACGCATTTGAAATAAGCTGTTCGATTACAAACGACAGCCACTTCTCATCGGTAAGCACACGGCAATTGATGTCGCCCACAATAACCTTTGTCTTTTTACGCAGAAATTGCTTTCTGTATTTTTTAACCGCCGCTCTAACTATTCCGCCTAAATCATAGCTTTTGATTTCGAGGTCGGAAGAGATGCTGTCGGAACGGATGTACTGAAGCACCATTTCAACATATTGCTCTATTTTAAAAAGCTGCTCTTCAAGCTCGTCGTTTTCCGGAGAACAGTCTGTTTGCAGCAGCAACCTCATAGCGGCTATGGGAGTTTTTATCTGATGCGCCCAGAGAGTAAAATAGTCCGCCGAATCGCTGTATTTGCGATTCATACGTGTTTCGGCATCTGTTTTGAGTGCGGACATCTTTTCGGCAATATCGGCAAGGTCCTTTTTTATTGGGTCCTCATAATCCGGCAATTTAAGAACGGCATACTCTGCGTCGTTTTTAATTTTTTCAAGTCTCTTATGCTTTTTGTATACCGAGGAAAAACGCAGAACAAATACAATCAAGAGAATTACGGCGGAGATGAGCGTCGCATACAGCACCGGCTCCGTTTCCACTCCGTAAAGCCAGAACACCGTATAAAATACCGCCGCTGCAAATACAAACGATAATACGGACAAGATATTGCCCGCCATATATCCGAAAAGTGCTTTAAACCAATCTTTCATAAAACCTACCTGACTATATAACCGAGACCCTTTTTGGTAACTATAAAGTCGCAAAGCCCGGCATCTTCAAGCTTTTTGCGAAGCCGCGTCATATTTACCGTGAGTGTGTTGTCGTCAATAAAGCTGTCGCTTTCCCAAAGCTTATCCATAATCATATCGCGCGGGACAACCTTGCCCGAATTCTCCATAAGCAGTTGCAAAATTTTAAACTCATTTTTCGTAAGCTCGGTTTTTTTGCCGTTAAAATCTATCGTCGCGTCATTGAGGTTGAGTATTGCACCGCCATGTTCGATAACCGACGTTGTCCCCGAAAAAGAATACGTGCGGCGCATTACCGCCTGCACCTTTGCAGTGAGAACGCTCAAATCGAACGGTTTGGATATAAAATCGTCACCGCCCATATTAACAGCCATAACTATATTCATTTTGTCGCTTGCCGAGGAAATAAATATTATAGGCACATTTGAAAACTTGCGTATTTCGCCGCACCAGTAAAATCCGTTAAAATACGGCAAAGATATATCAAGGAGTATAAGCTGCGGCGCAAACGACACTACCTGTTCGGTTATGTTTTTAAAGTCAACAACAAAATCCGCATCATAATCCCATTTGCAAAGATGCTCTTTAAGGGTTCTCGCTATGACCTTATCGTCTTCAATTATAAGTATCTTTTGCATAGTTTCACCTTCATATGTATTGTAACACGAATACGGCAACTTGTCGATATAAAACAAAAATCGGCGCGGTATAAGACAATACTGCCCTATACTGCGCCGAAATGAGCGGTTAAATTATATCAGTCTACTCTCTTGTCGCCGAAGAAGAAGAGCGCAACGGTACCAGGGCCCGTATGTGAGCCGATAACGGTGCCAACGCTGTTGATTTCGACCTTGCCGTTGAGCTTTTTGAATTTTGACTCAACAAGGTCGGCAACAGCTCTTGCGTCATCATAGCAGGCGGATTCGGAAATGTAGCACTTGCCGCTGTAATCAAGACCGCCGTCTGCGTGCTCGACCATACGGTTAACTATCTCTTCAATAACCTTTTTCTTTCCGCGGTACTTTGTTCTCGGTATAAGCTTGCCGTTATTATCCATATTGAGGAGCGGACATATGTTGAGCATTGTACCGAAAATCTGCGCGGTCTTTGTTATTCTGCCGCCGCGATAATAGCTTGTAAGGTCGGTAGAAAAGAACCAATGATGAACATTGAGCTTACGCTCCTCGGCAAAATCACGAACCTCTTCTATGCTCTTGCCGCTGTTTTTAAGCTCTGCCAAAGTGTCCATTAAAAGACCGTAGCCGGAGGAAGCACCGAGAGAGTCTACTATATATATTTTTCTGTCGGGGTACTCTTCGAGAAGCTCGTCACGCGCAATGCAGGCGGAATTATATACGCCCGAAAGTCCGGTTGAAAGAGAGACGTGAAGAATATCCTTGCAGTCCTTTAAGAACTCTGAAAAATACTCCTTGAACTGACCGACGTTGACCTGGGAAGTGGTAGGCTCGGCTCCGTCGGCTATTCTCTTGTAGAACTCGGCGAACGGCATTGATTTACCGAGGTCATCGGGATACTCCTTACCGTCCATATTGAAGTGAAAGCAAACATAATGCACTCCGATTTTATCAAAATGCTCCTGTGAAAGATCTGCCGTGGAGCAGCAGCTTAAAATATAATCTGACATTAGATATACTCCTTAATTTTCTGTATCTGTCACCGGTAAAACTTCCGGTATTTTTGTTTTAGGTTTGCTCTGAACGCTCCAGGCTATGTTAATTGCATGGTCTGCCACACGTTCAAAGTCTGTTATTGTGTTTATAAACAGCATTCCCGCACGGGTTGTACATTCGTGACTGTTGAGCCTGTCAATATGAGCTTGCTCAAAAGTCTCCTGCATTTTATCAACCTGCGCCTCAAGGGAATTGAGTCTTTCCGCCGTTTGTACACTCAGATTTTGCTCCGAAAAAGCATCTACCGAGCCGTCAATCAGCGAAATGACGGTACTATGCATAGTTTTTAACTCTTTTTCACCCTCCTCTGAAAGCTCTATATTTTCATTTACACGCGACAAGGCGGCTTCCTCAAGGTTTGTCGCGTGGTCGCCTATGCGCTCTATGTCGTTTATAACATGGAACAGTCGACCGATATATTTAGCGTCCTTATAGCTTAAATCAAGAGAGTTTATCTTGACCAGCACGGGCGTTATATTGTGATTGAGATAATTGATAATCTTTTCGGTGTGATTTACTTCGTCAAAATGCTTAATTTCCTTGTTTATAAGGTCGCTTGACGCAATATCGAAATTGCGTCTTGCCAAAGCAGCCATACGAAGTACCTCTTTCCCCACCTGCACTACGGCAAGCGGAGGGGTGTTGAGCATTCTCTCGTCAATAAACTGAAGGTGCATTCCGTCGTCCTCTTTACCCTTTTTGTCGGGGACAAGAATGCAGGAAAGCTTTACAAGGACGCCGGCAAACGGGAACATTATTATGGTGCTCACTACGTTAAATATGATATGAACAAGCGATATCTGCATCATCACGTTGTCACTCATAGCCTGTATCCACTTTGTAAACGGAAGGAACATAGATATGACAACAAAAACAACCGTGCCGATTACATTAAAGAGGATGTGCATAACCGCAGTACGTTTTGAATTTGTCTTTGTACCGATTGTCGAAAGAAGCGCGGTAACACAGGTACCTATATTCTGACCGAAAATAATATATACCGCGAACGAAAGCGGCACAAGCCCCTGCGATGCGAGAGCCTGAAGTATGCCTACGCTTGCCGCAGAGCTCTGTATAACGCCCGTAACTCCGGCGCCTATGAGTATGCCTACAAGAGGATTGTCCGCATTTATAATCCAATTGCGGAAAACCTCGGAATCCTTAAGCGGATCCATGGCGTTTTGCATAAGCTCCATACCCATAAACAGCATGCCGAAACCGGCGAGTGCCTGCCCGACATATTTCAGCGAATTCTTTTTGGCAAAAAGAATCATAAATGCGCCTATAAATATAGCTATCGGAGCTATCCCGGTAAGATTCAGCGAAACAAGAACGCTTGTGGTTGTGGTACCGATATTTGCACCCATAATAACGCCTATCGCCTGCGTTAAATTCATAAGACCCGTATTAACAAAGCCCACAACCATAACCGTGGTTGCCGAGGAGCTTTGTATAAGCGTTGTTATGAGAAAGCCGACAAGTACCGCAAGAAAGCGGTTTTTTGTCATTTTTTCAAGTAAATGCTTAAGACGCGACCCGGCTGCAAGCTCAAGTCCCTCGCCCATCAGCTTAATACCGTACAAAAGCAAGCCGAGACCGCCTGCAAAGGTCAGATAATTAGTAATACTCAAATTTTTTCCCCTTTAAAATACTCAGTTTTCCGCTTCTCTGCGTTTTTCGCTGAGCTTGAATTCCTTGCCGTCTTCACCCATGTGATATATTGTTTTGCTCACGGAAATACCGCTTTTACCGGTTACCCTTGAATAGTTTACGCCTTTTTTGCGAAGATAAGTTTTATACCACTCAAGTCTTCTTAAAAAGTCCTTGTATCTTCTGTTTTCAAGATTTGTCCACGCGACCTCGGATAGTGCCAAAATACGCGGATAGACGGAAAACTCCAATGCACGCTCCGAATCTACCCATTCAGTCCACATTTCGGCTTCTATACCTATTACGCGCTGCCCGGATTTTCCGAACCCGGATTTAACGGTATTATATTTATACACTTTTTTAAGCGATATAACAGAATATTTGCAGTCAAAGTAAAAATACGCTGTGGGAGAAAGAATAATATCACGCTTATATGACTGCCTTTTGACCTCGCCCGAATTTGACGGCAGCCAATACTGACACGTAATATCAGGAGAAAAGCTGTCATTGATGCAATCGTTCCAGGCAATGGGTGTTTTGCCGTATTTTTTAAGAATCTCGCCTATGCGAGTCATATAGTAGCCCTGAAGCTCCTTTGAGTTTTTAAGACCGTTTTTCTCTTTTGCCGCACGGCACTTGGGACAATCATCCCATATCTTGTGCCCCTTTGAGGCCTCGTCTCCGCCTATATGGAAATGTGTGCTTGTAAAGAGCGGACAAATCTCGGAAAACAGCTTGTCAATGAAATCATACGCATCTTCGTTTCCCGGGCAAATCGCAGCATCAAATATACCGTTTTCGCAAGTAGGCTTGAATTCACGCGGCTTACAGGCAAATTCCGGATATGCGGCAAGCAGAGCCGAAGCATGACCCGGCAAATCAATTTCTGGAATAACCTCTATATTAAGCTTTGCGGCGTACGCCACAATATTCTTTATTTCATCCTGCTTATAGTAATAAAAATATTCTCCGCCGCGGTGCTTTAAGCCGAGTCCCTCAAGCCCGGCATATTCACGTTTAGAGCCTATTTCGTTGAGCTTCGGGAATAATTTACTCTCTATTCTGAAACCCTGATCATCGGAAAGATGCCAATGGAACTTATTTAATTTCAGCATTGCCATATTGTCAAGCAATTTTTTTACGGCTTCCGTGCCGAAGAAGTGGCGGCACTCGTCAAGCATAAATCCGCGATATTTAAATGCAGGCTTGTCGCTTATGTAAAGTCCGTTTATAACTGCCCTACCGTCTGTTTTTTCGGCCTGCATTATTATGGTTTTCAGCGTGACAGCCCCGTAAAACGCACCGGAAGAAGATGAAGCCTTTATCATTATACCGTCTGTGGAAACCGAAATAGAGTAAGCCTCGTTTTCCATCCCGGCTACCTTTTGAAATTTAATTGCACCCTCGCCTTTTACTGGCTTTGTTCTGAGATAATCGGTCAAATATCTACCCGCAGAAACAAACTCGGGTGAGCAAAGGACCTCGGTATTTGAAGAAATTACATATGTACCGTCCTTTGAAGTATAGTTATTCGGCTTGGGAATAATATTGTATTTAAGCATTTCCAATAACCCTTTCGCAATAAATAATATCCTTTTATCTCAGAAATTACCATTGTGGTAATTATAACAAAAATAAAAGGATATTAAAAGTCTTATTTCAATTTCTGCGTTAATTTCTCATAAATCTCTATAATTTTAAACCGAGGTTCAAATTTTGGGTTACTTTCTACAACTTTAAGCTCATCCTCTGACAAAATGTCTTGAAGCTTCGCATCATCGGATGACTCGGCTGCGGGCAGACACATAGGCGGAAACATAACGCACCACCAATTTTTGCCTTTCCCCTCTCCTATTATGACGCGCACGGCCTCATATTCACCGGCAGGCAAAGTTATACGATCATCATAAGTTCGCGTCGAAAAAAAGTCCTTGCCTATTTCGAGCCTTACATCATAATCGAAGCCGTTTTTCCGTATTACCTCGCGCGCCGTCTCTTCAAGCCGCTCCTTTTGCGGAATAAGCAGCTTTTCGGCATTCGCACTTGTCAAAGAACCGTTAAATATCTCCTCCCCTTCATTGAGCACGGCATCGCGCACCTTAAGCTTCAGTATTTGGTCCTCGTCACTGTCGGAATTAGCTATTACATGCATACGCAAAACGTCGCGTCTTACATCGCCGCACGACGCGGCAAATGACACAAAGCTGAAAATCGACGTTATGACAAATGCTGCGGCTAACGATATTTCAAATCTTCGAATAAGCTTTTCTGTTTTTGATTTCATATGTTTTTCATCCTTTCGTAAGGTAATTATTGGAAGAAAAATCATATTTATACAAAAAACGTTTTCCATACTCT
>ENA-OOWO01001775-OOWO01001775.1-human-gut-metagenome-genome-assembly--contig:-NODE-1775-length-13441-cov-2.704169_pt1 | contig 13441 bp, 7 predicted proteins | sample MGYA00241579_ERZ501327 | MGnify/ENA primary metagenome ERZ501327 (study PRJEB25962, sample SAMEA2042836) | human gut metagenome | biome: human gut; feature: human-associated habitat; material: faeces...
ATTTGGTATCCGCAACATCCCGACCGTTCTTTTCTTCAAAGACGGAAAGGTAGTGGACAAACAGGTAGGTGCTGCTCCTAAAACTACATTCGTATCTAAAATCGAAGCTCTTTTATAATTTAATAGCGCGAAGCATTTCGCGTTTTCCAGGGGGGCCGGGTATTCTTTCGACAGAATATCCGGCTTCTTTCATCATACGTCTGACGACACCTTTCGCACAATAGGTTGTCAAAACACCGCCTTCGGTCGTATGGGTATACAACCGGTTGAAGATTTCCTGATTCCACATCTCCGGCTGCTTATCGGGAGCGAACGCATCAAAATAGACCAGGTCGATCCGATCCGGCAAAACACATGTATTACTGTCTCCTTGTATTTTATGCAGTCCAAAGAGATCTGTAACCTGAACCGCAACATTCCATTCCGCCTGATGCAAGGCTTGGAAAACATCTTTCCGTCCGGCACAGATCATTTCGCCGTAATTCAAGCACTCGATCACGTCCATATCAAGCGGATAAAGTTCAACCGAATAGTAATGTATTTTCCGTTGATGCACCTCGGCATCCAACAAAGTCAAGAAGGCATTGAGCCCAGTACCGAAACCTATTTCCAGAACGACGATTTCTTTCCGTTCCAGATGGTGTAACCCAGCTTCAATAAAGACATGGCGCGACTCCTGCACGGCGCCGTTCACAGAATGGTAGTGTTCGTCCATTTCGGGGATAAAAAGCGTATGGCTCCCATCCGCCGTCAGTTGCAATTCCCGTTTGATATGATTCGTTGCGTTCTGCATGTATTTCTATAATATGCCTGCAAAGGTAAGTTTTTAATCCCGGTTTTTATATACCTTTGTAACCATAACAAGAATCAAAGATGACCAAAAAATTTATCTTTCTTTTACTCTTGATGTTTACGGGTTTACAAATAATGCAGGCCCAACAAACATATTCAATAAAAGGGATTGTAAAAGATGCCGCCAACGGCGAACCGGTTAGCTTCGCCAATGTCGTCATCTGGAACACGATAGAAGGGACTGTCACTGATTCGATCGGCCAATTCGAGATCACCGGAGTCTCTCCCGGAAGCTATCGCCTGCAAGCCTCCTTTATCGGTTATAAACCAACAGTTACGGCTGAATTCAGAATTTCCAACAAGGACATGTTTTTTCCGATCGAGCTGGAAGAAAGTAGTGAAAGCCTGCAAGAAGTGAACATTGTCGCCTCTCCTTTCCGCAAGACGGCAGAAAGTCCGCTCGGACTGCGCGTGATCGGATTCAAAGAGATCGAGAAAAGTGCCGGAGGAAACCGGGACATATCCAGGGTCGTACAATCTTTTCCTGGTGTGGCATCTACGGCTGCTTTCCGAAACGACCTGATGGTCAGAGGCGGAGGCCCGTCTGAGAACCGTTTCTTTCTCGATGGCGTAGAAATACCGAACATCAACCACTTCTCCACACAGGGAGCATCCGGAGGTCCTGTCGGGATCATTAACCCAGATTTCATACGCGAAGTCGATTTCTACTCTGCAGCCTATCCTGCCGCGCGTGGAAACGCTCTTAGCTCGGTTCTTGATTTCAAGTTGCAAGACGGAAACAAAGAAAAATTCTCCCTACGGGGAGTGATAGGAGCTTCAGATATCGGATTCTCTGCCAACGGACCGGCCGGCAAGAAGACGACCTACCAAGTGTCTATTCGCCGTTCATACCTTCAGTTCCTGTTCGACATGATCGGACTGCCTTTCCTGCCGACCTTCACAGACGCACAATTCAAAGTAAAACATACATTCGACCGGAAAAACGAACTGACGATCCTGGGACTGGGAGCCATAGACGACATGAAACTCAACACCGGTATGGAAGACATGAGTGAAAAGAACCAGTATCTCTTAGCCTACCTGCCGGTGGTCAAGCAAAAGACATACACATTAGGAGCTGTTTACAAACATTACTCTGGCAAAAACATCTATTCGCTAATTGTCAGCCGGAGCCAGTTAAACAATAAGAATATCAAATACAGGGATAATGACGAAAGTTCGGAAGAGAACCTGACTCTCAATTACCGTTCGGACGAAATCGAAAATAAACTGCGCAGTGAAAATATATTCCGTTTTCCTTTCTTCCGGCTGAATGTCGGCGGAAACCTCGAATATGCGACCTACACCAATCGTACATACCAGAAACAGTTCACCACGATCCCCAGAGTGATCAACTATCACACAGATCTAGGACTTTTGAAATGGGGGCTTTATGCCACAGCCATATACGAAAGCGACAACGAGCGTTTCACCGCTTCTTTAGGAGTACGGGCGGATGCCAACGACTATTCGCCGGAGATGAACAACCTCCTGGATCAATTCTCGCCCCGTCTCTCCCTTTCCTACCGTTTGTTTGGAGCGGTCTATCTGAACGGAAGCATCGGCAGATATTACGAATTGCCACCTTACACGGTTCTAGGATTCAAAGACAATCAAGGTAATTACCTGAATAAAGCCAACCACCTGACTTATATCCGAAGCGACCAGGCAGGACTCGGACTGGAATATCGCCCTTCCTCGTATCTGAAATTCTCGGCAGAAGGTTTTTACAAGAAATACGACCAATACCCGATGTCATTAGTCGATAGCATTCCACTCGCCTCCAAAGGTACGGACTACGGGGTTTTAGGAAACGAAGCGGTCAGCTCGACCGCCACAGGAAGAGCATACGGCCTCGAACTTACCGGCCGGTGGTATAATTATAAAGGGCTGACTTTTATCGCTTCCTACACCTATGTCCGGAGCGAATTCAAGGATGGACGCGGGAGCGGAAAATACATTCCGTCAGCTTGGGACAACCGCCATCTCTTTACATTCAGCGGAACCTACGCACTGCCCAAAAACTGGGATATAGGAGCTAAATTAAGAGTTGTGGGCGGTGCGCCCTATACCCCTTACGATGTTGAAAAAAGTAGCCTGGTCGAAGCTTGGGACGCCAGCGGCAGTCTCTATTACGATTACAGCCGCTTCAACAGCGAACGGTTAAAACCTTTCACCCAACTGGATATCCGGATAGACAAGACCTTCTATCTGAAAAAGTTCATGTTGGGGGCCTATATTGACATTCAGAATATTCTGAATTCCAAATATAAAGAACAGGATGTGTATATCAAAACAGGTAAAATCCTAAATCCGGACGCACCTCTCGACCAACAACGATATGAACTAAAACCTGTAGAACGACGTACCGGGACCCTATTACCCAGCATAGGACTCATGATCGAATTTTAGAAAAGTGTTGATTTATGCAAGCTTATACCAAACAATTCCTATTTTTGCATGCGGGATTCAAAAGGAATCTATTTGGGAGTTTAGAATAATATTTACTTAATGGGCAAATCATCAGACTACAAAGTAATGTACAGATGGCTATTTTTTTTCACTGTCATATGCCTACTCTTCACATGCCGGGTCCATGCTGATGAAAATAACCCTATCCTGATCATCAGTTCTTACAATCCCGACACACGCAATACGACGCAAAATATTTCCGAATTCATGGAAGAGTATAAGAAACAGGGGGGAAACTCGCCTGTCGTAATCGAGAACATGAACTGCAAAAGCCTGCCCGAAGCTCCCCTCTGGAAGGAAAGAATGCGTAAACTGCTGAACAAATATCAGGGAGAAAACAGCCCTAACCTGATCGTTATACTCGGACAAGAAGGATGGGCCTCCTACCTTTCTCAAGATGACAGCATAATCCGAGATATTCCGATACTTTGCGGCATGGTCAGCCGAAATGCCGTCTTATTACCTGACAGTAATATAAACGTAGCGGAATGGACTCCCGAAAGTGTAAATGTAGAAGACCTGAAAAACAAGAGAAGAAACCTGGCTGGATTCGTCTACAACTATGATATCAAAGCCAATATAGAACTGGTCCGGAAATTGTATCCGAGCACCAAACATTTTGCCCTTATCACAGACAACAGCTATGGCGGTATTTCTCTCCAAGCCCTGGTAAAAAAGGAAATCGGCAAAATAAAGGGGATAGACTTCATCCCTTTGGACGGACGTAAGAACGACATCTATAACATCATCGAGGAGATCAAGCAGTTACCCCCGCAAAGCATCATCCTTTTGGGAACCTGGCGTGTAGACGTCAACGACGGATATTATGTCGGCAACGCGACTTACACCATGATGCTGGCAAATCCCAAAGTGCCTGCATTTTCACTGACTTCCATCGGGCTGGGGCATTGGGCAATCGGAGGCTGTATACCCCAATACCGCTCCATAGGAAAAGATCTGGCCCGTCAGGCTCTCCACCTTTTAAAGGAACATCCTGAAAAATTGGACACAGAAACAATTCCGAACCTATATACATTCGATGCCAAGAAACTGAAAGAAAGGCACATCTCGACAAAAGAACTGCCTCCTCATTCCGTATTTATTAATACCGAGGTGGGATTATTCGTCCAATATAAATTTGAAATCCTATTGTTGGTCGCAATCGTGTTGTTACTGTTCCTGATCATGGTGCTTTACTTTTACCTGCGCACCAGCAAGCTGAAAAATAAATTACTGATCCTGATCGACAAACAGAAAGAAGACGAAATAGAACTGAGAAAAGCCAAAGACAAGGCAGAAGAATCCGACCGTTTGAAATCGGCTTTCCTGGCCAATATGAGTCATGAGATACGTACTCCGCTCAATGCAATAGTTGGTTTTTCGAGTATTTTGGCCACGGAAGTGTCTGAGGAAGAACGGGTGGAGTATCTCGATATTATAGAGCGGAATAATGAACTGCTGTTGCAGCTCATCAATGACATTCTGGATTTGTCGAAGATAGAAGCCGGTACATTGGAGTATGTCTATGCTAACGTGGATATCAATAAAATGGTGTCCGAGATAGAGCAGGCTACAAGTATCAGGCTGACCAATAAAGACGTGCGTCTGGTCACGGTTACGCCATTGCCCGGTTTGCTGCTGTATACCGATCAGCGCAGAATTACTCAGGTATTCAATAACTTCATCAGTAATGCGCTGAAGTTTACTGCTGCCGGTAGCATTACCATTGGTTACGGAATGCCCGAAAATAGCTATATCCGTTTTTATGTCACCGATACCGGGACGGGGATATCATCTGAGAATGCGCAGGGGATTTTTAACCGCTTTGTGAAGCTGGATTCCTTTAAGCAAGGTACCGGACTGGGACTGGCCATTTCGCAAAACATTGTGAAGGAACTGAAAGGAGAGATAGGGGTGGAGTCACAGTTGAGCAAGGGCTCCACTTTCTGGTTCACGTTGCCTTTTTATAAGATGGGCGCACACCGTTCTATCTTTCCTTGATGCGGTAAGCTCAATCCAATGAAGGGACATCGATTGTCTGGCTTTCCTCGTTCCAGTTGTCAATGGTGAATTCTCCGGATGATTCTTCGGAAAAGATGTCTCCCAGAGTAAGGGTCAGAGTCAGTTTGGAGTTTGCTTTCAAAGGTTCGTTCAATGTTTGTTTGAAACTTTTTACGTTTCCGTTTTTCAGTATGATGTTCATCTGGAATTCTGATTTCCCGAAAGAAGGGAAAAGCATGACGGTGGCATTGCTCATTTGCGTACCGTCGATGGAACGGACTAGAGGGAAGGCTACTGTGCGCGGGCTTCCCTGAGGAACGGCAGTGTAGAAATTTAGTTCTCCGGCAATATTAGTGATACGCACCACCATGCTGTCGATGCTCGAACTGAGGATGCCGTTATTCTTGTCCTTGATGATTACCTTCAGTCCGGTCACTACCCGTTTAAGGGATGCTTTCAGGTTTTCACTTCCGACGTTGGCAGGTTGGACGGTATGTACCAAGTCGAATACCGGATAATAGGTTGTGTCCGCTTCCATTTTGAATAAGGAAAAGTGTTGCTGGGACATGTCTTCGCCTAAGATGTAGGCCGGGTCCCTCATAAGAGGATGTGCATAAATCGGCTCCTCGTATTTAGGGGTTCCCCAGTAAATCATGTTATAGGGACCTGCGGGTAAGGATAATTCCCGATTGACGCCATCGTTATAGAAAGTTCCGTCTTTAACTTGGTAGTAACCGTAAAAAGGTGTCAGCTTTCGGTTTACATAGTTCCCATAATAAATAGAGGTGCCCGCCTTACAGGGCATGATGGTCAGTATGCCGGTCAGCGGGCTTTGTCCGCTTTCTGTGGACACGTCCATCAAGAGTCGTGGTGATACCAACTCACTGCTTTTTTCTATCTGGGGCGGATTGTCATTGGTGCAGCTTGCCACGATTGCGGCAAGTACTGCAAATACTACTAATTTTTTCATTATCTGTTAAGTTTTAGGTTGTACTTTCCTGAGAACGTTTTTAGAAAGAAATGGTTCTTTGTACTCCGGAGAAAGTATATTGGGGATGGAAAAGTGAGATGAAATCAATTCCAGCATTGAGGGGGATGGGAAGAATCTCCCCCCCCCCCTCTTTAAAAGGTTTAGAGAAGGGATGGAAAACAAATTATACCTTTTTTAGTAACATTTTAGAAGCCTTGATTAACGAAATCATATACTCTTCGTAACAATTTCTCGACATTCTTTTCTTGTTCCTCCATACATTTGCATCCGAGTTCTTTGGTATTAATTGAAGAACACAATGAATCTTTGATATTAACCATTAAATAATGTACAATGAGAAAAACATTCTTGGAAAAGTGCATAAATTTGCATTTGTGCCGCATTGCATGGGTACTGTTGCTATTGGTACCTGCAATCAGTAGCCTTCAGGCTAATCCTTCTCAAAACAAGGCCGTTACAGGAGTTGTGACATCGGCTACGGACAATGAACCGTTGATCGGTGTCAGTGTGCAGGTGAAAGAAACTGCTACAGGTGGTATTACCGATATTGACGGTAAATTCTCTGTGAATGCAGAACAAGGGCAGACGCTGATTTTTTCGTATATCGGTTATCAAACCCAGGAAATTCAGGTTGGTGCTTCATCCGTTATCAACGTGGTTCTGAAAGAAGATACGGAAATGCTAGATGAAGTAGTAGTAGTAGGTTACGGTGTCCAAAAGAAGAAACTGGTAACTGGTGCTACGGTTCAGGTAAAAGGTGATAACATCGCCAAACTAAATACAAACAACCCGTTGCAGGCTATGCAGGGACAAACTCCGGGTGTGAATATCACTTCAACTTCAGGACAACCAGGTGCTGATATGAAGGTGACCATTCGTGGTTTGGGAACTGTAGGTAATTCTTCTCCTCTTTATTTGATTGATGGTGTAGGTGGCGATATCTCCACGCTAAATCCTGCCGATATCGAGAGTATTGACATCCTGAAAGATGCTGCCTCTGCAGCTATTTATGGTGCGCAGGCGGCCAATGGTGTAGTGTTGATTACTACAAAATCGGGTAAGGAAGGTAAGGCTGTAGTTTCATTGGATGCTTATTATGGTATTCAGAATGTGGCACGTAAAGCAAATATGCTGAATGCGGAACAGTATATGGCCATCATGGATGAACAAGCATTGAATAGTGGCAATGCCGCTTATGATTGGAACAGCTTCAAGTCAATTCGCGATGCTAATGGTAACATATATGACACGGATTGGATTGATGCTATGCTCAAGGATGATGCCAAGACGCAAAGTTATACATTAGGTGTGACAGGGGGAACTGCCACTTCTACGTATGCACTTTCTTTAGGTTATATGCAGCAAGAAGGTATTGTTGGTGGTGCTGACGTATCCAATTACGAACGTTATAACTTCCGTATCAACTCCGACCACCAGGTCATCAAAAACCTTTTGAAGGTGGGTGAACAAGTGAGTTTCGTATATAAGAAAAATAATGGTACAAATGTAGGTGACTTGTATAACAATACGTTGCGCAGCGCATTTGCCACTTCCCCGCTGAGTCCTATATATAGTGATAATAATCTGTATGATAGTCCTTACAATGACACTAGTAGTAGCGATTGGCACAATTCTGATGGTAACCCTTATGGTTCCATGATGACCAACACTAATAATGAGAACAAGGCTGCCACTTTCGCCGGTAATGTATATGCGGAGTTGACTCCGATTAAGAATTTGAAGATACGTACTGTATTCGGTGCTACTTATGGTTCCAGTGAGTATCGCAGTTATACTCCCCTTTATCAGTTTGACATCTATACTAAGAATACGGAGAATACAAAAGTAAACCAGAACATGACTCATGGTTTGACGATGGTTTGGACAAATACTGCACAGTATGATTGGACCTTGGGTGAACATTCCTTCAATGCCTTGATTGGTATGGAATCCAGCCGCTATGAAGGCACTTATGTAGGGGCGAGAAATGGTATCCTGAAAGAAGGATTTGATGATTGGGACCACGCTTTTGTCAGCAACGGGTCAGCCACTACTCCCGAGCAGGGATTGGGTGCAGATGGTAAACCGAATGATGAAACACGTACCGTTTCCTACTTTGCCCGTTTGGGATGGAATTGGAAAGAGACTTATATGATTAATGCTACTGTGCGTGCCGATGGTTCTTCCAAATTTGCCAGTGGTCATCGCTTTGGCTACTTCCCTTCTGTATCGGCAGGTTGGACACTGACGAACGAGGCATTTATGGAAAGTACCCGCGAGTGGCTCGACTTCCTGAAACTCCGTGTCAGCTGGGGACAAGTAGGTAATCAGAATATTGATAACTACCAATATACAGCTCCTATCAAGAGCTCTACTACCAATTACTTGTTTGGTACGGGCCTTGGCTCTGCCAATCATGTCTGGGGTGCTTATCCTAGCCGTCTAGCCAACGAGAATGTGAAATGGGAAACTTCCGAGCAATATAATATCGGTATCGATGCCCGTTTCCTCAATGGATGCTTGGGTATGAATGCAGATTTTTATATAAAGACAACCAAAGATTGGCTGGTACAGGCTCCTATCCTTGCCACTGCCGGTACAGGTGCTCCTTACATCAACGGTGGTGATGTAAAGAATACCGGTATTGAACTGGCGCTGACTTGGAATGATGAAATAGGTAAGGATTTCCACTACAACATTGGTGTCAATGGTACTTACAATAAAAATAAGGTAGGAAATATTCCTACTGAAGATGGCATTATTCATGGTAATACAAACCAGCTGTATGACAACTCTCCTGAGTTCTATCGCGCTTCCAACGGCCATGCCATCGGTTACTTTTGGGGGTATAAAACTGCCGGTATCTTCCAGAACCAGCAAGAGATTGACGACTGGATTGCTGCCAAGAACGGTGTGTTGCAAAGTGATGTGAAGCCGGGTGATGTGAAGTTTGTAGATGTAGACCATAACGGAATTATCGATGACAACGACAAGGTGGACTTAGGTAATGGTATGCCGGACTTTACTTATGGTTTCAATTTGGGCTTCGACTATAAAGGTTTTGACTTCTCGCTGAATGCTAATGGTTCTGTAGGTAATAAGATTGTGCAGAGCTATCGTAACCACACTAATAAGAAATCAAATTATACAACTGCTATCCTCAACCGTTGGACCGGAGAAGGTACAAGTAACCGTATACCGCGTGTGACTGATACTAACGTCAACTGGCAATTCTCTGACCTTTATATTCAGGATGGTGACTTCCTGCGTATTAGTGCCATTACGCTGGGTTATGATTTCTCCCGTCTTTGGAAGGGCAAAGCTATTTCGCAGTGTCGTGCCTATATACAAGTACAGAATGCACTTACTTTCACCAAATATGATGGTATGGATCCTGAAATAGGTTTTGGTCCGGAAGACAGCAATAAAAAGAGTTGGGTATCGGGTATTGACTACGGTTATTATCCTCGTCCGCGTACTGTGCTTTTCGGCGTTAATCTTAAGTTTTAATAGAAAAGAGTTCTTATGACTCATAAACCCAAAAACAAGAAAGAAATGATGAAATTCAAATTAAATATACTGGCTTTGGCATTGTTCGGCTTTGGGCTGGCATCCTGCACAAACAGCTTCTTGGATGTGGAATCGAAGACGGAATCTTCCACCGGAAACTATTACAAGACAGAAAGTGACGCTTATCGCGCTTTGGTAGGCTGTTATGACGGATGGCAATGTACTACATCTAATAAGGGAGTAGGTTTTTATCTGGCTTCAGAGATGATGTCGGATGAGTGTTTTGGTGCTACCGGTGTTGCTGATGGACGTAATTATCAAGTAATCGATCGTTTTGATCAGGCACAGTCTACATCTGATTTGAACATATACGAAACAGATTGGAAAAATTATTATGCCGCTGTTTATCGTTGTAACGAGTTGATTTCCCGTGCAGATGACATTAACTGGACGAGTGAAGCAACAAGAGGCACTTATATAGGAGAGGCACGTGCTATCCGTGCACTTTGTTATTTTGATATGGTTCGTCTATGGGAAAATATCCCTTTGTTGGATATTCCTACTACTGATAATATTTCGCAAGCAAATCCGGATGACGTTTACCAGCTCATTATCAGTGATTTGAAATATGCTGCCGAGAATATTCCGGCCAATGCCTATCCGAAAGCACAAGCTGCATCTAACGACGGACATATTACGAAGTATGCTGCTGAGGCTCTTCTGGCACGTGTTTATCTGTTCTATTCCGGTTATTATGGTAAAGAACCTGCTGGGCTTACTAGAGCTGAAGCTTTAGCAGGAGTGGAAGATGTGATTGCTTCCGGGGAATTTGGTTTGATAGATGAGTTCAAGAATCTTTGGCCTGCTGCTTCCGTGACTTGGACATCTAATAATGATGGTAGCCATACCAAGACAAATACGTATGCAGGGCGTGGCAATGTAGAGACAGTACTGGCTCAAAAATTCAACTATACATCAGACTATAATGGTAATGCTGATGGTAATGCTTGGCAGGTGATGATTGCACTCCGTAATTTGATTGCGGTGCCTTATGGACAAGGCTGGGGAGGCTGTACAGTCAATCCGAAATTGGTGAATAGTTTTCAATCTGGTGACACTCGCAGTACGGCGTCCATTATTGACTGCGAGGCTGAGGGCCTTGTAGATCACGATAATTTCTCGTTGCTCTATAATGACCAACGTGAGTATACGGGTTATGCTATCAAAAAGTATTCGCCACTTGCTATTTGGCAACAAGCTGAAGATGGTACTTGGAGTGAAATAAATGAAGTAATGGGAAAGGACATAGGTGCAGGCGAGTATCAACTTAGTCCATATCAGGATTTCATTGTAGTTCGTTATTCGGATGTATTACTGATGGCTGCAGAGCTCGGTAGTCCTAATGCCCAGAGTTATTTGGATGCAGTGCGTGATCGCGCTTTTGGTGGTGATACCAGCAAGCGCGTGACAGCAACAAAGGAGAACATCCTGAAAGAACGCATGTACGAGTTTGCTTTTGAAGGGTTGCGTTACTGGGATCTGCTTCGTCAGGGTGTGGAAGTTGCTGCTTCCGAAATTGCCGAAACTCGTACTGTGCTCAGTGGTGGCGTGGAAGACGTAGTGACTATACAGAGTAGTAAGGTTGTATCAACAAGAGGTTTGTGCCAAATACCTTATAACCAGATAAACCTTTCAAACGGTGTGCTGAAACAGAATGCCGGTTGGTAAATGGATGTATAACAAATAAAAAAATCTAAGGTATGAAATTAAACTATTATATCTATTCGCTTATAGCAAGTGTGATGCTAATATTCAGCGCTTGTTCCCCCGATGAATATGATCTGGGTGACAAAGGAGTGACATCTGATGATCTTGTGGAGGGTATTGCCTATACGATTACTCATGACTCGAAGAATCCGAACATTGTTTATTTGGAAAGTAAGTTAGGTGTCAATTACACTGCTTTGTGGGAGCATCCCCAAGGACGCAGCCAAGAACAGAAAGTGACACTAAAGATGCCTTTTGAAGGTACTTATACTGTGAAATTTGGTGTAGAGACACGGGGTGGTGTTATTTACGGTGAACCTACAACTTTTGATATCAGTACTTTTTGTGCGGACTTTGTAAACGATGAATTGTGGTCATTCCTTACCGGAGGTGTAGACAGTGAGAAAGTTTGGATATTTGACGATGGCTCCTATGGCTATGCGGCAGGTGAGATGACTTATGCTGACCCTTCAAAAACTACTGAATGGAATAATTGGGAAGCTAACTGGGATCCGGGCAAGGGACATACTGGTGATGATGCTATTTGGGCAAGTACAATGACCTTTGACTTGAAAGGTGGAGCTAATGTAAATGTACATTCCGAATCGGTTTTAGGTACTACGGACAGTAAAGGAACCTTTATGCTGAACACAGAGAACCATACCATCACTTTCACAGATTGTGATTTACTACACACTCCTGGCTGGACTGATAGAAGTACAAACTGGAGAAAAGACCTGAAGATACTGGAACTGGATGAAAACCATCTGCGTGTGGCTGTCATGCGTGATAATAGTGAGGGTGCTTGGTGGTTGATATGGAACTTTGTCTCTAAAGAGTTTGCTGACAACTATGTACCCGAGGATCAGCCTGATCCGGAGCCCACATTGCCCGACGGATGGAAAGATGCTGTATCTCAAACAGTAAGTACCACTATTCAGTGGAATATGTCTGCTGATGTTCCTTTTGACTGGGCAAATCTGGATGGTAGTTTGATGAATAACTTTACAGCAGGCAATTATCCTGACTGGGCAACTCCAGTAGCAGACCTTGATAAACTCTCTCTGACTATGGATTCAAAGGCTATGACCTATGAATTCTCCATGCCCGACGGAACAACCGTAAGTGGTACATATACACTGGATGAAAAAGGTATTTATTCTTTTGAAAGCGGTGTGCCTTCTTATCATATCGGTGGTGGAGACATCATGTTCTTTGCCAATTCTGATAACCAGCTCCGTATTCTTCGCCTGGAGACTATGGCAGGAAATGTGACAAGTATGTGGTTGGGAGTACGTAATGGTGATAAGGAGGAATATGTTGCCTATCATTTTATTCCCAATGCAGCAGGAGGCTCTTCTACTCCCGAACCCAAGGTGGTGGTAGTAGATAACAGTAAGCTGGTGTTCGGACATCTCGAAGGAGAGAAGAATAACTTCCGTATTGAAATCTACAATGATTTTGGTAGTACTAAAAATGATAGTCCGGTAGACCTTTCTGCTCTGACGTTTGATTATTCTATGAAGCTGACTTTCAGTATCAGCGGATTGAGTGGAGATGCACTGACAAAAGAGTATAATGCAGGGTTGATGTACACTGCTCCTGGATGGTGGCCTTCTTACAGTGGTGAGTCCGATGTTAAAATTAAAGGAGACGGTACTTATACTATTACTTATAAGCCGGAAGCAGCCATTAATGGTGCAATCGTATTTGTGATTGATATCTTTGATATCTTCAGTGATATTACCGAACCGGATGCTGTAAAGGTAACAATAGATAACTTGGAGATTTTGTAATCTCCTATGGTGGACGATGCTTTCGTGGCGTCTGTTGTAATAGGTATAAAAG
>ENA-OOWO01001798-OOWO01001798.1-human-gut-metagenome-genome-assembly--contig:-NODE-1798-length-13350-cov-7.895600_pt1 | contig 13350 bp, 9 predicted proteins | sample MGYA00241579_ERZ501327 | MGnify/ENA primary metagenome ERZ501327 (study PRJEB25962, sample SAMEA2042836) | human gut metagenome | biome: human gut; feature: human-associated habitat; material: faeces...
ATTTCGGAGACAGGGAGACACAGGAACTTTGTTGGGACAACGAAAGTACCGTTGAAAGTATCGTGTTGCTTTCCAAACTTAAATCAAATAAGTTGAAGCATATCAATGTGGAATTAGAGATGGATGAGCTTGATTTGATGGCGGCGGAGAGTAAAGCGACCTATGAGGAAGTCAAGGATTATGTTTCTAAAGCAAAGCGGATTGAAAGTTAGCAACTTGTATATCGCACAGGTGAAGCAGAAATGCGGCATTATTGAGAGGGCAAATTATAACCTGTCAAAATTGGAAAACTCTAGACAGCCGAAGTGTCCGCCAGGGAAAGAAGCGGCTATAAGGGAGGAACTGGAACATTTTCGGATGATATGACGATATCGTAGAAATAGGAGAATCCTTTTTCTTTGACTTGGTTCTTTAAGTCCCTTTGTTAGTTTTGGTTAGTGGGACATAATTTTACATTTGAAGAAACGTGAATACGTATCGGAAGATAGATAGAGAGTTCAAACAGATACGAAGGAGTTTTGTTCATAAATGATAGAAAAAAATAAGATTTTAGAATCATGGATAATGGTGGAACATTTATCGGAGGGAGACATCGGTTTGAATGATAAGGCTATTCTCACTCTGAATGATTTGCAGGAACAGGATTTCTATTCTCTGTTTCTGCATAAAATTGAGAAAAAGAAATGGAATCGACGGCAAAAAGGAGGAGTCGTTGTCTATTTTGATATTTTTAAATTTCAGGAAGTTGTGGACATACTTCATGCAGAGTATGGTTTGGAAGCGACGGATGAGGATATTCGTTTCGGAGACAAGTTCAGTTTTGCGCTGTATTTCGATAAGAATCTTAATTTTCTGGAGGATATGACATTCTTTACAGAAAGTGCTTACATACGGAAATTCAAAAAAGTTCCCTATGAGAAAGAGTTTCGGGAATTTGAGAAAGATTTTAAAAATCAGCTTGCTCAGGATTTTGATGAGACAGCAGGGGATTCGGCGAAGTTTAATGCTGCGATGCAAAAGGAACTCCTGCGACATGAGGTTAATATAATAAATTGCCGGATGAAGATTTTGGGAAATATCGAGACTGAAGCGACGAATCTGCATTCTTTTTTCATCGATGATCTGGAAAAAGCAAAAAAAATCGAAACGGTTAATTTGAATGCTTATTTGTATGGAAATAAAAAGGAACGCATGAACCTTGACAGCAAAAAAGATTCAGTGAATTTTCATCCGCATCTGTTTGAACAAATTCTGCAGCCGAAGAATTATCCCCTGGGAAGGTTTCCAAGCAATACGACATATGCGCTTTCTCTGATGCAGCAAGTTGCGGTAAACTTATCCATCGGCTTTGACAACAATCAGATGAGAAGTGTCAACGGTCCGCCTGGAACCGGAAAAACGACGCTTTTGAAGGACATATTTGCGCAGTTAGTGGTACAGCAGGCGTATAGTATTGCGAAACTTTCGGACCATTTTATCAAAGGAACAGAGAAAACAATTTATTTTAATCATGCATCGATTGGAGAGATCCCGGAACATATTATCGAAAATAATATCGTGGTTGCAAGTTCGAATAATGGTGCGGTTCAAAATATTGTGAACGAACTTCCGTTGAGTAAGGAGATTGACAATTTTCTAATCAATGAACTGAAAGAAGCGGACTATTTTTGTGAGATATCGAATGCGAAGGTGTCGGTAGAGTGGCTGGAAGATGAGAACGGGAAGAAAAGAGAGGAACTGGTAAAAGAATCTGTTCCGGGAGAAGAAAAGTTTTGGGGAGTATTTTCACTTGAAGGTGGAAAAGCGAATAATATGAGCAATATCCTCACGAACATGAAGCATATCCACAAATATTTGGAAGAAGATTATCTGCCGAATCAAGGTATATATAAACAATTTCTGAGTCATTATGAGGAAGTAAAAGCGATTCGAACAAAAAGGCAGGAATTTGCAGATAGCGTTCGGATGTATCAGGAATATACTCAAAAGATGGAACAGGTTCGTGGCAGCTATCAAGAAAAATTAGAGAAGAAAGAGCATGAATTGTGCGTAGAACTTAAGAAGCTTGCAGAAAATAAACAGGAATGCGGGCAGCAGTTGGAACAGTTACATCTCAGTTTGAAAGAGGTACAAAACAGGGCAGAAGCTGTCCGAAAAAATATGGACAGTATGAACCAGTGCCTTCAAGTACACAAGGAGCAACGTCCTTGCTTCTTTGCGGGAAAGAAAAAGAAAGAGGAATATAGGAGCAGATTAAATGAGATTACGGATCAGTTAGTAAAATTAAATGATGAAGATATAGAATGCAGGGAACAGGAGAAAAAAATTAATGAAAATATTCATTTGCGGCAAACAAGGCTGAGTAAAAGTAATGAAAAACAGGAGAAGCTTAAGCAGGAGTTTAACAGTTGGAAGACGGTGGAAACAGGTAAAATTTCAAATTTGGAGAAAAGAGTCCGCGAATATGAAAATATAAAAAACGACAGTAAGACAGAACCGCTGAATATGAATCAGGAGTATGAAGATTTACAGATATCAAACCCGTGGTTTGACGAAGCGTATCGTGTCGCACAGTCAAAATTGTTTGTTATGGCATTACGTATTCGAAAACAATTTCTTTATGAGAACAGAAAAAATGTAAAGGCGGCCATTATCGTCTGGGATCAGCAGGAGAAGTATTTGGATCGAAAGCATGTGATTGAGGCGGCATGGAACTGGATTAATATGACAATTCCGGTGATTAGTTCTACGTTTGCCAGTTTTTCGCGTATGTGCAAAAATCTTGGAGCTGAGACACTGGGGCATCTTTTTATCGATGAAGCAGGACAGGCGCTGCCACAGGCGGCTGTCGGTGCAATCTATCGCAGCAGGCATGTAATGGTGGTCGGTGATCCGTTGCAGATTAAACCGGTTCTTACGTTGGATTCTAATACCCTATATATGTTGGGGGAGCATTTTGGAGTGACAGAAAAATATTTATCTGCATCTGCATCCGCACAGATTTTAGCAGATGCGGCAAGTCAATACGGGTTTTATCGAAAACAGGACAAGGCGGAGGATTCATGGGTTGGAATTCCGCTATGGGTGCATAGAAGATGTCGGTATCCGATGTTTACAATTTCGAACATGATTTCCTATGACGGATTTATGGTGCAGGGAATGGAAAAGTACGGAAAAACAGACTGGTTTGATGTTGGTGGAACGGCGAACAATAAATATGTCGAGGAACAGGGAGAATTCCTTTTGCATAAGCTCAAGGAGATGATAGATAAAAATCCGAAAATCTTAGATAAAAAAGAAAAAGATGTGGTTTATGTAATTACACCGTTTTCCAATGTGGCATATCAGCTTTCTCAGAAATTACGGAAAATTCACTTTACCCGATATGATGAACAGGGAAAACCGACAAATGTCGGAACTGTCCATACGTTTCAGGGGAAAGAGGCTCCAATCGTATTTTTTGTACTCGGTGCCGACAGGCAGAGCAGCGGGGCGGCACGCTGGGCAGTAACCGAAGCGAACATAATGAATGTTGCGGCGACGAGGGCCAAAGAGGAGTTTTATATTATTAGTGATAGGAAATTGTATCTTGGGCTTGGATGTGATGTTGCAACAGATACAGATCGGATTATCAGAGAATATAAAAATCAGTATCTTGTGGATGATCATGCACACAAGAATGAGTTGCGCATGCAGGATGACGAGACACGGACACTCATTATTGATGCGGATTTTAGACGCATTACAGGAACGGTTAAATATGTTGGAAAGGGAACAGAAAGTTTTTATGCCTATGTAGTTGGTGCTGATGGAAAAGAATATTCCATTACCGAAAGTATTTATTCTAAGACAGAGAGTGCAATAGAAGTGATTCAAAAGGGTAAAAAAATATCTTTTATTCCAAGAGAAGGGAATAAGAAACTATTTGCTACAGAGGTGAAGATAGATGTTTAATTAAGAGAGAGGTTATCGGGAATTTAATGGAACGGTAAAGGGAGGGGGAAAAGATGGAGGATCAAAGAGACAATCCTAATATTATTGGGAGTGAAATCATCATATATCAAACGGAAGATGGATATACAAAAATTGACGTTAAATTTGAAGACGAGACCGTTTGGCTTACACAGGCACAATTATGTGAGTTGTATCAGACAAGTAAATCTAATATCAGCGAGCATATCAAGCATATTTTTGAAGAGGAAGAATTGGATGAAGAGTCAGTTGTTCGGAAATTCCGAACAACTGCAGCTGATGGAAAAAACTATAATACAATTCATTATAATCTTGATATGATTATTTCTCTTGGGTATAGAGTGAAATCCAAGATTGCTACAAATTTCCGTCGGTGGGCTGCTGAACGATTAAAAGAGTACATGATAAAAGGCTTTACAATGGATGATGAACGGCTAAAAAATCTGGGTGGGGGTAATTATTGGAAAGAGTTATTAGACCGTATTCGGGATATTCGCTCATCTGAAAAAGTGATGTACCGACAGGTACTTGACCTTTATGCAACAAGTGTTGATTATGATCCCAAGAGTAGTGAATCCATTGCATTTTTTAAAATGGTACAAAATAAATTACACTATGCAGCACATGGACATACAGCAGCAGAAGTTATATACGAGCGTGCGGACGCCAGTCAGCCTTTTATGGGATTAAAAAGTTTTTCTGGTGATTTTCCTGTATTGAAAGATATCAGTATTGCCAAAAAATATCTCAATGATGAAGAGTTAAAGATCCTAAATAATATTGTATCGGGATATTTTGATTTTGCGGAGATTCAAGCTATGCGTCACAATCCCATGCATATGGAAGATTATGTGGAACACCTTGATAATGTTTTGAAAACTACAGATGAAAAAGTGTTGCAAGGAGCCGGAACGATTAGTCATGCACAGGCAATTGAAAAAGCAACAGAAGAATATCGGAAATATCAGGTGCAGAACTTATCGCCGGTTGAAGAAGAATATTTGGAAAGCATTAAAAATATTCACAGTACAGTAAAGAAAAACAGTAAGAATTAATTTTCATAAAAGAGATTTTTAGAAGTTGGTAAAAATACGAGTTTGGACAATGATGAGTATGTCGAGACGGTCTGTTTGCTGTCAAGAAAATAAAATCAAGTACTGAAAAGTAGCGTATTTCCGAGCTTTTTGTAAGGTTGGTATCATCAGAGAAGCCTTGCGGAAAGCTCGGTTTTATTATATGGAAACATATCTATTTTTTGGTCTGATTGGAGAAAAAGTGGATGGCCGGAAAATTGCGGTAGGGTTTAGGCTGTGGATTAGATGTTAGCTTTTCCGGATTTGGTTCATTGTAAATCAGTCGATACAGCGGATGTTTGATAGTTTTTTCCTTGCCACTGGTACCGGTGTATTGATATACATGGACTGGCAGACCAGCAATAGATTCAGAAAGAATCCCATAGGTCATCACTTCCTTTTAAAAATGGGTATAAGAAAAGCACCTCTGAAGAGATGCTTTCTTAAAAATTTCTTTTTTATTCTGAAATCAACCAATCAATCAAGTTGATGGGTTTAATACCATCATAGGAAGAATCCATTCCGGTATTTAAGGATAGAATTATTTTTTCGTAGTTATCGCTGATTTTCTGGAGTGGTGGTAATTCTCGCTTGCGAACATCTTTGCTGGTCATGGTCTCTGTGACCTGAACATAAAGTTTGTCATCTACTTTTGTTGCGATAAAATCCACTTCGGAATTATCCACTTTACCAATAGAGACATCATAGCCTCTACGTAGCAGTTCAAAGTAAACAACATTTTCTATTGCATGTCCGCTATCACGATCCCTGAATCCAAGCAGATAGTTTCTAAGTCCGATATCAACAATATAATACTTTCCAAGAGTACGTAAGAATTCCTTTCCTTTAATATTAAATCTCTTGATGTCATAGAAGAAGTATGCTTCCAGTAGCGCATTCACATAGGCCTGAACAGTGTGAGCGCTTGGAGTTCATAGTGTTCGCCGGTTTTATCAAATGCTTGCCTGCGTGTGCCACCTAACGCACTTTTGGTTTCTCTTATTTCAAAATCATGGAATGTTATAATCTTATTCAAGTTTATGCACTGAAATGCAGAAACTATTAAAATTTGACAATTTTTGCATTTTACAAGAAGAGAATGCCTCTATCATCGTAGACAGAAGCACCGGTATTATTTCCACAGCGGATAGCACGGTCGAGCTTATGATGGGGAGATTATTTGATGAATTATGTGCTAATATTCTGCAATTCTACTGCTGGTCGATTGATTTATGCACACTCTCATTATAATATGTGTGCAGGAGGTGGATATATGTATCAGATTAGTAATGAAAAATTTGGTTTATTTGTAACCGAATTAAGAAAGGAAAAGAATTTAACTCAAAAGGATTTGGCTGAAAAATTATATGTATCAGATAAAACAGTTAGCAAATGGGAACGTGGTCTTAGTATGCCCAATGTCGTATTACTCATACCAATAGCTGATATATTAGATGTCACCGTTACAGAATTGTTACGTGGAGAAAAAATAGATACACAGAAAAATATTGATAAAAAAGAAATCGAGGAATTGGTAGTAGGCTCTCTCGATATGGCTGTTAGGGATTCTATTCACCAGCATAGAAAAAACTGGATATTAGCATATTTGTTATGTTTTTTTATATCTATTACAGAAATTATTATGTTAGTTGTATCTGGAAGTTCATTAGCTGAGATGAAAAGGGATATATTGCTAGTTACCGGGGGAATGCTTTTATTTGGTGCATGGTTTTGTTTCTTTGCAAAAGACATATTACCAACATATTATGATGCCAACAAGATAAATTATGTTTCACAAGGAATTTTTAGAATACATCTAGTTGGTTTATCTTTTAACAATGGAAATTGGATATACATCTGCACAACTTTAAAAATATGGACACTTGCAACGGTTGTTCTATATCCTCTTGCAGGTATTATAATAATCAATTGTTTCAATATAGCTTTATGGGATCTTTTGAATAAAATTTTCTTAATTATGATATTAGGTGGTATGGTAGTTTCGATTTACATTATCGGGAAAAAATACGAATAATTAAATTACCTGTTATCGTTGTGGATAGTACTAATTTACAACATTCTTCATGGGAAATATGGAATGATGCAGAAGAGGTTGTGTTAAGAGAATTAGTGTACATTTAAAACGTGGAAAGCTCCTTCGGGAGCTTTTTGCTGTTTATAAGTTAATTTCTGCCAGAGATTTTGATTTAATGATTTGATTTATAAAACTGGCAATGATACAATTAGCGTAATTTGAAAGAAAGCAGAGAAAATATGAGTGAAAACTTACTGATTGTTGAAGATGACAAAAAATTAAATGATGGAATACGTCTCGCATTGAAGAATGATTCCTATCTCTTTTATCAGTGCCAGACTTTGCAGGAGGCTAGAGAAATCTTGAAAAAGGAAGATATCACATTGGTTTTATTAGATGTGAACTTGCCGGATGGGAATGGGATTGATTTTGTAAGAGAAATAAGGAAAAATAGTCAGGTGCCGATTATTCTGCTTACAGTAAATAACATGGAAGTAGATATTGTAACAGGATTGGACGCTGGGGCAAATGATTATATTACGAAACCGTTTAGTTTGATGGTTTTGCGTGCAAGAGTGTCTGTGCAGCTTAGAAATAAAGAGGCAGCAGCTAAAAATTCTATGGAGCTTGATGGCTTTGAGTTCTATTTCGATAAAATGGAATTTTTCAAAAATGGAGAACTTATTGAACTGAGTAAGACAGAACAAAAACTCTTGAAAGTGCTGTGCGAAAACAGAGGAAAAGTAGTGAAGCGAGAATACCTGATTGACGAGATATGGCAAGGAGATACAGAGTTTGTGGATGCTCATGCTCTGACTGTTGCAGTTAAACGTCTCAGAGACAAATTAGAAGATGATACGCAGAAGCCTGAATATGTCAAGACGGTTTATGGAATTGGTTATACCTGGGCGGTGAATGGATGATAGAAACAATTATGTTGATTGTAGTTATATTTGTCCTGAGCGGAGTTTTTTGGTACAGCTTTTTTTATCAGAAAGAAAAAAAGCTTTTTAACCGGCTGCAGCAAATGCTGGATTGTGCTATAGATGGAGAACTGGAACGGACAGAAATATCAGAAGAAAAGTATTCTGCTCTTGAAAACAGCATGAAACAACATTTAGACAGTAGCTTTCTGGCAAGAAAGAACCAACAGGAACAAAAAGAAGTGATACAGAAACTTATTTCCGACATTGCGCATCAGACTTTGACGCCTATTTCAAATTTGAAAATTTATGGTGAAATACTCTCTGAAACGAATCATGAAAATCAGGAGGAGATAGCTACCATTTTGGAGCAGACAGAGAAATTAGATTTCCTGATACAATCATTGGTCAAATTATCACGGATGGAGAGTGGAATTATCGCAGTACATTCGGAGGATACTACTATTACACAGATGCTTGAATCCATACAGCAGCAGTTTAACGTAAAAGTAAGGGAGAAGAATATTACTCTGAGCCTATGTGACACGGATTTGCATGTTCTATGTGATCCAAAATGGACCGTGGAGGCACTCGGAAATATTGTAGATAATGCGATTAAATACACAGCATGTGGGGGAAATGTTCAGGTAAAAGCTGAGCAGTATTCTTTTTTTGTAAAGATTGATATCATTGATGATGGCATTGGAATAGAAAAAGAAGAAATACCAAAGATATTTGGAAGGTTTTATCGGAGCCTGTCAGTGGCAGACCAGCCAGGAGTAGGAATTGGCTTATTCCTTACAAGAGAGATTATTCAGGCACAAAAGGGGTATATAAAAGTGACATCAGAGAGAGAAAAGGGTTCTACCTTTTCTGTGTTTCTCCCGATATCAAAAAAGGAATAGTATCAAAACTGTGATCTTTCAGAAACCAGATGGAGACATTGTTATGATAAAGTCTGTATTGTAAAGAGCAATACAGGCTTTTTTGATGGGAGGATGGCATGAATATATTAAAAGCGGTAGATTTACAAAAAATATATGGACAAGGAGAAACAGAAGTCAAAGCCCTTGATGGTGTAAATTTAGAAGTGGAAAAGGGGGAGTTTGTAGCGATTGTTGGAACTTCCGGGAGCGGAAAGTCTACGATGCTTCATATCATTGGAGGATTAGATAATCCAACATCTGGGCAGGTAATTGTGGATGGACAGAACTTAAGCCATATGACAGATGAAGAGCTTACCATTTTCCGACGCAGGAATATTGGTTTCGTATTTCAACAGTATAACTTAGTTCCGATGCTGAATGTATGGGAAAATATTATTCTTCCTGTGAAGCTGGATGGAAAAAAGATTGAAAAGAAATATGTAGATGAAATCATTGATACACTTGGTATTCGGACAAAATTGGAAAATCTGCCAAGTGCTCTATCCGGCGGACAGCAGCAGAGAGTGGCAATTGCAAGGGCTTTAGCTGCAAAACCTGCCATTTTGCTCGCTGACGAACCGACCGGAAATTTGGATTCGAAAACAAGTCAGGATGTATTAGGACTTCTGAAAGTAACCAGTAAGCGTTTTCACCAAACCATCGTTATGATTACCCATAATGAAGAGATTGCCCAGATGGCAGACCGGATTTTACAGATAGAAGACGGAAAAATTGTTTCAGACAGTGGTCTGGTATAGCAGGGGGGCGATTTTATGGTAAAAGTAGAGAATAAAGGGACGTTACGATTATTAACGAGGCGTTTTATGAAAATGAATCGCGCCAGGAATGTTATTGCTGTTATTGCAATCATGCTGACTTCCCTTTTATTCACAAGTCTCTTTGTGGGGAGTGTATCCATGATACTTTCCAAAAGAGCAACGGAAATTAAGCAATTTATGGATTCATCCCATGCTATTGCGCAGAATTTGTCAGAAGAAGATGCGGAGAGATTGCAAAAAACAATAGAACAGGATGAAGATGTGGAACGATATGGTTCCGGTATTTTTCTGGGAGCTGGAATGGACGAACGGTTTGGATTTTCCGTAGAGGTCCGATATGCAGATGAAAATATGGCAGAAAGTTTTAATTGTCTGCCAACTACAGGAAGACTGCCGGAGAAAGAAAATGAAGTAGCACTTAGCAGCACGATATTGGAATCTCTGGGTGTTACACCAAAGATTGGGGAAGAAGTAACGCTGACCTGGGAAGTAAATCCCATGCTGAAACAATATAAGACAGATACGTTTCAGATATGTGGATTCTGGCAGGGGGATAAAGCTGTTTTAGGTCAGATGGTCTGGGTATCTGAAGCCTATGCGAAGGAGAATTGTTATCCTGTTACACAGAAAGAATTAGAAAATGGTATCTATAATGGGGGAAAGGAGTATTCTGTCTGGTACAAGAATCTTTGGAATCTGGAAAAGAAAACAGAAAATATATCTAAGACAGCAGGATTTACGAAAGCAGGGACAGGATTGGAGATCAATCCGGCATATAATCTTTTTGAAGAGGATTCATTTTCATTCACTTCCCTTATTGTAATGGTACTGTTTGTGATATTGGCTGGTTACTTAATTATTTATAATATTTTTAATATATCCGTGAAAACGGATATCAGAGCCTACGGATTATTGAAGAACGTGGGAACAACAGGAAAACAATTGAAAAAAATTGTACGTATGCAGGCATGGAAATTGTCAGCAGTGGGGATTCCAATCGGATTGATCTTCGGTTATCTTGCAGGTTTTTGTATGTCGCCGTCCTTGACTGCAGATGCCCAAATTAGTGCACAGGCAGGAAAAACGGCTCAGACAGTAGTATCAGCAAATCCTTTGATTTTTCTTGCAGCAGCACTTTTGACACTTTTAACGGTGTATCTCTCCAGTCTGCAGGCTTGTAAAATGGTGGAAAGAGTTTCGCCTGTGGAAGCTCTGCGTTTGGCAGAAGGAGAACAGGCACATAGGAAAATAAAAAAGAATACTTCTGTAACCTGGTGGGGGATGGCAGTTCAAAATGTGTTACGAAATTGGAAAAAGGGATTGATTGTTATGCTTTCTATCGCCCTTTCTATGGTGGTTGTCAACTGTATCGTGATGCTGGTGCAAGGATATGATTTTGATTCTTACCGAAAAGTGCGTTTAGCTTCCGATTTTCAACTGGATCAGATGACGGGAAGTTTGTCAAATACGAATTTCAACGGTATTACACCTGAAATCAAAGAGATTCTGGACGAATGTCCTGATAGTGCTAAGACAGGATATGTGTATTATTCTGAGGAAACCCACAAGATGGAGCCGGAACTTCTGAAAACATGGGAAGCATTCGCAGATAAATATGAAAAAAACTGGACCGATTATGAAGAACAGGTTTGGAAAGATGCAAAGGCTTCCAATACAGTAAGTGTTCATTTTCTCGGAATCAGCGAGTCAGTGTTTGACAAATTAGAATGGAGAGGGGAAAAATGCTCTTGGGATACATTTAAAAGCGGAAATTATGTGCTTGTAGATTATGGTGATAAATATGCAGAGCATCCGGTTTCTTATTATCAGACTGGGGATAGTTTTCAGATGGATTACAAAAATGGAAACCAAAAAGATTATGAAGTCATCGGAGAAGCACTGATGCCATATGCATTGGATTATCCGTATGCGGACTGTATCTATATCACGGTATTGGTTCCCGAAGAGGAGTATATCACCCAGACAGGAAATGAATCAGCCATGTATGCTGCCATTGATGCAAAGAAGGGCGAGGACAAGCAGATAAAAGAATACATTGATAAAAATATTTTGAAAGAAAATGATATGATCAATGTGTTTTCTGTATTGGATATGAAAGAGAGTTTTCAGCGGTATGTCAGCAAATATTATATGATCGGTAGTTTTCTTGTCATTATTTTAGCTTTTATTGGCATTATGAATTTCTTTAATACAACAGCAACCTCTGTAATTAGCAGAAAAAAAGAACTGGCACTTTTGGAAGTTGTGGGAATGACGAAAAAACAGGTATCGAAAATGCTAGTGGCTGAGGGATTCCTATATTTGGGAGGTGCATTTGTGATTGCAGTATTATTAGTTGTGTTTGGGGCAGAGAAGATTTTAGCAAATACACTCGGTACGGCATTTTTCTTCCGGCTGCATCTTACGATAGTGCCATGTGTGCTTATGATTCCGATTTTGGTTGGGATTGCGTATGTGATACCAAAGTATCAGTTTGAAAAGATGAGTCGGGAAAGCATTGTTGAAAGGATTCGGAAAGAATAATAACAATGTGTAAATTAGGCGTATGGATCCGATCCATGCGCCTTTTTTAGAAAATTACAATTCTATATCATATGATTTTTTCGAGAAGAGTTGCGGACAATTTTTTTGACCGCAAAATGGATGGAGGAATTCTATGGCAGAAGATAAAAAGAAAGAAATCGATGTTACAGTAACAGAAGAATATCTAAAAGAAAAACTGTATAAAATTAGGGGTAAAAGGGTATTGCTTGATGCTGATTTAGCAGAGATATATGGCTATGATACGAAGGGATTTAATAGACAGGTAAAAAATAATATTGAAAAATTTGATGAAGATTTTATGTTTGAATTGACAGATGAGGAATTAGAAGATTTGCGGTACAAAAATTGTACCGCAAATATAAGTTCAAAAAGTCGTTATAATCCTCATGTATTTACAGAGCAAGGATTATATATGCTGATGACTGTTTTGAAAGGACCGTTGGCTGTTAAGCAGAGCAAGGCATTAATAAGAACCTTTAAGAAAATGAAAGATTACATATTAGAAAATCGTGATTTAATAGGTCAGCGGGAAATACTTCAGTTAAGCATGGAAACTGCTAACAACAGAATAGAAATTAACAAAATCAACTCAGATATGATATCTATTGAAAAGCAGGCAAAGTCGTCAATATATGTCGTTGACAATTATATTGGTTTAAGGACGCTGGTACACCTTAAGAATTCTCCTACTGGAGTAGATATTATTTTATTCAGTGATAATGTTGGAAATAATAAACTTCACAACATAGAATTTGCAGATTTCTGCAAGGAGTACCCAACAGTAAAATTGTCAATGAAAAAGACAGGCGGTATATTCCATGATCGTTTTATCGTGTTGGATTATGGAACTGCTGATGAAAGGGTTTTCTTATGTGGTGCTTCATCAAAGGATGCTGGCGCTAGAATAACCAGTATTGTTGAAGATTATGGAATATCTAAATATGCCACTGTGATTGCCACGCTGTTAAAAAATTCGACGTTAATTTTACCACAATAGAGGGGAGCGAATGATTAAACATTTGTAAAGACAATCAATTAACACAAGAGGAGTTTGGCAAATTATTTCATGTTACCAGG
>ENA-OOWO01001810-OOWO01001810.1-human-gut-metagenome-genome-assembly--contig:-NODE-1810-length-13317-cov-6.184588_pt1 | contig 13317 bp, 9 predicted proteins | sample MGYA00241579_ERZ501327 | MGnify/ENA primary metagenome ERZ501327 (study PRJEB25962, sample SAMEA2042836) | human gut metagenome | biome: human gut; feature: human-associated habitat; material: faeces...
TTATCATGAACCTTATTTCTGCCTTGGGAGCATATTGTTTCTTTGACAACAAACCGAAGGCATTGCAAGGATACTGCATCGAAGACACTAAGCAACTTTCATTGTTCTAAAGACAGAATAATCCCTTTCGAGTCTTTATATACAGCTCATGTCTGATGGCATGAGAAGAGAACTCATGTATCTGTCTTCATATGCAACTAATCGCTATTTTATCCCGAATTGGGGTATATCTTGTTCATTCTCAAATAGTATTGAAACAACTTGCTGATGCAAATTTTTCTAATGGATCGGAGAAATATCAAATAGGTACGATAGGAAATATGATTGTTTTAATGAATGAAGCGAATAAAAATGAACAAAGCGCAAATGCACTGATACAAATAATGGTAAAAGCAAATTCAATCATTAAACCGCTAGGATTAGGTAGAATAGTTAGACAAAATAATCATTTTGAATATGTATATGGTACAAAATAGAAAAAATGAATTTGGAATAGTAAAAACGGTTATGTTTTTATGTATAATGGCTATCTTATGTTCTTGTAAGGATACAAAGAAAATTCTTACAAGAAATAGTTATCAATATTGGCATTATATAGATAGTAAGCAGAATGAGGACGAAACAAGACACCCTTATTTTTGTAGGGAGGATTCTTTCTATTTTTATGTCGATAGCAAAGGTGTTTTTATCGAGTTTCGAGCAAATTGGCGTTTTAGGGAATATAATGGTTTTCTTGTTTCTCATTATCTTTATGAACCAAGTTGGAATTTGTTAAACCGTAACACAATCCGTTTTGGACGCTTTCGCTATAAAATTATTTCTGTTTCCGATAATAGAATCTTGATTCGTAATGACATTGATCCCAAAAACGCTGTAGACACTTTAGAGTTGGTTCCTAAGTCTCATATACCTAAAGATTATAGAGATTTTCAAAAACCATTTCAGTACAAGGAAGAAAAAAAAGATAGAGAGAAAGGTAAATATTTCTTTATATTTTAGGATAGTAAAAAAATAATTTGTGCTTAGGAAAAAACAACTATATGTTCTATCTCTATGACAATGTCAAGAGAATGGTGTTAGCATGACTGTTACTCAGGTAAACGACTATAATGAATATAATAACAAAATAAAGACTATGACATTAAGTGCCGGAAATGTAACAAGAATGGTGGCGTCATATAGTTATGATGACATCGGAAGACTGGTCTCCTTGAAGCGAAGCGGCAATGTGGGTATGGTAAACTATGCCTACAACATCCGCAATTGGCTGAATGAGACGAAATCAGATAGATTCTCTCAGAATCTATGGTACGAAACCACAGGAGCATACCCATGCTTCAATGGAAACATCAGTCGTTTGCAATGGCAATCGGGCAAAGACCATGTGCTCCGTGGTTACGACTTTGCCTATGATGGCTTGAACCGCTTGGAGAAATCCACCTATGCGGAGGGTACGGAAAAACAAGATAAAGTTTTTGCAACATGAGACAAAGTGTATATGAAGGAAAATATGTAATTTTGCAGCATCAACTAATAATTTTAATATAAAAGAATGAATGTTCGAAAAATAATGAGATGCATTGCTTTGGCTGTATTGTCTTATGACACAGCCTTGGCGCAGAATCCAATCATCAACAGTCAGTTTACGGCAGATCCAACGGCTCGTGTGTTTAATGGGAAGATATATCTCTATCCTTCTCATGATATTCCGAGTCCTATCGAGAAACTGAAGACTTGGTTTTGTATGCCTGATTATCATGTCTTCTCATCCAGCAATCTGACGGATTGGGAAGACCATGGTGTCATCGTTTCGCAGGACAAAGTACCTTGGGTACAGGACGGCAGTTATACGATGTGGGCTCCTGACTGTGTAGAGAAAGACGGGAAATATTACTTCTATTTCCCTGCTGCTCCGAAAGGGGAGGAGAAGGGATTCGGAATAGGTGTGGCGGTTGCCGACCAGCCCGAAGGACCGTTTATGCCGATGTGGAAACCCATAGAGGGTGTGCACGGCATAGATCCTTGTGTGCTGATAGATAAGGACGGACAGGCTTATATCTACTGGGCTGGAGCAGGATTGCACATGGCTAAGCTGAAACCAAACATGACGGAACTTGCCTCGGAACCCAAACTGGTAGAGGGATTGCCTGAGGGATTCAAGGAAGGACCATTTGCCTTCGAGCGTAACGGCAAATATTATTTCACCTTCCCTTGGGTACGTGAAAAGGATGGAACCGAAACGCTGGCTTATGCCATGGCTGACCATCCGATGGGACCTTTCACGTTCAAGGGCATCATCATGGATGAGTCGCCTACGAAGTGCTGGACCAATCATCATAGCATCGTAGAATATCAGGAACAGTGGTATCTTTTCTATCATCATAATGATTATTCGCCTAAGTTTGACAAGAACCGCTCGGTGCGAATCGACTCTCTGAACTTCAATCCTGACGGAACGATACAGAAGGTGATACCTACGCTAAGAGGTGTGGGATTGACGAACGCTCGTTCGCGTATTCAGATTGACCGCTATTCTGCGCTGCAAGGCAAGGGTATTGGTATTGATTATCTGGATAAGAACAACTGTTTTGAAGGATGGAAGACTCTCTTCTCTAAATCGAATACAGCTCTTATATATAATAAGGTGGATTTCGGTAATGAGAAGGTGGCGGAAATCACCGTTCGTGCCAAGTCTTCAAAGGGCGGTGTGCTCGTAGTCAGAGCCGATGGCAAGAAGGGTAATATCATTGCTAAAGTGAAGATTCCAAAGTCAGCTGGCTGGAAGAATATCCGTGCCCAGGTGCTCCATGCTCCTCAGGGCGTTCATGCTCTCCATGTATCCTTGCAGAGTGGAGCCGATGTTGAGGTAGACTGGCTGGGCTTCGATGCGTTGCCTTGGGAAAAGGGTGCTTTCGAAACTCACCAGTATCGTAATCTCTTTGCCGAAATGGGCTATAAGCAGGCTGATATTGACAGAAAGGTGAACGAAGTGTTCAATGATGTATTCTACGGTAAGAACAAGGTTTATTTCGAAGTGGGCGATTCCATGGGATATGTCAGCGATATAAAGAACAATGATGTGAGAACCGAAGGCATGTCGTATGGAATGATGGCTGCCGTGCAGTTTGACAAGAAGGACATCTTCGACCGCCTCTGGCGATGGAGCAAGAAATACATGCAGCATCAGGAAGGACCTTATAAGGGCTATTTCGCATGGAGCTGCAAGACTGATGGAACGAGAAATGCGCAGGGAGCCGCATCGGATGGTGAACTCTATTTCGTAACTTCGCTCATCTTTGCATCCAACCGATGGGGCAATGATACGGGCATCAACTATCTGAAGGAAGCGCAGCATATTCTGGATTGCAGCATGCAGAAGGCGGGAATGGACCGCACAGCTCCGCTCATCAATCTCGAACATCAGCTCATCACCTTTACGCCCGATCATTGGGGCGGGAAGTTTACCGATCCTTCTTACCATCTCCCTGCCTTTTACGAGGTTTGGGCGAAATGGGCTAACGACGGACGGTCCCAGTTCTGGAAGAAGTGTGCTGAGAAAAGCCGTGAGTTCCTGCATAAGTGTATCAATGAGAAGACGGGCTTGAACCCGGACTATTGCAACTATGATGGCAGTCTGATGAAGACCGGTCGGTTGCTGGGTGATGCATTCCGTTATGACTCATGGCGAGTGCCAATGAACATAGCGCTCGATTATTCCTGGGCTTGCAAGGATAAGGAGTGGCAGCAGAAATATGCCAATACGCTGCAGAACTTCCTGTATAGTAAGGGCATTGATTCTTTCCTGGACCAGTATAATGTAGATGGAACGATGGTAGAAGATATTCTGCCGGCAGGTACAGCTCCAAAGGCACTCCGCCATTCTATCGGTTTTGTTGCCACTTCGGCTGCGGCTTCTTTGGTCAGCAATCATGTGAAGGGCAGGGAATTCGTCAGTCATTTCTGGAATGCCAAACATGAACCAGATAAAGAAGGCTTCTTCGATGGCTATTACGACGGACTGTTGCGTCTCTTCGCCTTCATGCATCTGAGTGGCCGTTATCAGATTATCGAACCTCAATAATAATGAATAGTCTATGTACAAATTTTTTAATAAAATAGTTAGATTGTTTTGTTTATGTGTATTCCTTTTTGGGCATTCCTCTGCGGATGCCCAAAATAGGAATTTACCTGCAGACATCAATCCTTATTTCGGACCAGTCGGCAAGCAGCCTGTCATGCCTAATGCGGCTGGCTTTATTCAGAGATGGTTGCTCCTGGAGCCCATCTCTATGCCGGTCAAGAGCAATGTCGTTTTTACAGATTCTTATCTGAAGGAGGTATTCCATACGCAGTATTTCCCTAAACAGATGGAAACAGTTCCTAAGGATGGAGCCGTCGTGAAGGTGGGCAAGGAAAAACTGAAATGGCATGCGCTGGACAGTAAACTGTTTAATGTGAAACTCTTCCGTTTCGCTACTTCGTTTAAGAAGTCCAAGTATGGTGTCTTGTTCTGGGCGGTTACCATTATCGATTGCCCTGAGGAGATGAAAGACGTCCGCTTGTCTGTTGGCTCGAATGGTGCTTCCATGTGGTGGCTCAATGGTGAGGAGGCGGTGATGCTCGAAGGCGACCGAAGAATGGTTCGCGATGATGTGGTTTCTAAGAAGCTTACCTTGAAGAAAGGTAGGAATATCCTTCGTGGTGCAGTCATCAATGGTCCTGGCATGAGCGACTTCTGTGTCCGATTCATCGACGGACAGGGCAAGCCTGTCAGAAACCTGTCTATTCACGTGAAGTAGTGCAATCAATAAAGAAAGTTATGAAACAGAACAATATATTTTTCAGATATTTTAGCCCGGTTGCTGCTCAGCAGAAACTTTATGCCGCTGCTTTGGTTGCCTTGTTGTCTTCCTCTGCTTACGAGGCAGAAGCCCAGGTGGGCGAACCTTTCATTCATGATCCTTCTACCATTGCCCTGTGTGATGGAAAGTATTATACCTTTGGAACGGGTGAAGGTGGAATCTGGTCGGAGGATGGCTGGACCTGGCAGGGTGGTGCTGTTCGTCCCGGAAGAGGAGCGGCTCCTGATGTGTTGAAGATTGGCGACCGTTATCTTGTAGCCTACAGTGCTACGGGTGGTGGTTTGGGTGGCAGTCATCGCGGTGATGTCCTGACGATGTGGAACAAAACGCTCGATCCGAAATCGTCTGATTTCAAATATACTGAACCGGTGGTGGTAGCTTCTTCATTGGATGATGAAGACTGTGATGCCATTGATGCGGGCTTGTTGCTCGACCCTACTACCGGCAGACTCTGGCTCAGTTATGGTACCTATTTCGGATTTATCCGTCTGGTAGAACTTGATCCGAAGACAGGTAAGCGGATGGAAGGCAACGAACCCGTCAATATCGCCATCGACTGTGAAGCTACTGATTTGATTTACCGCAACGGCTGGTATTATCTTCTCGGCACTCATGGCACCTGTTGCGATGGTCCTAATTCTACCTACAATATCGTGGTGGGACGTTCGAGAAAAATAACCGGTCCATACGTAGATAATGTGGGCAGAGAGATGTTGCAGGGCGGTGGAAAGATGGTGATTGCAGCCAATAATCTGAAGACGGGTCCCGGTCACTTCGGACGCTATATCGAGGAAGAAGGTGTGGAAAAGATGTCGTTCCACTATGAGTCTGATTTCAGACAGGGAGGACGAAGCGTGTTAGCTATCCGTCCTTTGTTGTGGAAGAACGACTGGCCTGTGGCTGGTGATGAATTTCATGCCGGAACCTACGAGATAGAATCGGAACGAAGAGGCTATGCCCTGGAGATTGCCGTAGATTTTGTGAGAATGCAACGTGATATCGAACCTTTCTGGATCAAGCCGACCAAGCCTCTGAAGAATATCGAACCTCAGACCTTGAAGGAGGTAGAGGCAGAATGGCCTAAGGGCGAGGTGAAGGTAAGAATGAACGATTATATGTTCCGTCCTCATCAGAAGTGGAGTATCATGCCTGCCGGAAAGGGTGGTTATCTGGGTGGTCCTTATTATAAAATCTGCATAGAAGGCACTACTCGCTATCTTACCGCCACCGCTCAGCATGATGTCATTGCCAAACCTGAGTTTACGGGTGAAGATGCCCAGCTTTGGCGCATCGAACAGCTTACCGATGGCACCTATCGCATCATGCCTAAGGCAGTGCCAGGCACTGAAGAGAAACTGGCATTGGTTTCACTCGGCGACTGTACCCCAGGCTTGGCTCCCTTCGATTTCAACAGCGATAATTCTAAATGGAATTTCAGGCAACAATAAATTCATGATGAATAACAATTTAATATACTAATAGCTTAATAGTAATTACAATGAACAAGAAAGTTATATACGCAGCTTTGATGTTTGTGCTGACTATGTCATCCGGCAATGCTTCTGCACAGCAGTTTCCTTATCAGAATCCAGCCCTCTCGGCTCATGAGAGAGCGGTAGATTTATGTGGTCGTCTCACACTGGAAGAGAAAGCTTCTCTGATGCTGGATGATTCGCCGGCTATCCCACGATTGGGAATCAAGAGATTCCAGTGGTGGAGCGAGGCACTGCATGGTGTGGCGAACATGGGAGATGTAACCGTGTTTCCGGAACCTATCGGAATGGCAGCTTCGTTTAACGACAGAATGGTGTATAGAGTCTTTGATGCAACATCTGATGAGATGCGTGCCAAATGGAATGAACTGCAGCAGAAGGGAGGAGATGTAACCCGTTTCCATGCCCTCTCTGTCTGGACTCCAAACGTGAATATCTTCCGTGATCCTCGCTGGGGACGTGGACAGGAAACCTATGGTGAGGATCCTTATCTTACCAGTAGGATGGGATGTGCCGTGGTGCGCGGATTGCAGGGACCTGAAGATACGAAATACCGCAAACTCTGGGCTTGTGCCAAGCACTATGCAATTCATAGCGGACCGGAATGGGCTCGCCATACAGACAATATTACCGATGTTACACCGCGCGACCTTTGGGAAACTTATATGCCTGCCTTCAAATCGCTGGTGCAGGATGCCAAGGTGCGTGAGGTGATGTGTGCCTATCAGCGTTGGGATGATGAACCATGCTGCGGCAACACCCGCCTTTTGCAGCAGATTCTCAGGGACGAGTGGGGATTCAAGTACCTGGTAGTTTCCGACTGTGGCGCTGTTACTGATTTCTGGGAGAACCATAAGGTTTCGAGCAATGCCAGAAATGCAGCAGCTAAGGGCGTATTGGCTGGAACCGATGTAGAATGTGGATTTAATTATGTATATAAATCAGTGCCTGAGGCTGTGAAGTATGGTGCCCTGACTGAAGAAGAAGTTGATAAGCATGTGATTCGTCTGCTCGAAGGTCGTTTCGACTTGGGTGAGATGGATGACAACAAGATAGTATCATGGTCGAAGATTCCTGTATCTGTGCTTTGCAGCAAGGCACATCGCCAGCTCTCGCTCGATATGGCTCTGCAGACCATGACGCTGCTCCAAAACAATAATGAGGTATTACCTCTCGATAAAAAGCTAAAGAAGATTGCTTTCATCGGACCAAATGTGGATAACGAACCGATGATGTGGGGAAACTATAATGGTACTCCACGACAGACAATTACCATCCTGGATGGTATCAAGAGTCGTTTGAAGAAAAACCAGGTCGTCACCTTTAAAGGGTGCGACCTGGTGAACGACCAGACTTTGGATTCTTACTTCGACCAGTGTAGCATGGATGGCAAGATGGGCTTTAAGGGCACTTTCTGGAACAATCGTGAAATGGAAGGTAAGCCTGTTACCATCACCCAGGAAAAGAATCCTGTGCAGGTAACTACCTATGGTCAGCATGCCTTTGCTCCAAACGTGAAGCTCACAGGATTTTCTGCCAAGTATGAAACCGTATTCCGTCCTAAGCAGAACGCCAAGGTATTGCTCGATGTGGCTGCCTGCGGTCATTATGAGGTTTATCTGAATGGTGAGAAAAAGTCAGAGAAGAGCGATTGGCGTACTGCAGAATCCCGCATCGAGTTTGAGGGCGAGAAAGGTAAGGAGTATCAGATAGAAATACGATATGCTGAGATGCCAACCTATAATGCCAATATGAAGATCAATATCGGTCATGAGAATCCTATCGACTATCAGGCTTCGCTCAAGCAGTTGAAGGATTGCGAGACTGTAGTCTTCGTAGGTGGCATTTCTCCACAGTTGGAAGGTGAGGAAATGCCTATCGAGATTTCTGGCTTCAAGGGTGGTGACCGCACCAACATCGAATTGCCTAAGGTTCAGCGCAATTTCCTGAAGGCTTTGAAGGAGGCGGGCAAAAAGGTTGTCTTTGTCAACTGTTCGGGTTCGGCTATCGCCTTGACTCCAGAGACAGAGAGTTGCGATGCTATTCTCCAAGCCTGGTATCCTGGTCAGGAAGGTGGTGAGGCAGTGGCTCGTGTACTCTTCGGAGAGTACAATCCTGCCGGCAAGTTACCTATTACGTTCTATAAGAATTCTGAGCAGTTGCCTGATTTCAAGGATTACAGCATGAAGGGCAGAACCTATCGTTATATGAACGATGCGCTCTTCCCATTCGGTTATGGCTTGAGCTATACTTCTTTCCGTATTGGCGATGCTACACTTTCCAACTCTATCCTGAAGAAGGGTGAGAAGATTACCTTGAAGGTGCCTGTAAGTAATGTTGGAAAGAAGGATGGAACCGAGGTGGTACAGGTGTATGTGAAGGATCCTGCCGATACCGAAGGACCATTGAAGAGCTTGAAGGCTTTCGAGAGAGTGGAGGTGAAGGCAGGAAAGACTGCTGAGGCTGTCATCACGCTGGATAGCAGAAACTTCGAACTCTTCGATGCTGCAACCAATACCGTCCGTGCCAAGGCAGGAAAGTATGAGGTTTATTACGGCAGCAGTTCGGCTGATAAGGATTTGAAGAAACTGGATGTTTCTATAGAATATTAAGTAACGGTATACTAATTAATATATACTGCTTTCAATAGTATCAATCCAATAAAAGAATTGAATTATGAAAAGAATCCTTTGTGTACTTATCGCAGTCCTATGTCTCTGTACTTGCTGGGCTGGGAATGGCAAGAAACCTATTGTCTGGGAACAGCCGATAGCTGAATCGAACCAGCTATTTTATGATCCTTTTCAATCTCAACTCAACATCTATCGTGTGGAATTCGCAGATGATGAAACACGAGTGTTCATGCACATCACTTTTCCCCCACACTATTGGATAAAGTTTGTGAAGGAAACCTATCTCCTTGCTGATGGCAAGAAATATCTCGTCAAGAGCTGTGATGGACTGAAACTTGACGAAGAACACTATATGCCTAGCTCAGGCAAGGAGGATGTGGTCTTCCATTTCGCACCGCTCCCCAAGAAGACCCGAAAGTTTGACTTCCTGGAAGGTGACGGCAAAAAGAACTTCAAGATATTGGGCATCGAGAATATCGATACCCGCATCAAACAGCTCTTCTCCTCGCTTTGGCGCAACGATGCGACCGGCGATTGGGAGATAGGATTCTATGAAGATTTCGCCATCTACGACTGCCGTTACTGGCAATACAAGCAGAAGAATCAGAAGGGCGACAAGTACTCTTTCATCCTTACCGATGGCAAGAGCGACCTGGCTGTCAACATCGACAAACCTCAACATGGCAAGCGCACGATGAGCATCAACGGCAAGAAAGCCGAATATTCGCTCATTACCACTTCCATCCTTCCGGATTGTCCGCAGAAAGATGAGACCACAAGTCTGAAGGATACTCATAACAAGCCCGATACGGCTATTGTTGTGGGATGGCTCAGAAATATGCCTAAGGAATTTTGGGATAGAGGGCAGGAGTATAGTGTGCAGTATTATGATCTCTTTTCCACATTCAAGGAAGTGAGCAATTGTAGCAAGCTCGATTCACTTGGCAGATTTGAGATCAAAGTGCCTCTCATCAACTCTACCGAGGTTTTCATGGACTGGAAACATACTTATATCAACACGGTATTGGAGCCAGGTGAGACCTATTATCTGCTCTATGACTTCAAGTCTGGACATTCCATCTTCATGGGCAAAAAATGCCGCTTGCAAAATGAACTGCTGGCGCATCCTATCCCAATGATTAACGCAGACTATGCAGGTAAGTATGAAAATAAGGTTCCAGCCCAGGAGATGATGCAGATTCTTGAATCCAGATATAAGGAGGCTGAAGGGAACTTACGGAAACAGATAGAAAAATCGGCATCTATTTCCAAATGTTATCAGGAGTATGCTGCCCGATATCTTCTCTGTAGTTATGCATCATCAATCTTACAGGGAGCATATCGTGTAAAAGACCATATTTTCCCTCAGGAATATGTAAGCCAAATGGAAAAAATATGGAAGGAGATTCCGCAGCCTTATACTCAGTTTCGTGACTATAATATGCTGACTAAAGATCTCATCGACCAGGAAGCAAGGTTAAAGTACAGTACACCCATGGGGAAGACCTATGGATTCTTGTTCACCAATTATTATCCGGAACTGTTGAGAAAGCACAAGGCTCAGGGGGATATTGCGATAACCGATTCAGAAATTGCTACGGTGGAACAATGGGCTAAGAATCTGGATAGCATGACTATCAAGCAATATCAGACGACAGATGCCAAGGAGCAGAAGGAAATAGAAAATGCTTTTTCCAACTCTGTTCTTGCCAAGCGTGCTACGGCTATCATTGGAAGAGAAGACATAGCCAAGATGCTTAAGGATGAGACTCCTCTCATCGATGTATATTATGCCCAGCATATAGCTGATAGCATGGGATGCAGCCAGCAGAAAGATGTCATCATCACCAAAGCCATTCTTCAGATGTTGGAAAGACTAGCTATGCCACTCAATAGTTATGGGCTTGACCTGGTAGAACACAGCATCAGTTCTGAAGTTCTCAGGGAGAAAGTATTGGCAGAACATCGTAAGTACCTGTCTTTGCAGAACAGGGACATTACTGCCAGTATCAAGACAGCTCCGCAGGATATGAGCGATGGTGAGAAACTTCTTCGCCATATATTGGAGCCTTATAAGGGAAAGCTTGTATTGCTGGATGTCTGGGGAACTTGGTGTGCCCCGTGCAAGATGGCTCTTGCCCATTCGAAGGAAGAGTTCGAACGCCTGGCGCCATACGATGTGGTATATCTTTACATGGCAAACAACAGTCCTGAAGAGTCATGGAAAAATCTCATCAAACTGAATAATCTGGTTGGCGACAATATCGCCCACTACAATTTGCCAGCGGCTCAGCAGAGTGCCATCGAGAATTATCTCAACATTCGCTCCTTCCCATCCTATCGCCTCTTCGACAAGGAAGGAAATCTGGTAGATGTGAAAGTGGATGCCCGCCAGCTTGACAATCTGGAGAAAATCATCAAGGAACTGAACAGATAGTAAGAATACTGATAAAATCCCCTTCAAGGTATTGGGGACATAGTTGAATACATAATAAATCCCGAAATCGCTTGGCGGGTTTTTTGCTTATCTTTGCCAACGTAAATAGTAAATTGTTGATAATATGGCAACGAAGTTATATCCAATAGGCATGCAGACCTTCTCTGAGATTCGAGAGGAGGACTTTCTCTATGTAGATAAGACGGAGTACATCTATCGTATGACTCATACGAGTGGAAAGTATTTCTTCTTGAGTCGTCCACGTCGTTTTGGCAAATCTCTTTTGGTTTCGACTTTTGAGAGTTACTTCGAGGGAAAGAAGGAACTCTTTAAGGGACTTGCTATTGAAAAACTGGAGAAGGAGTGGACGAAATATCCTGTGCTTCACTTTAGCTTGGCTGGTGGTAAGCACATGGAGAAAGACCAACTTGTGCGTTATCTCTTGTACATATTGAAGGTAAATGAAGAAAAATTTGGCATCGTCAATGAGTCTCCTGACCCGAATGTCCGTATGCTTAATTTAATAAAAACGGTATATGAACAGACTGGGCAGAAGGTCGTTGTGCTCATCGATGAATACGATGCTCCTTTGCTTGATGTGGTACATGAGGATACTAGTTTGGGCGTCTTAAGGGAGGTGATGCGCAATTTCTATAGTCCCCTAAAGGATAGCGACCGAATGCTGCGTTTCGTCTTCTTGACAGGCATCACCAAGTTCTCGCAACTTAGTATCTTCAGTGAACTCAATAATATCACAAATGTGAGTATGCACCAAGAGTATGCTGGCATTTGCGGCATTACCAAGGAGGAATTGTTGGATAAGTTTGATGAGGATATTGATGTGTTAGCAGGTAGGTTGGGATTGACACACGAACAAGCCTTGTCAAAACTGAAGGAAAATTATGATGGCTATCACTTTACCTGGCCATCATCAGATATTTTCAATCCTTATAGCTTGTTGAACTGTTTAGCTGAAGGACAGATGAATTCCTATTGGTTTGGCTCAGGCACTCCTACTTATCTTCTTAATATGATGCGGAAATATGACTTTACACCGATTGACCTGGGTGAACAGATGGATGCATCAAAGGATGATTTTGATGCAGCCACTGAGACGATGACTACTATCATGCCTTTACTTTATCAGAGTGGTTATATCACTATCAAGAATTATGATCCGGAAACGGAACTCTATACCTTGGCTCTGCCTAACAAAGAAGTGAGGATAGGTTTGTATCGCAGTATGTTACCGCATTATTTAGCGGCAAAGTCTGCAATGTGCAATACGACCGTGGCCAAGATGTCTTCTCTTATCAATAAGGGTAACATGGATGGTGCTCTTCAGCTATTGAAAACGTTCTGGGAGACGGTACCTTATTGCGATAATACCGATTATGAGGGGCATTATCAGCAGACAATGTATATCATCTTTGCCCTGCTTACGAATTTCCGTATATTGGTGGAACAGCATACTTTCCGTGGAAGAACAGACATTACGATGGAAACAAAGGATACCATCTATGTGATAGAACTGAAATTTAATAAGTCAGCACAAGAGGCTCTTGACCAAATCAACAACAAGCATTATGCTGATGCTTTTGCCCTAAGAGGCAAAACCATGGAAAAGATTGGTATGAACTTTATGATTGATGAAGATAAGACGATTGTATTGGATTGGGCAAAATAGTTCCCTTGGTAGCAGAACCTCTTCTTCCTGGATTGGTGGAAGTTTGGGGAGTAGCAACAGAAAAGATGGCCTCGCAAAATGCGGGGTCATCTTTTCTGTAATAAAGGATTATCTATCAATAAAGCATCCATATTGTTCTTAATGGGTGCAAATATACGAATTAAATACGAAATTGCACTGAGTAGAGTGCAATTTTTAACGTAAA
>ENA-OOWO01001814-OOWO01001814.1-human-gut-metagenome-genome-assembly--contig:-NODE-1814-length-13305-cov-2.950189_pt1 | contig 13305 bp, 9 predicted proteins | sample MGYA00241579_ERZ501327 | MGnify/ENA primary metagenome ERZ501327 (study PRJEB25962, sample SAMEA2042836) | human gut metagenome | biome: human gut; feature: human-associated habitat; material: faeces...
GTACGGCGTGAATGCTTCAGTGCCGAAAACTCTGGTGCGTCATCTTGTACGTTATTATGCGGACACCTGCAAAGATGAGAAGCTGACAGAGGTTCTTCTTGATATTCTGGATACACCGGTAAGTCCGGAGCTTCTGCCGCCTAAGGATGGCAAGATCGCACAGAAGACAGAAGATTTGGTGGGACCTTATGAACTTCACGATTTCTATCTGTACTATATGCTTCGTGCAGGATTTGAACCGGAGAAAATTTACAGGCTGGCATGTGAGACTTTTGAAGGAATGTATGATAAGGAGACAATCTTCAAATGGCTGAAAACCTTCTATTGGAGATTTTTTGCACAGCAGTTTAAACGTTCCTGTCTTCCGGATGGCCCGAAGGTGGGAAGCGTTGCGGTTTCACCGAGAGGTGATCTGAGAATGCCAAGTGATGCAAGTGCAGGAGTATGGCTGGAGCAGCTTGAAAATATGGATATTTAGAATCGCATAGCGGAGTGGAGGATTTTATCCGCGTGATTTTACATGGCGAAGCGGAGAACGATCAGTTGTTCTCCGCTTTTTTCAGTGCTGTTTCAATTGCATTCAAAAGAATCATGGAAGTATACTTCTGATCTTCGGAATATTGGATGTTTTCCAGCGACTGGGAGGTATAGATCTGGCTGGCCAGTGATTCCAGAGCCGGTTCCATGAGAGGAAACATGGCTGCGGTGCTTTCGCTTAAATTTACCAGACGGATGGAAGTTACCCTGTCAGAGTCAACAGTTACTTCCAGGTCAAAGGTGTTTTCATTCAGGTCGATGGAGGAAGTATAAATTCCCGGTTTGTACAGGCTTTTGGCATCGGCTGAGGCACTTTTTTTCTGACCGGATCCAAACATGAAAAAAAGTACAATAGCCAGGATGACAGCAAGAAGGAGAAAGATGCCGGTGTATATAACTTCCTTCATATGTAGGACTATAATTTTTGTTTTTGCACTCATGGTACACGCCTCCTGGATGGTTTTGTATATTCTATTACAGAAGTGCTTAAATTATGATATACTGAAACAACGAATGTGAGTAACCGACAGTAAGGAGAGAAGAATGTCATTACAGTTTATTATCGGCAGTTCCGGTGCCGGAAAGTCTTATTTTGCATATGAGAGAGTAATCCGGGAGTCCATGGAACACCCGGAGAGAAATTACTATATTATTGTTCCGGAGCAGTTTACCATGCAGACACAGAAGACGCTGGTGGAAATGCATCCGGGAAAAGGAATCCTGAATATTGACATCCTGAGCTTTGAACGTCTTGCGTACCGTGTATTTGAAGAAACCGGCGGAGATAACAGAAAGGTTCTGGAAGATACGGGAAAAAGCATGGTGCTGCAGAAAATGGTGCAGCAGCACAGAAAGGAACTTGCCTATCTGGGAAGTCAGATGAATAAGCCGGGATATCTGGATGAGGTGAAATCTCTGGTGTCAGAATTTATGCAGTATGATATCAGAGAAGAGAATCTGGCAGAAATGAAAGAGAAGGCCAAAGATCAGCCGTTACTTGAAATGAAGCTTAAGGATGTGGGAATCCTTTATCAGTCATTCAGGGAATTCCTGAAGGGGCATTATATGACAGGGGAAGAGGTGATGGATGTCCTGCTTAAACAGCTTCCTTTTTCCGAAAAACTTAAGGGAGCGGAATTTCTCTTTGATGGATTTACCGGATTCACGCCAATTCAGGTCAATGTGCTCAGGGAACTTCTGGTCATTGCTGACCGCATAAGTGTTACTGTGACTATGGACGAACGGGAGGATGCTTTTTCTCCGGGAAAACCTTATCAGCTTTTCTTTATGAGCAAGCAGATGATACGGACACTTGCAGGGCTGACCAGAGATCTGGAGGATCCAGTGTATCTGAAACCATCCGGACAGTCCCGGTTTGCACAGGCACCTGCCTTACAGTTTCTGGAGAAAAATATCTTCCGCTACAGAAAGGGCGTGTATGCCGAAGAACAGCAGGAGATAAAAATATTTACTGCGCCATCCCCCCTGGAAGAAATGCGGGAGGCTGCCAGAAGGATGTCAGAACTTGTGCGTACCTGCGGATACCGCTATGGTGAAATTGCAGTGATCACAGGAAATCTGGAAGAATATGCAAGACTTGCAGCACAGGTATTTGAGGAGGCAGATATTCCATATTTTATTGACGAGAAGCACTCGGTAATGATGAATCCTTTTGTGGAGTATCTGCGCGCTGCCATGGAGATGGCGGTACAGGGATTTCCTTATGAGAGTGTTTTCCGTTATCTCAGATGCGGGATGTCAGAAGTTACCAGAGAACAGGCTGATAAGCTGGAGAATTACGTGCTGGCGCTGGGAATCCGGGGATATAAGAAATGGTCTGAAAAATGGGTTCGTGTGTACAGAGGAATGGAAGCGGAGAAGATACAGGAACTGAATGAGATCAGAGAAATCTTTGCGGAAGAAGTAAGGGAACTTGCGCAGGGATTTGGTTCCGGTAAGAAGACAGTGGAAGAGTACTGCCGGATTCTCTATGAGTTTATCCAAAAAAGCAATGTCTGGCAGAAACTGAAACGACAGGAGCGAAAGTTTAAAGAGTCAGGCGATAAAGCAATGGAAAAAGAATATAACCAGATTTATGGAATTGTGATGGACCTGCTGGATAAGATGGTTGAGATTCTTGGCGAAGAAACGGTAAACAGACAGGAGTTCCGACAGCTTCTGGAATCAGGACTTTCTCAGGCAAAAGTAGCGCTGATTCCGCCGAGCATAGATCAGGTAATGGTGGGTGATATGGAACGATCCCGCTTAAAGGAGATTAAGGCGTTGTTCTTTGTTGGCGTGAATGAGGGAAATATCCCAAAGAGCACACAGACAGGCGGAATCTTATCAGAGCTTGACAGGGATTTCTTCCAGGAGCAGGGAGTGGAACTGGCACCGGGGCCTAAAGAACTGATGAATATGCAGAGGTTTTATCTGTATCTGAATATGACGAAACCGGGAGAAAAGCTGATCCTCTCCTATAGTGATACCAATGCAAAAGGAGAAGGCATAAGCCCGGCATATCTGATCGGGAGTATACGCAGTCTGTATCCGAAGCTGGAAATTGAGGGTGGAGCCGGGGTCAGACCCCATAAAAATTCTATAAACAATTATTGTTATCCGGAAAATCCGGAAGCTGGGATTGATCTGTTTCTGGAGAAGCTGGTACAGGAGACAGAGAAAGAACATGAGGATATTCTAGAGCAGGCAGATGAGACGGATGCAATGTTTGGAGAGCTCTACAGCTGGTATCTGCGGAATCCGGAATACAGAAGCAGAGTACAGAAGCTGGTACAGTCGGCTTTTGCCGGAAAACCAGAGGACATTATCAGCCAGAGTGTGGCGAAGGCATTATACGGAGAGGTTTCACCTTACAGTGCTACCAGACTGGAACGTTTTGCAGCCTGTGCATTTGCACATTTTCTTCAGTATGGAATGAAGCTTACCGAGCGTGTGGAATATGAGTTTAAACCTATGGATATGGGAAATGTTATGCATGAAGCACTGGAAAGCTTTGCAGAAGAAGTGCGAAAAAGAGGCATGAAATGGACAGAGCTGACAGAACAGGAACGGAATGAGATTGCGGACCGGTGTCTGGATAATATTGTGGCAGATTATGGAAACACGGTGCTCAAAAGCAGTGCCAGAAATGAATATATGATCGAGAGAACAAGGAGAATCCTCAGAAGGACGGTATGGGCACTTCAGAAACAGCTGGAACAGGGAGAATTTCAGCCGGAAGGCTTTGAGGTAACCTTCGGGGGAGGACGGATTGACAGAGTAGATATTATGGAAGATCAGAATAAGGTGTATGTGAAGGTGATTGATTATAAAACCGGAAATACATCCTTTGACCTGGTTTATCTGTATCATGGCCTGCAGTTACAGCTGATGATCTATCTGGATGGTGCTCTGCGTGTAGAGCAGAAGAAATATCCGGATAAGGAGATTATTCCTGCGGGAGTTTTCTATTACAATATCAAGGATCCTATGATCCAGGAGAAGATAGATGCGGATGTGGAAGCAGTCAGTGCAGGTCTTATGAAAGAACTGAAGATGAATGGGCTGGTTCAGGCAGATCCGGAGCTTGTGTACAGGATGGACAGCAGTCTTGGCTCCATTCCTGTCGCGTTTAATAAGGACGGAAGCTTTCGCAAAAATTCTTCTGTGGCAGACAGAACACAGTTCGCAGTGCTTGGACGGTATGTAAGGACGAAGATTGAGAAGATAAGAAGTTCTATTCTGGAGGGAGATGCAGAGGTTTCTCCCTATGAGCTCGGAAAAAAGAATGCGTGTGCTTATTGTCCGTATATGACGGTATGCGGATTTGATCGCAGGCTGTCAGGATATGAATTCCGCAGACTGAAAAACTTCTCTGATGAGGAATTATGGAAAGCATTTGACAGGGAGGCAGAATAAGATGGGCGTACAGTGGACAAAGGAGCAGCAGGAGGTTATACGGCTGCGGGACAGAAATATTCTGGTCAGTGCGGCAGCCGGGTCCGGAAAAACGGCAGTACTGGTAGAACGTATCCTGAGTAAGATAACAGATAAAGAACACCCTGTGGATATTGACAGACTGCTGATCATGACATTTACAAGAGCGGCAGCAGGTGAAATGAAAGAGAGGATCTCGGCAGCTATTGAAAAAGCACTCTGTGAAGATCCCGATAATGAGCATCTTCAGAGACAGACAACCCTGCTTCATACTGCACAGATTACAACTATTGATGGTTTCTGTGCCTATATTATCCGGAATTACTTTCATCTGATTGGACTGGATCCGGGATATCGGACGGCAGATGAGGGGGAACTGAAGCTTCTGCGGGGAGATGTTGTGAAAGCGTTGCTTGAAGAATATTATGCCAGAAAAGATGAAAAGTTTCAGAAATTCGTGGAATGCTTTGCAACAGGAAAGTCAGATGAAAATCTGGGAAACCTGATACAGAAATTATATGAAATGGCTATGAGCAATCCTTTTCCGCTGGAATGGCTGTCCGGGTGTATGGATGATTACAGGATTGATTCCCTGGAAGAGTTAAGAGAGACTGAGTGGATGAGGATGCTCTGGGATGCAGTGAAGGATGAACTGCAGGAAGCGAAGCTTCTGGTGCAGGAGGCTCGAAGAATATGCTCAGAGCCGGATGGTCCGTATCTGTATGATGAGGCACTGAGCAGTGATCTGCTTCTTATAAGGAGTCTGCAGGAACTGGCAGAGAAAAGAGATTATAATGGAACTGCAGAAATCCTTATGAAACCCTCATTTGCCCGGCTGAGCACAAAGAAGTCTGCGGATGTAGATGAACAGAAGAAGCAGAGAGTGAAAGATCTTCGGGATGAGGAAAAGGGGATTCTGAAGGAACTGGGGCAGCGATATTTCCAGAGTGCAGAGAAAGAACTTCTGGAAGTGATCAGATATATCAGAGGCCCAATAGAGATGTTAGTTGAGTTGACGGCACGATTTAAAAAACAGTTCGGAGAGGCGAAGAGAGAAAAGAATATTCTGGATTTTACGGATATGGAACATTTTGCCCTGCAGATACTGATGACGAAAGAAGGGGAAGAAATCCATATGTCTCAGGCTGCGAGAGAGCTATCCGCAAAGTATGATGAAGTCCTGGTGGATGAATATCAGGACAGTAACTTAGTGCAGGAGCTTCTGACAACAGCAGTATCCGGGTGGATCAACCAGAAGAAAAATATCTTCATGGTAGGAGATGTAAAGCAGAGTATCTATCGTTTCCGTCTGGCAAGGCCGGAGCTTTTCATGGAAAAATATAAAAGTTATTCCACAGAAGAAGCACAGGAGCAGAGAATTGACCTGCACAAAAATTTCCGGAGCAGGGAACAGGTTCTGGAGAGTGTAAACTTTATTTTCCGACAGATCATGGGGGAAGACCTGGGAGGGATTACCTATGACAAAGATGCGGCCCTTTATCCCGGAGCTTCTTTTCCGGAAGGAGAGTCAGAGGAATTTGTAAAGACAGAGGTTCTTCTGGTCGAGAGAGACGGAGAAGAACTGTCTGATGTACAGGACTATGAAGACGCAGGTGCATCGGGAAACCGCAGGGAAATGGAAAATCAGACCGGGCAGGAACTGGAGGCGCTGGCCATTGCACAGAGAATTAAAGAAATTGTGGGAAAAGAACAGATCGTAGATAAAGAGACGAAGGAATACCGGCCTGTGGAATACGGGGATATTGTAATCCTGCTGCGCACTGCCTATGGATGGGCCGAAACCTTCAGGGAAGTGCTGGCATCTCAGGGGATTCCCGTATATTGTACATCAAGAACAGGATATTTCTCTGCAACCGAGATTGTGACTGTATTGAATTATCTGAAGGTGTGTGACAATCCGCTGCAGGATATTCCGCTTATGGGAGTGCTTCGTTCACCGATCGTCGGATGCACTTCACAGGAACTGGCAGAGCTTAGAATACAGTATCCTGATGGTCTGCTCTATGAGAGTGTTTCGGCATATGCAGGAGAAAATGAAATCCCCGAAAAAGAACTGGATCCGGATAAGCTGAAATCTGAATTGTTAAACAGTAATCTGCGAACAGATGAAAAGAACTCTCTGAATATTAAATTAAAAGGATTTCTGAGTCTCCTTGAAAAGGTAAGAAATATGGCTGCATATACGCCGGTCCACGAATTGATCCTTTATGTGCTGAAAGAAACCGGGTATGGAGATTATGCAAGGGCACTTCCGGGAGGGGAGCAGCGTTTTGCAAATCTTACCATGCTTGTGGAGAAAGCTATGGACTATGAGAAGACAAGCTACAGGGGGCTGTTTAACTTTGTTCGTTATATCGAACAGCTACAGGCATATCAGGTAGACTATGGAGAAGTCAATCTGACAGGAGCGGGCAATACCGCAGTGGAGATCATGACGATTCACAAGAGTAAGGGACTTGAATTTCCGGTAGTATTTGTGGCCGGTATGGGAAAACAGTTTAATTTTCAGGATATGAATGCAGGTCTTTTGCTTCATCCGGAACTGGGAATAGGGGCTGATGCTATCATACCGGAGAAACGGGTGATCGCATCTTCGCTGAATAAGCAGGTGATCAGAAGACAGCTTCTGAAGGAGAGTCTGGGAGAGGAACTGAGGGTACTTTACGTTGCCATGACAAGAGCAAAAGAGAAACTGATCCTTACAGGAACAGTCGGAAAGCTGGAAAAGCAGATGCTGTCGCTGTCGCGTTTTCTGGATGAGGAAGAAGAACTGCTCCCACTGGGAACCAGAATGAAAGCAAAGAATTACTGGGCTTTTGTACTGCCTGCGCTGGTGCGGCATCGGGCAATGAGTGAACTTTTGTGGGAATATGGAATCCTCATGAAGAAACAGCCGGGGATTTACGATGATATCTCTGAGTTTGTGATAAAAAAGATCACTGTCCGTCAGATGACAGAAAAAGCAGTTCTCATCCAGGCAGGAAACCAGATGCAGGAGGAATATCTGAAGAACTGGGATGAAAATAAAGTGTATGATGAGGCTGTGAAGGAAGAGATAGAGAAGAGATTTTCCTTTGCATATCCGTATAAATATCTGGAAGATATTCCGGTTAAAGTCAGTGTTTCGGATCTGAAAAAGAGAAGCTGGCATGATGAAAGTGAACTGGAAGAGAATATCAGTGTGTCTGCCGAAGAGCAGGCGGAAGAACAGGAAGCGCCGGTTCCCGCATTTATGGCAGAGAAGCAGGAAGAGTATAAGGGGGCTGCCAGAGGTACTGCTTACCACAGAGTAATGGAATGTCTGGATTATGCAGAAGCAGATACAGAGGAACAGCTTCGGGCTCAGTTAAAGAGACTTCTGGAGAGCCAGAAAATGACAGAGCAGGAAGCGGAATGTATCCGGATCCGGGATATCAGGAGGTTTGTGGAGTCCAGACTGGGGCAGAGAATGAAGAAGGCTGCCATGAAAAAACATCTTTACAGAGAACAGCCTTTTGTGATCCAGAGAAATGCTTCTATGCTCGATGATGGTTGGAAGAACGAAACAGTGCTGGTGCAGGGAATTATCGATGCCTATTTTATGGAAGAGGAAGAGATTGTTCTTGTGGACTATAAAACGGATAGAGTGAGGAGAGGACAGGAACAGAAGCTGATCGATCTGTATCATGTGCAGCTTGAGGATTATGCCCGGGCATTGGAGCGGATGACGGGGAAAAGAGTGAAGGAGAAGATCATTTATTCGTTTACATTGCAGAAAGAGATATTGCTGTAAGCGGAATAAAAATTATTATTGTGAATTCAAATATCCGGCAGGGATAAGCGCGTGTTATACGCGCCACCCTGCCGGATATTTGTTTTTCAGGATCTGGTTGACCAGTTTACCGAAGCCAATGGGATATCCATCTGCACAGAGGAGATGCCAGCCTTTTTTGTGAGCTGCTTCTTCGGGTTCGATATTTAAGGTTTCGCCCTTTAAATATCTGGTGATCCTTTCGTCAGAAGCGGAGAGAGAGATGACTGCTTCTGCTTCATCTTTGCGGATCGCCAGTGCAAGTGGCTGAGACGGCTCGAAGCGGTTTTTCTTCAGGTCACCGAGATAGAGACCGTTTCTTAAGAAGGTGATGCCACGGAAGTTGTGGGCAACCGGGGGAAGATAGTAGGCTTTATCACCGCGGATTTCCACACGTTCCCAGTCAAATGGCTGACCGCAGAGGGTTTTCAGACCGATTTCGTTCAGAAATTCCTCAATCAGTGGAAATGCGTTTTTGTCCGGTTTTGTGTGAGGACGGGAGCTTTCCTTGATTGCCTGTCCTTTTTTATGGAAGAGCGCAAGGAAGTGTCCCTCTCCGTTCATTTTGTGCGGGAAAATCCGGATGCATTTGATAAGTTCAGGATTTTTGTTTCCCCATTCAGGAACTCCATGGGAGAAGCCTTCATAATCTTCCATTTCTGCCAGTTCCATGTCAGGACGGTTTTCCAGAAGCCAGGAAACAGTTTGTTCGTCTTCTGCAGGTGCGAATGTGCAGGTAGAGTAAAGCATCAGTCCGTCGGGACGGAGCATATCGGCTGCCTGGAGGATAAGCTCTTTCTGGATTTCGGAAAGCTCCAGTGATTTTTCGGGAGTCCAGTCTTTGGCAAGTGCCTCTTCCTTACGGAACATTCCTTCTCCGGAGCATGGAGCATCCAGGATGATCTTGTCGAAGAATTCGGGGAATGCTTTGGTTAACTTTGCAGGTGTTTCGTTTGCTACGAAGACATTTGGGATGCCGAAGAGTTCCAGGTTGCGAAGGAGGGCTCTGGCGCGGGAAGTGCTGATATCGTTTGCTACCAGAAGTCCCTGTCCCTGAAGTGCTGCGCCTGCTGCAGTTGCCTTGCCGCCCGGGGCTGCGCAGAGGTCCAGGACTCTGTCACCCGGCTCGATGGGGATGCGGGAGGCGGGGGTCATGGCGCTGGGTTCCTGAAGGTAGTAGAGGCCGGCCTGGTAGTATGGGCATCTGGAAGGACGGATGTCTTCATCGTAGAAGTAGCCGTTTTTGATCCATGGGATCTGACGGGTTGGAAATGGAGACAGGTTTTCGAAGTCTTCGCAGGTGATCTTGGAGGTGTTTATGCGCAGGCCGTAGGTTCGGGGAGCGCTGAAGCTAGAGAGGAATGCGGGGTATTCGTTGCCGAGCATTTCTTTCATTCGGGTGAGGAATGCGGGGTGGAGGTGTGTTGTATTTTCGTTCATAATGGGTTGGGTTCCTTTGCTGTAGTTTTGATTGGTGGGTGGGGGACGCGCAGGAAAATATATCTGTCTGAGTGCGGTTTCGGCATCTAAGATCTTCTAAGTCGGTAAAAATCTGCTAAAAGCATGGAGAAAAATGCAAAACTCGCTCCGCTGCAGGCTTCGCTCAGACAGGTTGCGATTTTTCTCCATAACGCAGATTTCTACCGGCTAAGAAGATCTAAGATGCCTGCAAATGCACTCAGACAGATATATTTTCCTACGCTGTTTACTGAAAATAACTGTAGTATAACGTGAGGTTTATGGAATATTAAGTTTATGAAATACTATAGCAATGCCATAAAATAATGCAATCAAGACAGTTCAGCAGGACTTCCCGCTATGATGGACTGGATTGTTTGCAGTAATTTATGAAATAAGAAATTGATATATAGCAATGCTTTTAAATACATTATTTATGAGGAGTGCTATAGTAAACCGGAAGACGTTAAGGAGGTATTTTCGGTAAAGGTATCAAAATGATTATAAAGTATAAATGATTTTTGCTAAATAGTATTGACAAAATCATATTATACATCATATAATATCGTTAACAAAACAATATTGATGTTCTGTATAGTATGTGAACAGGATGGAATAAATGTATCAGATGTGAAATGGCGTTTACCTTTGGTATAGTCTGGAGCATTTTTCAGACACGCTCTAAGGCTGGATTGCAGAGATGATGCTGTCTGTACAGAACATAATTGAAACGAGGGAGTGAGCATATGGTTTTTAATACGGGTGCTGCGCTTCTGGATGCGGTTGTTCTGGCGGTTGTTTCTAAGGAGAAGGAAGGGACTTACGGGTATAAGATCACGCAGGATGTGCGTGGAGTTCTGGATGTTTCGGAGTCTACTTTGTATCCGGTGCTCAGGAGGCTGCAGAAGGATGATTGTCTGGAGGTTTACGATATGGCGTATGCAGGACGTAACCGGCGTTATTATAAGCTGACGGACAGAGGTGCTGCGCAGCTGGAGTTTTATAAAGCTGAATGGAAAATTTATGCATCCAAGATAAGCGGGATGTTTGAGGGAGGAATAGGATGATGGACAGGGCGCGGTTTATGCAGGAGCTGGAGAAGCTGCTTGCTGATATTTCCGAGACAGAGAGGCAGGATGCCCTTGATTTTTATAATAGTTATTTCGATGATGCAGGAGCTGAGAATGAAGCTTCGGTGCTCAGGGAACTTGGAAGTCCCGAGAAGGTTGCAGCGATTATCAAGGCGGATCTGAAAGGTTCGGCAGGAGGCTATGAGTATGGAGAATATACGGAGCATGGCTATGAGGATGCCCGGACTAAAGAGAGAGGACAGATGCCTGAGAAATATGGAGAAGAGTCGGGAACAGGGAAGCGTTTTTTCAGAAAGGGGAATCAGGCGGTGCTGATCCTTGCGGTGATCCTGCTGGTTTTTATTTCTCCTTTTGTTAAGGGGGCTGTTGGTGGGATTCTGACATTTGCAGTTGGAATTTTACTGCTTCCGTTCTGGCTGATCGTTGGATTGGGCATAGGTGCTGTGGCTTTACTGGTTGGCGGAATTGCAGCTATTGTGGCTGGAGCAGGGCTTTTGAATGTAATGATCGGAACCGGGATCATGACCATAGGAATTGGATGCCTGATGATTGCTCTGGCAATCCTTATGATATTAGGACTGATCAGCATCGCAGTACGCATTGTGCCGAAATGGTTTCGGAAGATTACTGACTTTTTTAACAGGGTGCTTTACAGAAAGAGAAAGGAGGAGGTTAAATGAAGAAGTTTACAAAAGGAATGTTGATCGCAGCGGGGATTTTCGGTGCTGTGGGAATCGGGCTGACAACTGCCGGTGGTGTTATGGGAGCCAGTATGTCGGAACTGACAGGGGTGGAAAGCCTGAAAAGAGTGCTTCTGGTGGCAGACGGGGATTATGATTATGATGACAGCGATGACTATGACAGCGATGACTATGATGACGATGATTATGACGACAGTGGTGATTATGACGACAGTGAGGATTATGTCCGCGCTGTTGATGAGAATGAGGAAGATGGCACTGTATATCAGTTGAAGTATCAGCCCACAAAGCTGGATATAGAGCTGAAGTACGATGAGCTGATTCTGGAAGAGGGCGACAGTTTCTGTGTCAGGGTTTATGATGACAGTGGGAAGAATGTGACAGTGAAGGAGAGTTCAGATACTCTTAAGGTCAGAAGCACGAAAAAGCTGTCTAAAACCAGAAAGGTGTGTATCTCCTATCCGGAAGATGTTAAGCTTCAGGAGCTGGAGATTGAGATGGGTGCAGGTACTGTTTATCTGAACAGAGATATTGAGACAGAGAAGCTGAGTGTGGAGATGGGAGCCGGGGAATTTGAAAGTAAGAATCCGGTGACTGCAAGGGAGGCAGATCTGGAAATCGGAACCGGAAGTATGACATTTGCAGATCTGAGCGCCAGGAAGACAGATGGAGAATGTGGTCTGGGTGAACTGGATCTGACACTGACCGGTACGCAGGAGGATTATAATTATGATCTGGAATGTGGAGTGGGAAATCTGGATGTAGGTTCTGATTCTTACAGCGGACTTGGACGGGAGAAAAGCATTTCCAATAAAGGCGCAGACAGGAAACTGAATCTGGAGTGCGGTATGGGAAATATATCAGTAGATTTCTCCGGGAAAGAGCACAGAGATTTGCAAATGTCCTGAGGAGCCATATACTTATACACCCTGACGGGCAGAAACAAAAGTAGTATTTAACCGAATCAAGAAGTTATTGGTGTAGAGTAAGTAGCGAAGCGGATGATTTTATCTGCTCGACTAATCTGAGTTTAAGGAGGAAATGGAACATGGGTGACAAACGTTTATACAAATCATCAGAAAACAGTATGCTTTGCGGTGTATGTGGAGGAATCGCAGAATATTTTGATATTGACCCTACGCTGGTGCGTCTGGCATGGGTGATCCTTACCTGTTTTGGCGGTGCGGGAATCTGGGCATATATCATTGCGGCAATTATTATTCCGAAAAGATAACAGAATCTCAGAATCCAATCTGTAATAGACAGAAGTTTAACCGAATCAGGCAGGCAGCGAAGCGGATTGCGAATATTCGTTTGCATGAAATACAGTGAAATACAGTATAAAAATTAAGAAAACAGCCCATACTCAAAAGAAAAGGAGTGTGGGCTGTTTTGGATAAAGAGAAGGAAATAAAAGCTTACCTTGATGGAGAATTATTGCCGGAGGTCAGAATGAAGTATGAAATTGCAGAGGAAATGGGATTGCTGGACAGAGTATTGAGTGATGGATGGAAAAGTCTGTCTGCGAAAGAGACCGGACGGATCGGAGGGTTGATGACGAAACGAAAAAAAGAGAAACTGAAAAAATAAATAATATGGAATAAGCTTGTTCTCCGGACGATGATGCTGTAAAATTAGAGCAAGTAGCGAAGTGGATAATTTTATCTGCTATAAATATGGGAGGACAATAAAATGAAGTTAGGTATTCTGGGAGCAGGAGGCATTGCTTCTACTATGGCGAAAACAGTGGCAGAAATGAAAGGTGTGGAGG
>ENA-OOWO01001818-OOWO01001818.1-human-gut-metagenome-genome-assembly--contig:-NODE-1818-length-13283-cov-3.035757_pt1 | contig 13283 bp, 12 predicted proteins | sample MGYA00241579_ERZ501327 | MGnify/ENA primary metagenome ERZ501327 (study PRJEB25962, sample SAMEA2042836) | human gut metagenome | biome: human gut; feature: human-associated habitat; material: faeces...
CTCTTCCGATCTACAGTGCCGGGGGCGTTCCCGTTTCCAGCGATTTATTTTTCCCTCGGCAATGGACTGTCCATAAGGTGACACTTTCCGTTTTGCGATGCCGCGAAAATTCGATGTGTTCCGTGGAGATGTTCACTGGGCAGCATACGCCGTACACGTTTCCAATAATCACTGAGCAGTGCAATGGGTATTCGCTATCGGGAAATACTTCACGGTTTTCACAACGCTTGATTCAGAAGGGATTTTTTTGCCTTATTCCCGCGTGACATCAAGGGAAACCGGATTGATAACGATGATAGATTTGCCCTTTTTGTGAGCATATCTCACGGTATTCCCGGTACCGCTGGGGCATCCATTCCATACTGCGAGAATATAATCGGCGTGATCGACCATGTACCGATTTCTCTTGTCCATGCAGTCCGGCGTGTACTCCCGTTGCAGCATGGTCTCCTTGTCACACTTTGCCGCGATATTATAATACCGTTCCCGTGAAGCCACAGACCATTTGATCGCTTGTGTCTCACAAGGGATTGCGCTTTCCAGAGTAATGTGAGGGTATTTTGATTTCAAATCAAGTACAATTTCCGCAGCATACATATCGACGCCAAGAGCCATGCCGGTAATAAAATGCGTGACGCCCTCGTTCTCGATGAGTGCTACAATCTGATCCCGCATAACAGATTTCAAAGAAGTACAACGCTTATCGGATTCATCAAAGCCGAACGGAAGACTCTGCGGTCTATGACCGGTAAACGCACAAGTCTTGCCTTGAACGGATTGCTTTGCAGCTTTTTGAGCAGACTTTCTAAACTCAATAATGCGCGACATGACACCCCTTCTTTCACTCTTTTGGTAGGTAACTCCATTCTATCACCCTCATCACGGGCAGTCAACGCATTGTCGTTAGTAAAATCAACGACGACGTACCGTGGATAATGACACCGCCGTTAGGTACACTAAATGCAAAGGTGGTGAGGCTATGCGAGAGAAGAAGGACATCAATATTGAAATCGGCGGCAATATTCAAGTGGCAAGAGAACAGGCGGGCTATACGCAGGACACGCTCTCAGAAATGCTTGGCATGACGCCGAATCACCTGAGTGCTATTGAGCGTGGTGCTTCCGGTATCTCTCTTGAAGCCTTGCAGCGTCTTTGCCGTTTGCTCGGCGTCAGCGCAGACCGAATTATTTTTGGGACTGACGAGCCAGAAGCGGAAGCCCTTGCGCTTGCCAGACGTATTTCGGGTGTAAAGCCGGAATACCGGCAACAGGTTCAAGAGCTGCTGTCCGCTATTTTGAATATGTCGTAAAAAAAGCCTCTGCCGATACCCCAAACGGGCATCGACAGAGGCTCTTGGTTCGTTTTCCGGGCATTCAAACAAGTGCCGAAATCGACACTTATTTCCGCGCTAAAGATGAAACCACGCAGGGAATACAATCACTTAGGCTGGTCAATTTGCGCCGCTCTGAGGCTTGCAATCACGGGCTTTTTCGACCCCTAACTGTCTACACCTCGATGCCTTGCGGGAGAAGTGCGGACAGGCGATGAGATCCGCACGGAAGCTCTGCTTGCAGCTATGGACGCAGCGGACGCAGAAGCGGTTATACTTCCGGCGTCCGCTATCTCCTATGAAGAACGACCACTCCTGCCGCCACTTCTGACTTCTGCTCACAGCTCAATCTCTCCTTTGTGCTTTTTGGGAGGGCAGCATTCCTTCTGCTTTTCAGCCTTTGCAGACTTGAGCCTGTCCATGATGGAGGACTTCTCGCCCCTTTCGGGGGCTTTGACCTCTGCGGTCTTGTCTTCCTTCGGACCGTTGTTGATGATCCCATCAATCATGCCGTAGTCATCCTCCATCGACATCTCCGCTGCCTTGAGGTAGTTTTCCTTCTCAAGAGCCGCCATCCAGCTTTCCTTGCTGATACCGAGCATTCCGCCCTTTGCCGCATGATCGGTAATCTCCTTGGCATCTACGCACAAGCCCTCGGTGTTATCGGAATAGAGACGGTAAACCTCGCAGCCCTTCTCCAAAGCCTTCTCAGCCGCCTCCTGACCGGCGGGAAGAACGCCAGCCCATGCGTAGCCGTAGTCCTTCATATCCTGAACGGAGAGCGTGGAATCGGGCATTTCCGGCACTTCCTTGACCTCAAGGTCGAGAAGGCGGAGCGTGTCATCGTCAAAGCCGTTGTAGACATCATCAAGGACGAGCTTGCCGCGCTCATCGACGATGATGCAAGCCGCCTCATCGCCGTAGGCGTCATGCTCCATCAGGTAAAAGCTGTGACCGCCGACCTCGTGCTGGTCAATGGTGTGCCACGTTCCGATGTGTCCGGCAACCGTCAGACCGGAGGTATCGGCATTCATCTCAAAGTCCTTCTGCTCGACGGTTTCCTGCTTCTGCTGCTCCTTCGAGATCATGGGGATCGCCACAATCTTATCGCCCAGCTTGACAAACTGCTCCGGCACTTTGAAGTGGTCAGAGAACTTCTGCATCTGCTCTACGGTCAGAGAACCGAAGCTGTCATCCGTCAAGCCTACTACCAAGAATGTTCCGGCAACAACGTCGTAGATGTCACCGTCCTCATCCCGCAGAGCGCGGTTCAGGGGCAGACCTTCCAGCTTGCCTTCCTCGTTGCAGACTAAGGCAACCGGGTCTTCGTAGGGATAAATTGCCTCGATGCAGCCGCCGACCTCATGCTGCAAGGACTCCAGACCGGAGTCAATCTCCTTCACATAAGGCTCCTTTCCCGGCTCAACGATGAGAACGGCGATGGTGCTGTCACGCTCGGCGGCTTCCCCTGAGCCGGTGATCCGGTATTCATCGGGAATATCATCAATCTCACCGTCAAACTGCCTGTCCCACCTCTCGCTTGCGACACGGACATAGCCCTCATCGGTGAAGCGTCCCTGCTCATCCATCGCAATGTCGCGCCCATAGCGTTCATAGTCGATGTAATTTGCCAGAGGACCGAGATCCTTTTCAGAGTAGATACCAGCTTCGTGGGCGTAATAGTAGCCGAGGTCGGATTCGTCGTTGATACCGGGCATGATGTCGTAGCAGTCCAGATTGAACGTCAGGTTGATGAGATCGTCGATGTCGCTGACCTCATCGCAGCCAGCCTCCATAATGGCAACGAGCTTTTCCTGATCGCTCAGGGAAAGCTCGTCAATCAAAGCGGCAAGGTAGTTGAGCTTATCAAGGCTCTCGTACTCGCCAAGCATCTTCTGAACGCCATAGATCGGGCATTCGTAGTCGGTGATAAACCACTCTTCGTAGGGCTGACCGAACTCATCCTGCTTGCCGATCCCGATGCGCTCAAAGACCTTCTGCATCTCTTCTTCGGTGGTGGGCAGCTTCACCCACTCACCGACCAGCATACCCTCGTTGTACTTGCCAAGGTTCGTGACGAAGGCTTCAAAATCACCGTCTAATACGGGCATAGGCATCCTCCTTTCAGTCATCCACCATGCCGTCCGGCATGATATACAGTTCCTCAAACTCCGCGTCGGTCATGGCTTCGAGCTTCCGGATGGTCTTATACATCAGCTCTGCGATCTCGCCGTCCATGTCGTTCAGAGTGACGCCCTTCATATCGTCGGTCAGCCACTTCCGGCTGGACGTGTTGAAGCAGCACATCAGGTTGATTTCTTCCACGGTAAAGTTTTTCATATCAGAGTTCCATATCCTTTCCTTTTGATTTCTGTGGTTTCGGTGCATGGGGCGGCTGGGCTTTCTGCGCGGATTTCAGTTTGTCGCGGATGGATTTACGGGCTGCGGGCTTCTTCGGGATGGTGTCGTAGATAGCAGTTCCGGCATCCTCCACATAGGAGCGGATATATTGGATGCTTTCAGAAAAGCGGATGGGGCGGTTCTTATCCTCGATGTTCGTCAGTCGGACTTCATCAGCGGCAAAATCAACCGCGTCGATTCTGCACTTGATGCCATCCACATTCAGCGTCGCGCCGACAGGAATGTAATCTGCGGCTTTGAGTTCCTTGAAGGTCTCGCCGTCCTTGCTAAGAAAGACATCCGCGCCGGACTGCCAGAGCTTCTTTGATGCAGCTACCCATGCGCTTTCACGGAAACCAGTAACCGGCACGGAAGGCTTGCCGCGCACTTTCTTTTCAAGGAGTTTTGTGCCGAGAAGCGGCGCGGCTTTTTCCGCGTCCTTGCCGTACAGCTCAAAATAGCCATTCTGGGCAAAGCAGACCAGTGCGTCCGGATGCGCCTTTTTGACTACCTCATACTTCCGAAGTTCTGCAACGGGCAGAGGCGAAAGCGTCTCTGTCCTTCCTGCATCCGCCAGTCTGTCACGGCGGGTTTTCTGCTTGGACAGCACTTCCGCCAGAGCCTCCGCATCCTTTGGGAGCGTCTGGTGGGTTTTGACGCCGCCATGCTCACCGACCAGAGCCATTGCTGCATCGAAGCTGCTGCGGCAGGGGGCGTCCAGCACATAGCCGTCTGCAAAGGTCAGCCGGTCATGATCCGGCGCAACCGAGTTCTGCGCCACATTTGCCGCCTGTTCCCGGTAGTTGATCTCAAAGACATCTCCGAACACCTTGCCGCGCTTGACGGTTTTCGGGACAATGACGCGGGCAACGCACTCATCGTAGGTCTGTTCCGCATAGAAACGGAAGGTGTTGTGATCCCGCGTTCCCTGAATAAAGACCTGATTTTCGTTGAGACAGTGCGTTCCATGCGGACGGCAGAACCACATCAGCGTCCTGTCTTCGGGATTCTGGCTTTCGGCGGCGCGGAGGATGATGCGCTTGTCGATGTCGAAGTCTTCCTTGTAGCTGTCTACATGACTGTCCACGAGCTTCTGCAGCTCCGCAACGATGTCAACATCTGTGTATTTCTTCATGCTTCTCCTTTCTCACAACTCCATGTCGTGCGTTTTGGATTTGACCGGAGACTTCTTCTCCGGCTGCTGTTTTGCGGCAGTCCTGAGCTGATCGCGGATAGAGGGCTTTTCCTGCTTCTGCTCCTGCTTGACGTATTCCAGCGTCGGCATCAGCTCACGGTAACAGCCCTGTGTTTTCCGCGCCGCATGACGGCGATGGATTTTGAACAGCGGCTCACCGTTCTGCGTGACCGTGTTGCCCTCGATCCTGACACCGTTCCGTGCCAGCAGATTGAAGGAATGATTGGAGGCGCGATAGGACGCCCGTATTCCGTCGTTGTTATAGGCAATCTGCCCCTTGAGCGTGTCCATGACGGCGGCTTTGATCTCCTTCTCTTCGGCAGTCAGGCGGTGCGCCTTCGGTGCTTGCGCTGCTTCCTCCGGCATGGAGGCAACGGGGGACCTGACCTCCACGGTTTTTACCTCAATAGAGGTAATCTCATCGCTTTCCCATGCAACGACCTCCGGGTCTCTTTCCGCTATTTTCTCAGAAGTGGCTTCCTTCTGGGGTTCGGTCTGCTGACGGAACGCATCCACGAAAAGTGCGGTCAGTCCGGGATTGGGTTTATCCACAAGGAAGCGGGAGGCGTTCTCCGGGCAGACATCAACGCTCTTCGCCCATTCCTTGAGGGGCTGGGGAATGCGCCCGTCAAAGTCTTTCTGCTGAATGGTGTTTGCGAGGACATACCGGACGCGCTCCGGAGAGAACTGCTCAAGGACGCTTTTCACGGCAGCATCCGCATCCAGCCGGTTGTCTCCGTAGTTAGAACTGATTGCCGCTTCAATCGCACGGCGGCATTCCACGTTTGCAGCGAGAGAAGCACGATATGACTCCAGCTCACCGGCTTCATAGGCGTAATTCGCCGTCTCGTGGTAAATGGGGACTTCCGGCTTTTCCTCCGGAACAGCTTCCTTTACGGGAGCTTCGACTTCCATCTCTGCGGACTGTGCTTTCTCTGCCAGCAGCACCTTGAGCTTGGCGTCAATGCCCTCGATCATCTCAGCCGCCGTCTTGCGGATGGTGTCCAGAGAGCTTTTCAGTTCCTTGGTTTCCTTGCCGGATGACCAACCGGCGATGTAGCCGAAGGAATAGTCCGAGGTTTCAATGCCGTAACGCTGGCAGACGGTGTAGGCAACGCTTTCCGCTTCAACCTCCTTGGTATGCCGATCCTTCTTATCTTCTGGCGCGGCTTTCTCATCCGGCTTGACAGCGTGGAGCTTTGCGTGGGCGATCTCGTGAATGGCGGTTTTGACCGTCTGGATTTCGCTCATGCCCTCCTGAATGGCAATGCGGCTTTCAACCGGCGAGAAGAATCCCTTTGCACCGCCCGGAATGTCCTCAAAGGAAATAGGGACGGGAGATTCCTGCCTGAGCGCGTCGAAGAACGCCTCGTAGTTTTCGACGGTGCCTTTCAGCTCATCGACGATGATGTCCGGAAGCTCCTTGCCGTCCGTCTGAGAAACATCGAAGACACTTACCACCTTGAAGGCAGGACGCAGGACCTCAACCGTTTCCGTGACAGCCTTCCCATCTGCGCCGATCACCGGCTTCTGGGTTACGGGGTCAACCTTTTCACGCTCTTCCTGCGTCTTGTACGGCGCGGGTGCAAGAATCTTGATACCCTTTTCGCCCTTCATGACCTGACGGTCAAAGTTGCGCTGCCACGAGGTATAACCGGCAACATAGGTTGCCTCCGGTTTCTGCATCGCAATGAGCAGCGTGTTGTTGAAGGAATAGTTGTAGAACTTGGACATCGTGCGGAGATATTCCTTGAACCGCTCGGATTCAAAAAGCTCCTTGATGCCCTGTTCCAGCTTGTCCGTAATCTCGCGGACTTGCTGTGCATTTTTGTTTTCAGCCATCTCAAACCTCCATTTCTTATTTGTTCCGGGCAGAAGAAAACCCTGTCTGGGATTTGCTCAATAAACGAGCCTTTACCTCAGACGGGGTTTCTCTGCGCGTCATCCGACGATGGAAGATGTTATCCTCGTTCTCCCATTCAATCAGCCGGTCAAACATATCCGGGTGCTTTGTGACCATGTGCAGCAGCTCCGAGTCGCTTGCGTTGGGACAGAACCAGCAGCCGTTTCTCCGGCAGTGAGTGTAGATTGGGGAAAGCAGCCCGTGTTCCTGACAGAGCTTGTAGGCGTCCGCCTCGGTCATACCGTATTTGGCAAGCAGACTGACCTTCGTTATTCCATCCAGACGAGCAAGGCGTTTTGGCTCATCCTCCGCGATGCCGACATAGCTCACAGTGTCCGGCGAGAGTGCGGCATTGTACTTGCGGACTGGCGGGATTTTGCAGTCACGATTGACTGCACACATACCAGCCCATGCAAAGCCGCGAACCTCGCCCTTGTGCGGTCCGCGGGTGATGACATGATGGAACACCTCATCGTAGGTCTTGTCCGCGTGGAGAATGGTGAACTTGATGCCCAGCTCCTTTTCGCAGAAGGGCTTGAGCCGGTCATAGATGAAGTCCCTGTGTTCAGGGATTTCACCGCTTGTGTTCTGATCAAACATAACCTCGCTGAAAACCGCCTCGTCCAGCGGTTCCTTGTGCTGTGCAGCCAGCAGGAGCGTCGCTACGCTGTCTTTGCCTCCGCTGCAAGAGGCAACATACTTCGGGCGAGTCATCGGTCAAACTCCATCTTGAAGCTGACGTATTTGCCGCCGCTGTCATCCAGACGGATCACCGCATCGTAGAGCTGAGGCTTCTTCGGCGTGTAAAGCCCGGTCACTCGGCACCAGCCCTTGTCCAGCAGCTCCTTTGCAATCTTCTTGGTCAGCTTCTTTTTCTTACTGGAAAAGAACTTGTTGTCTTCCCACAGGCAGAAGGAGCATTCCCTGTTTGAGCAGTAGAAGTTGCCCTTGCCGACATAGACCGGAGAGCCGCAGCGGGGACATTTGCCGATTTCCTCCTTGCCCGTGCCGAAACGCTGGGCTTCGGCATCGGAGAGGAACGGGTAGGCTTTCACGAGATCCACGGTCATCTGGACAATGCCGCTGAGGAAGGCGTCTGCATCCGCATTGCCGCGTTCGATCTCCATGAGCGTGTTTTCCCATTCCGCAGTCATTGCGGGAGAGGTGATCTGTTCCGGCAGAACACAGACAAGGTTGCAGCCGTCCTTCGTGGGAATGAGGGATTTGCCTTTGCGCTCTGCAAAGCCGGATTTCACCAGCTTTTCAATGATACCGGCACGGGTCGCGGGTGTTCCGAGACCTTTCTTTTCGGTGTCATCGTCAAACTGATCGTTTCCGGCAGTCTCCATTGCAGACAGGAGCGTGTCTTCCGTGTATTGCTTCGGAGGCGTCGTAAAGTGTTCCGTAACGCTGGCGGACACACTATCCAGAACATCACCCTCATGGACTTCGGGCAGGGACTTCATGGGATCGTCCTTTTCCTTCGTCTTGAGGGAAGCCTTGAACAGCTCTTCGATGGCTTTCCATCCGTTTTGAACGACGGTCTTCCCCTTGGTTTTGAACTCGTAGCCCTCGCAGGAGAGCGTGATCTGCGTTTCCGCGTAGGTGTGCTTCTCGCCGGTTGCACACAGAAGGCGCATCCCGACAAGATTGAGGATTTTCTGTTCCGACTGAGGGAGAGCGGAAACATCCTGCTTTTCAAGCTGGACGGTCGGAAGAATGGCGTGGTGATCTGTGACCTTGCTGTTGTCGGTTACGCGGGCAATGTCCGGAGTGACCGAAACGCCGGAGAAAAGCGGAAGCTGGCGGCAGACGATGGAAATGACCTGACGGGCAGTGTCCTCCATATCGTCTGTGATGAACTGACTGTCTGTGCGCGGATAGGTCAGGAGCTTCTTTTCGTAAAGCGTCTGGACGAGATCGAGCGTCTGCTGGGCGGTGAAGCCGTAGTATCGGTTTGCCTCGCGCTGCAAGGTGGTCAGATCATAGAGCTTCGGAGGATTGACGGTTTTCGTCTCCCGCTTGAGAGAAGAAACGACGACTTGCTTTTTCTCGCAAGCCGCCGCAATTCTTTTTGCTTCCTCTTCGGTTTTGACCTTTTCCAGATCGGCAGTCAGATCGCCCTTGCCGACGTGGACATTGAAATACTTCTCCTTCTGGAACGTGGAGATTTTCCCGTCACGCTCCACCAGCATTGCAAGGGTCGGCGTCTGGACGCGCCCGACCACCAGCTTCTTGTGATAGAGCGTGGTGAAAAGGCGGGTGCCGTTAATACCGACGATCCAGTCCGCCTTCGAGCGGCTGAGTGCTGCTTCATAGAGACGGTCATATTCCTTGCCGTCCCGGAGATGCTGGAAGCCTTCGCGGATGGCGGAGTCCTCCAACGAGCTGATCCACAGACGCTTGAAGGGCTTGGTGCATCCGGCTTTGTTGTAGACCAGCCGGAAGATCAGCTCACCCTCGCGTCCTGCATCGGTTGCGCAGACCAACTCGGTGACGCGCTTGTCCTTCATGAGAGCGGACAGCACCTTGAACTGCTGGGCTTTGTCCTTCGTGACCTCAAACATCCAGTTTTCCGGAACAATGGGCAGATCGTCATACCGCCACTTGGCATACCGCTCATCGTAGGAGCTGGCGTCTGCCAGCTCCACCAGATGACCGAAGCACCACGAAACGATGTAATTGCCGCCCTCCATGTAGCCGTCCTTGCGGGACGTCGCGCCCAGCACCTTTGCGATGGACTGGGCAACGCTGGGCTTTTCAGCAATGACTAAGATCAATCTTCATCACCATCCGTTTCAGCATCCTCCGCAATCTGCGGCTCATCATCCTCGTTGATGTACGGCTCTTCCTCGTAGCCTTCATCGTCAAAGAAGTCCATGTCCTCATCCTTGGGCTTTCTGCCCTTGACGAACTTGATGTAGTAATAAGCTGCACCCGCAGCACCGGCAAGGACAAAGATGACGAGGATCATGCCGATGTTGGATTTCTTTTCGGGCTTGGGCGCGGGGACATCGGTTTCTGCATCCTTGTCCGGCTCAGGTGTAGCGGGGGCTGTGCCGGTGCATTCGCTCATGTTGGTCTTGCAGACCGGGCAGTCGGTGTTGACCTGACCGGCAGCGCATTTCTCTTTGCAGTTACAGGTGGTCAGCGCAGCCGCAGTGTCCTCATCCAAAAGCGCAAGCAGATCGCTCTCATCGACCATGTTCAGGAAGTACGTCTGATACTGTTCCTCATCCTCGTTGATCGGCGCATCATAGTCGATAACAATATAAAAGGTGTTGCCGCTTTTCGTCTGAATGGTGATGAACTGCTTGTTGGTTGCCTTGTCATAGAGCAAGTCGCGGGTGTAGGCGTTGCCCTCATCGTCAATCGGCTCACCCTTCGGCTTTTCCGGCGCGGGAGTGGTTTCAGGCTGCTGTTCCGGCTGGGTTGCCTCCGTGACGGGAAGGTTCTGCTCGGTATCATCGGCATAGGCAAACGCCGTCACCGAGAAGCAGGACAGCACCATGACGCAGACCGCAAGGACGGTCAGAAAACGAAACTTCTTACGCATTGTCGATTACCTCCGTATTTTCAGCGGGCTTGGTGCCGCCCTTCATGGAAGACAGGAACGCCATGATCTGATCCTTGTCCATCACCATAGAGCGCACGGTATTGATGATTTCAAGGTTTTCCAGCTCTGTCTTCTTGTCGTACAGCTCCTTGAGCTGACCTTCGATTTCGGACTTCTTCTTTTCAGCCTTCTCGATGTCGGAGAGGACTTTCTGATACTTTGGATTCATGAAAAAACTCCTTTCTTTTAATAGGCGGGTCTTCCGAAGGCATAGAAATGAGACTGCCAGTAGGAAGAATTGATGGATGTGTACTGAATGGGATCGCCGCAGTGGATCATGACCCCATCACCGACGTAAATGCCGACGTGAGACACACCGGGGGTGTCATACGTCCCAACGAAAAAGATGAGATCACCGGGCTGTGCATTCGCCTTTGAAACCGGCGTACAGACGTTGTAAAGCCCCTGTGCGCCCAGCCGCCCGGTGTTCACAAGCCCGCTGTTCGTGAGAACATAGCTGACAAAGCCGGAGCAGTCAAAGGATGTGTCGGGATTGGAGCCGCCCCACACATACGGATAGCCGAGATACTTTTCCGCCTCGGTAATCAGCGCTGCAAACTTCTCGTCGTTCAGGTATTCCGGGTTGACATCGTAGTCGGCGGGAGGATTCGTGATGTACTTGTCCACATAGGGAGAATCACCGAACAGATCCTCGCGGTTGCCCAGCACCGACATATACGTTGCGTACATGGAAAGCTGTTCCTGAGACATGATGTAGACCGGGACATGGGAGAGATTGAAGTTTTCGAGCTTCACGTTGCAGATGTAATAGTCATACGGAACGCGGTAGGTTTCCGTGTGCGTGTTGCCGTCTGCATCCGTCCATGTGTCAGTCTCCGTGCGGTATCTGGTTTCGACGATGACCTCTTCTGTGAGGATATACTGCTTTTCAAACAGCATTTGGAGCGTACCCTGCACCTCATCCAGCGTGAACTCGCCCTCATGGAGAGCCGAGAGGATGGAGATCAGCACATAGGGGTCATGCTCAATATCATCCAGATCAAAGTGATACTCGTCATAGTCATGAGTGCTTTCATAGGTATCGAGATAGCGTTGCAGCTCTTGCTCCATTTGGCAATACTGCGCCTCCGCACCGAGCATCGCGTCATCCTCGCTGAGATAAGAGGAAGCGATAACCGACGAGCCGGTAGAGGTGAGCATCGAACACGAGCTGATACCGGCACCGAGCAAAACGAGAAGGGCAATTCCGACGCCGATCCAGATGAAGACCTTCTTGTTCTTCTCAAAGAACTCCTTGATCTTGTCGGACGCCTTCTCACCGAGCTTCTTGCCGGTATTCTTTGTGGCAGTCCCGGCAGTCTGAGAACCGGCATTTCGAGCGGCGGCATATTCCTTCTTGATGTTCTGCTTCTGGTAGTGCTTGTTCATGTTCTGCTTCTTCATCTCAGGATGCTCCTGCTGATTTCTCTCATATTGGAGCTTGGCATCAGCGACATCCGCCTTATGTTCCAGCTTGGAGACCTTCTCATAAGGCTTGTTGACGCTGCTTTCCCGATGATGACTGAAATGCCGAGCGGCAGTCTCAGCGGCGATCTCCGTCTTATGCGCCGCCTCAACCGCCGAGTTTTCCTGTTCGACCTCATGGATTTTGCCGTGAATACCGGAAGCGAGGGTGTCACCGACCTTGCGGACGGTTTTATCTGCTTCAAATTGCAGCTTGCCTTTGCCTTTGGGCTTTTTCAGCTCATCCTCAAAATGAAGGCGTGTTTTGCCCTTGCCGGTCTCTTCATCAAAGACACGCTCTTTCTTGAGAACCTTGTGCGTGGGCAGCTTCTCACGGGCGGCATCCAGACGCTCATGTGCCTTCTCGGACTTCCTTTCGAGCTTCTGCATCCGCTTCGTGGGCGGGACGGCATCGTCGATGATCGGCTTTGCGGAGGCAGTCTCCGCCGCTTGGGAGAGAACGGCATCCGCGTCAACGGCTTCAACCGCAGAGGTCTTGCGCAGCTTGTGCGTGACAACCGTTTCGGCAATCACTGTGCCGGTATGCGAAGAAACGCCGTGCTGCTCTAAAGTTGGAGGCTTGAACGGCGTTTCCGAGGGCAGCGGTTCAGGTACATTCTGGGGTGGATTTTCTGCCCTTTTCTCTTCTGTGACGGACGTTTCCGAGGGCGGCTGTGTGTCGTTATCCTCGGCGTGTTCCGCCTGAAACTGACGCTGCTGACGGCGCATCTGCACCTTTTTCTGTTCCTCCGCAGAAAGAGCTTCGGAAGGCGCGGCTGGCTCAACGGGCTTCACCAGCTCTGCATCTTCCAGCCGTTTTGACACACGCTGCTCGGTGCCAGCCGTCAGGTTTTCCTCGACTGCGCCGTCTCGCGTCATCCGCAGAACAACCTTGTCGCGGGCTTTGAGTTCCGGTTCCTTGGACATCAGATTTCACCTCCAATCCGCTTGTAGGCAAGCTCGGTGTATTCAGGGTTCAGCTCTATGCCCACGAAATGACGCCCCATCTGTGAGGCAACCATGCCGGTTGTGCCGCTTCCCATGAACGGGTCAAGCACAATGCCGCCTTCGGGACAACCGGCGAGAAGACAGGTCTCAACCAGCTTCGGAGGGTAGGCGGCATAGTGACCGCCCTTGAAGGGAACAGTGTTGATCTTCCAGACATCGCGCTTGTTGCGGAGCGGATTGATGTCTGCGTCATTGATCGCGCCATGCTCACGGGGGCGGTTGATGGATTGCGGCTGAGGCTGACCGGGAACGGGCTTGCCGTATTTGTTGCCGCCCTTCATGCCGCGCTTGAGGCGTTCTGCCGTTGCGGGAGCAATCGGCTCGGAGATCGCCTTGTAGTCAAAGAAATACTTCTTGGACTTTGAGA
>ENA-OOWO01001830-OOWO01001830.1-human-gut-metagenome-genome-assembly--contig:-NODE-1830-length-13230-cov-2.231499_pt1 | contig 13230 bp, 11 predicted proteins | sample MGYA00241579_ERZ501327 | MGnify/ENA primary metagenome ERZ501327 (study PRJEB25962, sample SAMEA2042836) | human gut metagenome | biome: human gut; feature: human-associated habitat; material: faeces...
ACGGGGTTTTCTTTTGCAGGAAGGGCTTAAAGAAAATTTAATATTTTCCCAGTTGTAATCTATGATTTTTTTGCTATAATTGACTTGAAAACACAGTTGGAACAGCTTGTGGACGAAATTGAGGTGGAAAGTATGCTGTGGATGTTTTTATTTATCATTTGTATGATTGGAGTATTCGGGAAGCTGCTGCTTTTCGGGATACAAATGGCTTGGGGAATCTCCAAATTTTTACTGACGATTGTAATATTGCCGCTGATTTTAATTGGTATGGTGGTAGGAGGCTTGCTTTATATCGCATTCCCGATTCTGATTGTGATTGGGATTATCACACTGTTTTGTAGGTAAGAATAGAGGCGTTCATCGAAGGATGGACGCCTTTTCTGTCGAGGGGTTTCGGAAGAAAGGTATTCCTTCTAAATTGCATTTGTGGTATACTTACAAATAAGTATGTAATTATGAAAAAGAGGAGAGGGAGTGCAGTTCATGAAAAACAGAGTGAAGATTTCCATTGACGGAAAAAGCTTTACGCTGGTTGGCGAGGAATCGGAGGAACATATCCGCAGTGTGGCGGCTTATATTGATGAAAAAATGACGGAAGTCCGTGAAAAGGCCGTTGCTGTTACGTTGGATTCCAGCCTTGCTTATGTGCTGACCTCTGTGAATGTGGCAGATGATTACTTCAAGGAAAAGGCGTATACTGCTGAGCTGGAGGGCAGACTCATCGGCATGACGGCGCGCGTGCAGGAATTGACGCATAAGCTGGAGGAAGCGGAAAAGGCGAGAGAGAATGCGGAAAACAAGCTGGATGAATATATTCTGGCGATGGAGGACAACGGCAGCGCGCAGATGCACCAGACATACCATTCCGCAGGGAAAAATAAAAAAGGAAAGAAATAATCATAAAAATTAACGAAAAAAGAAATAACGAAAAGCAGCATGCCGATGAAGCATTTGAGAGAATTTCATAGGTTTGCTCTTTTCTTTTACAACGGGTTTGCATGAGAGAGAAAGGAGACTATTATGTCTGGAGTGAATCGACCGGAGCTGCTTTCCCCTGCGGGTTCCATGGAGAGCCTGAAGGCGGCAGTGAACGGCGGCTGTGATGCGGTCTATCTGGGTGGCAAGCAGTTCAGCGCAAGGCAGTATGCGGGGAATTTTGATTTGAAGGAATTGGAGGATGCCTGTGATTATTGCCATCTGCGCGGCGTAAAGGTGTATGTAACGGTAAATACGGTATATAAGGATGAGGAGCTGGCAGGGTTTTTGACCTACATCAGGAGCCTGTACGAAATGGGCGTGGATGCGCTCATTATGCAGGATACAGGCGCGGAAAGACTGGTAAAGGCGCATTTTCCTGATTTTCCCCTGCATGCAAGCACGCAGATGACCTGCAATTCCTTGGCGGATGTGAAATACTGGGAAGGCCGTGGGTTTGATAAAATCGTGCTGAGCAGAGAGCTTTCTCTGGAGGAAATCAGGCATATTACGGAAAACACCGAAGCGGAAATCGAAACCTTTGTGCATGGGGCGCTTTGTGTTTGCTATTCGGGACAGTGCATTATGAGCAGCATGCTGGGCGGCAGAAGCGGCAACCGCGGACGCTGCGCGCAGACCTGCCGGTTGCCCTATACGCTGTATAAGGGCTATGACAGCATGGCGGAGGGATACCTGCTTTCCCCGAAGGACGTGATGACGGTGGAAATTCTGCCGCAGCTGATTGAGGCAGGAATTGCATCGCTGAAAATTGAGGGCAGAATGAAAAGCCCTGAATATGTGGCGGGGGTAACGCGGATTTACCGCAAATATATTGACCTGTATTTTGAAAACCCGGAGGAATACAAGGTAGATCCCGCGGATATCAAGGCGCTGCAGCAGCTGTTTAACCGCGGCGGCTTTACGGAGGGATATTATACCTCCTTTGCCGGACGGGAAATGATGAGCATTGAACGCCCGAAATCGTGGGGGCTGAAGGTCGGCATTGTGGACAAGTATCTGCCGAAATATAAGAAGGTGACGATTCGCACAAGAGAGCCCTTGGTTCCCGGAGATGGTCTGGAAATCTGGACGCAGACAGAGCCGCACGTTGGGACGAATGTTTCCAAGCACTCCAAGGCCGGCGAGGTGATTACGATTACCCTTGAGGGGGATATCAACAAAAATGATGTGGTTTACCGCACCTTTGGGAAGGCATTGCAGGATGAGCTGAAAAAGACCTACGAAAAGGATACACGCAAGCTGCCGATTTACGGGATGCTGCGCGTGAAGGAGGGCGAACCGATTTCCTTACAGCTTTGGGATAACGGAGGCAACAGCGTTTTTGTCAGCGGCAGTATCGTAGAGCCGGCAGGCAGCTCGCCTATGCTCCCGATGAAGCTGCGGGAAAACATCAGCAAGATGGGCGCAACCCCCTTTGTTCTGGCGGATTTGCAGACCGATATCGACCGATATATTTATGTGAATATCAGTGAAGTGAACCGTGTGCGGCGTGCGGCGTGCGAGGCACTGGAGGCGGCGATTCTGAAAAAATCCAAGCGGAAGGCGAAGGATGACGCGGTGTATGCGAAACCGGAGAAGCAGCCGATGCAGCTGCGGAAAAAGCTGACAGCGGTTGTGACGAACATGGGGCAGCTGGATGCCGTTTTGCAGGCGAGAGGCATTTGCAGGGTGTATTATGAAGCGGCGGCGGATTTGGAGAAAAATCTGGACAAGATTCTGGCAAAATGCCGCAAGGCAGGCGTGACGCTTTATGCCGCACTGCCGAGAGTGGCAAGAGAATGGAATGCGGAAGCAGAACAGCCGATGATTGACAGGCTGATTGCGAGCGAGATTGATGGCTTTTTGGTGCGTGCCGCAGGGCAGTTTGCACAGGTGCAGAAAAGCGGCAAGAAAATTGTTGTTGATTACAATCTGAATGCGATGAACCGGCAGACGGTGGAATACTGGAAGGAGCAGGGGGCGGACAATGTCTGTCTTTCTGTGGAGGCGAATTTGCAGGAAATTAACCGCATGGGGGATAAGAACTGCGAAATGGTGGTTTATGGCTATCTGCCGCTGATGAAAACGCAGCAATGCCCCATCGGGAATTATGTGGGTGGCAAGGACGGACATAAATTCTGCACGGAGCGCAGCAATGAGGATTTGTATTTCCTCAGAGACAGAAAGGGCGTGAAATTCCCCTTGATGACGGACTGCGAGAGATGCGTCTGCACGATTCTGAACGGCAAGCCTTTGTTTACGCTGAAATTTTATGATGAAATTCTGGAAAGCACAACGGGTCTGGTGCGTCTGGACTTTACAAAGGAGGGCCCCGGCAGGGCAGAGCGGATTGCGAAGGCATACGGGGAAATGACGGCGGATGCGGAGCGGATGAGCCCCGCGACACGCAATCTTTTGGGAGAAATGAGCGAAAAGGGCAGCACGAAGGGGCATTTCTTCCGCGGAGTGGAGTGATGTAAATGTTTGATTTAATCATAATGCTGAGCAGATACCTGTTCATTTTCTATATCGTTTTGTTCCTGTGGCAGGGCATTGTTTATGTTGCCTATGAGCAGGGCGGCTTTCTGGGGAACCCCTATACGGCGGTTTCCATGCAGAGACGGATTACGGTATTGATGCACATGACGGCGTTTCTGATTCTGGGATACAACAGAGAAACATATATGTTTGATATTACGACGCTGCTATTTGGGGCGGTTTCGTTGGTTTTTCTGCTGTTTGCGGTGAAGCTTCTGGACAGGTTTTATTACGAGGGCTGTCCGCTCATCTGGACGGGGATGCTGTTTCTGATGGATGTGAGCTTGATTATTTTACAGAGGGTGGAGCCTTCTCTGGCACACAGACAGCTGATGTGGATGTGCATTGGGCTGGCAGGGATGTCTTTTCTGCCGACCTTCTTCCGGTGGATTCCAAGATTTGAAATGTTTGAATGGGTGTATATCATCGGGTGCTATCTGCTGCTGCTTTCGACAAGGTTTTTCGGCGTGTCAAAATACGGCTCTACCAACTGGCTTGCCATTGGCCCCGTTACCTTTCAGCCCTCGGAGATTGCAAAGTTTCTGTTTGTATTCTACCTTGCGAGCGTATTCCGCAAGAGGGTGGAATGGAAGCAGTTTTTGACAACGGGGATTTTGAGCGCAGGACTGGTGATGCTGTTGGTTTTGCAGAAGGACTTGGGCAGTGCGCTTATCTTTTTTATGACATACATGGTGATGCTGTATATTGCGACCTCGAATGAATTTCTGTTCTTTCTGGGGATGGGCGCGGCAAGCGTGGCAGCAATGGGGGCGTATAAGCTGTTTTCTCATGTGCAGGTGCGTGTGGCGGCATGGCGCAACCCCTGGGCGGATATTGATGCTGGGGGATATCAGATTGTCAGCTCTCTGTTTGCCATTACGACATGGGGGCTGTTCGGCAGTGGCTTGACGAAGGGGATGCCGAAAAGTATTCCCGTTGTGGAAAGTGATATGATTTTCTCGGCAATCTGCGAGGAATTCGGCGTGATTTTCGGCGCAGGTATCATCGGGATATTTATTATGCTACTGTACCGCGGGGTGCGTATTGCACTGGACTGCAACAGAAGATACTACAGCATTCTGGCGGCAGGGGTGACCACGCTGATTTCGTTTCAGGCGTTTGTGATTCTGGGCGGCGTGATGAAGCTGATTCCTCTGACGGGGGTAACACTGCCGTTTGTCAGCTACGGCGGCAGCTCGGTTCTGGTCAGCCTGATGATGATTGGGCTTTTGCAATGGGTATGCGTATATTGCGAGCAGCGCGCCCAGCAGGAGCAGGAGGAGCAGCGGATGATGGAGGAAATGCAGATGGGAGGCGGCAGATATGAGTAATATGAAGCGAAGCATGCGCCGCGTATTCTGGCTGCTGGCGTTATGCTTTTTCCTGCTGTTGGGCTATCTGGGGAAGCTGGTTTTTGTAGACAGAGAGGAAATTTCCGGCAACTCCTATAACAGCCGTCTGCGGTATGTGGATGAAACCATCAAGCGTGGAGACATTCTGGACAGAGAGGGCGAGGTCATCGCGACCAGCACAAGGCAGGAGGACGGTACCTACAAGAGAGAATATCCGCGCGGACGGATGGCGGCACATATTACAGGCTACAGCAGTGTCGGGAAAACCGGCGTTGAGGCAGCAGAAAATTTTGAGCTGATGAAGCTGCACAATGAATTATTTCAGCGCGTGAGCAGTGTGGTGCGGAAAACGGAGCTACAGGGCAACAGCGTTGCTTTAACGATGGATATGGATATTCAGACAACGGCAGGCAACCTTCTGGGCAGTGCCAAAGGAGCGATTGTTGTGATGGAGCCTTCGACGGGGCGGATTCTTGCCTTGCAGGCGTATCCCGACTTTGACCCGAATACGGTGGAGGCGCAATGGGATACACTGAAGGAGGATGCGGACAGTCCACTGGTGAACCGCGCGACGCAGGGGCTTTATCCGCCCGGCTCGACTTTTAAGACCGTAACGGCTTTGGCAGGGATGGAGTACCTTTCTGACTGGCAGAGCTTTCAGGTGGAATGCACGGGTGAAAGAGTTTTTCAAGATAAGGTGATTCATTGCTACAATAATAAGGTGCATGGCATGGTGGATATGAAAAGTGCGCTTGCCTATTCATGCAACTGCTATTTTGCGGCACTGGCGGATGAAATCGGTGCGGGCAAGCTGGCGGCAGGTCGGCATGGATGCAGACAGCCGCTTTGAACTGGAAACAAGCCGAAACAGCATTTATCTGGCGAAGGGTGCTACGGAAAGCGAACTGGTGGAAACGGCAATCGGGCAGGGCAGAACGGGAGTTACGCCCCTGTATATGGCAATGCTTGCCTCTGCGTTTGCGAATGACGGGATGATGATGAAGCCATATATCGTAGACCACGTGGTTTATCCGGATGGGACGGAAACAAAAAACACCGTTCCCGAAAAGCTGACGGAAATCTGTACGGCTGAGGAAGCGGCAGCCATCAGGGACATGATGATAGGGGTTGTTTCCGGCGGCACAGGCACGGCGGCGGCAATCAATGGTGTGACGGTTGCCGGCAAAACGGGTACGGCGGAAAATGCCACAGGCTATGACCATAGCTGGTTTATCGGCTTTGCGCCTGCGGAGAACCCGAAGGTTGCGGTTGCGGTTGTGATTGAAAATGCCAACTACGGCAGTGCAACGCCGATTGCAGGCAAGGTGATGCAGGCGGCTCTGGCAGAACTGGAAAAATAAGCTGAGGTGACGAAATGAAGCTGTGGTTGGATACATCGAAAACCTACGCCATTGCCCTGGAGGGCGGCGGCGCAAAGGGTGCGTATGAGGTCGGTGTCTGGAGGGCGTTGGACGAGGCCGACGTGCGCTTTGATGCGGTGGCAGGCACCTCTGTCGGCGCACTGAACGGGGCGATGATGGTGATGGGAGAGCTGGAGCAGGCGCTGCGGCTCTGGGAAAACATTCGCTTTTCGCAGGTATTTGATGCGGATGATGAGCAGCTGAAGAAGCTTTATGACCATAAGCTTTCGGAGGTGGATTTCCGGACGCTTTTCAAGGATGCGATAGAAGCCATCCACGAGGGTGGCCTGGATATTGAACCGCTTCGGAGGCTGATTGCGGAATGGGTGGATGAAGAAAAAATCAGAAGCTCCCCGAAAAAGCTGTTTCTTGTGACGTATTCTCTGACGGACAAAAGGGAACTGGACATGGATGCGGACGAGCTGGAGGAAGGCAAGCTGCGGGATATGCTGCTGGCGAGTGCGTATGTGCCGCTATTTCAGCGGAAAAAGCTGGACGGTAAGGATTATGTAGACGGGAGTGTGCATAATATTGTGCCAATTAGCAGCTTGCTGGAACGCGGCTATCGGGATATTATTGTGATTCGGATTTTCGGCGTGGGCTTTGAAAAACGGACGCGGATTCCCGAAGATGCAAATATCATTACAGTTGCGCCGAGAGAAAAGCTTGGCGGCGTATTGCAGTTTGATGCGGCGCAGAGCAGAAGGCTGTTGCAGCTGGGATATTTCGACGGACTGCGGATGCTGTATGGTCTGGCAGGGGAGAAATATTACATCGACAGGCAATGGAGCGAAACAGAGGCGTATTTTGCGTTGCAGGAGCTGTGCAGACTTTTTATAAAGGAAGAAACACCTTCTCTGCGGGCGCTGAATGAAACGATTCTGCCTAAGCTGGCGAAGCATTTAAAGGTGAAGGACGGGGGATATTATGACCTGCTGACGGCACTTCTGGAAAGGCTGGCGGAGCGGCAGGGGATTTCGCCGTTTCGGGTGCGGACGGAGGAAATGCTTCTGCTTGAGATTGCGGCGAAAATGAAGAAAAAATAGGAAATATAACTATGAAGGAAATTCTTTTCCGAAATATTTAAAATACGAAGTGATTTCTTTTTTTGGAAAAGATTTTTCGGATACGGGAATAAGTATAGAAGGAAATTCTTTTCTGAAATATTTAAAATACGAAGTGATTTCTTTTTTCGGAAAAGATTTTCCGGATACAGTGATAAGTTATAGAAGGAAATTCTTTTCTGAAATATTTAAAATACGAAGTGTTTTTCTTTTTTCAGAAAAGATTTTCCGAATATAGAAATAAAAGAAAGGGCTTTTCGCTCCAAAAGGGGCGGAGGGCCTTTTTTATGCAGAAAACAACGGAAAACACAGAAAATACTTAAAAAAGAGAAAGGAAAAAAGGATAACTTTTCTGCAAAGAAAACGGACAGGCAAACATACTAATAAATATTTTTGCATATAATTTAACAATATAGGGGGTTCGGGCAGGCGTTTTAAAACCCTGTAGAACCGGTAGGAATAAAAATCCCCCTTTTTTGGTAGGGTACGAAAGAAAGAAATACCGACAAAGAGATGGGAATTGTCGGCGGTTTTTCATGTGGAGATAGTCATTTTGTGCAAAAATCGACACTTTTTTTCAAAAAAACATAGGAATTAGATAGCATACTAAGTATCCTGTATACAAAAAAACGAATTTTCTGCATTTTTCTTCTTTTTTTGCAGGATTTTCTAAAATAAAAACAATTTTTTAACAATTTCTATTGAAATACGGAAACAATGATGTTATAATCTAAACAAATACAAGAGGCGGATATAGCCTAGGGTATTTGGAATGATTAAAAACTTATATTCACGATATTCAAGAATAGAAAGGATATAGGTTTTTTCTAATGTCATCCGATGTGCAGCCTGTCTTTTAGGGAATACGGGGACGACGGGCGGCACCAAACGTTTCATGATTGTTTTATCGCATGGTTAAAATATAGAAACAGAGGAGGTAAAACAAGATGTACACAATGGGTGTTGACATCGGCTCCGCATCTTCAAAGGCAGTTATTTTGAAGGACGGGAAGGATGTTCTTGCTGCAGAGGTTGTACAGGTAGGTACAGGCTCTACAGGTCCCAAGAAGGCTATGGAAATGGCCTTTGAAAAAAGCGGTGTGAAGGAGGAGGAAATCGACTTCATCATTGCGACAGGCTATGGCAGATTTTCCTTGGAGGATGCGGATAAGCAGATGTCCGAAATCAGCTGCCATGCAAAAGGTATTTACCATTTGGTACCCACTGCACGTACCATCATTGATATCGGCGGTCAGGATGCGAAAGCGATCCGACTGGATAACAAGGGCGGTATTAAGCAGTTTTTTATGAATGATAAATGCGCAGCAGGTACAGGTCGTTTCATCGAGGTTATGGCCAGAGTATTGGAAACAACGCTGGATGAAATGGCAACACTGGACGAACAGGCAGAGGATACCGCACCAATCAGCAGTACTTGCACTGTATTCGCTGAATCCGAGGTTATTTCTCAGCTCTCTAAAGGCACTGACAGAAAGAGCATTGCCAGAGGGGTTCACATGTCCGTAGCTAGCAGAGCGTGCGGCCTTGCATACAGAGCGGGTCTGGAAAAGGACATTGTCTTTACAGGCGGCGTTGCAAAAAATGCAGGCGTAGTAAGAGCGGTCTCTAGCGTATTGAAAACAGAATTGTGGCACCCAATCCACAAACAACAGGCGCGCTCGGTGCGGCACTTTTCGCATACGAAGCGGCAACAAAAAAATAATAAGAAAGAGGGATTAGAATGAGTTTAACACAAGGCATGACAGCAAAGAAATTGTTAGGCTACTATCAGAACAAAGCTGACCAGGACGCAAGAGAAGCTAAAGCAAGAGGCGACCTTGTTTGTTGGTCCGCATCCGTAGCTCCTTCCGAATTCTGCGTAACAATGGGTATCGCTATGATTTACCCCGAAACACACGCAGCAGGTATCGGCGCAAGAAAAGGTGCTATCGATATGCTGGACGTTGCAGCAAGAAAAGGCTACAACATCGACTGCTGTTCTTATGGTAGAGTAAACATGGGTTACATGGAATGTCTGAAAGAAACAGCTATCACAGGTAAGAAACCCGATGTACTGGTTAACTCTCCTGCAGCTGATGTTCCTCTGCCCGATCTGGTAATTACATGTAACAACATTTGTAATACACTGCTGAAATGGTATGAAAACCTGGCTGTAGAGCTGGATATTCCTTGCATCGTTATCGATGTACCTTTCAACCACACAATGCCTATTCCTGAATATGCAAAAGCATATATTGCAGACCAGTTCAGAAACGCTATTTCTCAGCTGGAAGTAATCTGCGGCAGACCTTTTGACTGGAAGAAATTCAAAGAAGTAAAAGACCAGACACAGCGTTCTGTATACCACTGGAACAGAATCGCTGACATGGCTCAGTACAAACCTTCTCCTCTGAATGGTTTCGACCTGTTCAACTACATGGCACTGATCGTAGCTTGCCGTTCTCTGGACTATGCTGAAATCACATTCAAGGCATTTGCAGATGAACTGGAAAAGAACCTGAAGGCTGGCGTTTATGCGTTCAAGGGCGCAGAAAAAACACGTTTCCAGTGGGAAGGTATCGCAGTATGGCCTCACCTGGGTCACACATTCAAGACAATGAAGAACCTGGGCTCCATCATGACAGGTACAGCTTACCCCGCACTGTGGGATCTGCACTATGATGCAAACGACGAATCTCTGCACTCCATGGCAGAAGCTTACACAAGAATCTACATCAACACATGCCTGTCCAACAAGGTTGAAGTTCTGTTGAACATCATGGAAAAAGGCAAAATCGACGGTACAATCTACCATCTGAACAGATCTTGTAAGCTGATGAGCTTCCTGAACGTTGAAACAGCTGAAATCATCAAAGAAGCAAACGGCAAACCTTACGTTTCCTTCGACGGCGACCAGACAGACCCTAACGTATACTCCGAAGCACAGTATGAAACACGTGTACAGGCTCTGGTTGAAATGATGGAAGCTAACCTGGCAGAAGCGTAAAATAGGAGGAGGAGAAAACGATGAGTAAAGTAGAAGCTATCTTATCCCAACTGAAAGAAGTTGCAGCTAATCCCAAAAAAGCAATGGATGATTATAAAGCTGAAACAGGTAAAGGCGCTGTAGGTATTATGCCTATCTACGCTCCCGAAGAAATGGTACACGCAACAGGTTACCTGCCTATGGGTATCTGGGGCGCACAGGGCAAACAGATTTCCAAAGCACGTACATATCTGCCCGCATTCGCTTGTTCCATCATGCAGCAGATCATGGAACTGCAGTGCGAAGGCGCTTACGATGATTTGGCAGCAGTTCTGTTCTCTGTACCTTGTGATACACTGAAATGCCTGTCCCAGAAATGGAAAGGCGCTAACGCTGACAAGGTAATCGTATTCACACACCCTCAGAACAGAGGTCTGGAAGCAGCTAATCAGTTCCTGGTAACAGAATATGAACTGGTTAAAAAACAGCTGGAAGCTTACCTGGGCGTTAAGATCACAAACGCAGCTCTGGAAAACTCCATTGCTATCTACAACGAAAACAGAGCAGTTATGCGTGAATTCGTTAAAGTAGCAGCTGACTACCCTCAGGTTATCAGCGCTGTTGACCGTCATGCTGTATTCAAAGCAAGACAGTTCATGCTGAAAGAAAAACACACAGCTCTGGTAAAAGAACTGATCGAAGAAATCAAAGCTATGCCTGTACAGCCTTGGGATGGTAAGAAGGTTGTTGTTACAGGTATCCTGCTGGAGCCCAACCAGGTTCTGGAAATCTTCGACGAATTCAAGCTGGCTATCGTTGATGACGATCTGGCTCAGGAATCCAGACAGATTCGTGTTGACGTTCTGGACGGCGAAGAAGGTCCTCTGTACAGAATGGCAAAAGCATGGCAGCAGATGTATGGTTGCTCCGTTGCAACAGATACAAAGAAAGGCCGTGGCAAGATGCTGATGAACAAGGTTGCTGCTACAGGCGCAGACGCAGTTATCATTGCTATGATGAAATTCTGTGACCCCGAAGAATGGGATTACCCTGTAATGTACAGAGAATTCGAAGAAAAAGGTATCAAGAACCTGATGTTTGAAGTAGATCAGGAACTGACATCCTTCGAACAGGTTAAGACAAGACTGCAGTCCTTCGTAGAAATGCTGTAATTTTCCTACCGCATTTGCTTTGATGGAAATGTAAATAAACAGGGGTAGGTGACTACCCCTGTTCTTGTTCATGTAATATTTTAAGAATTACAAATTTTTTAATAGGAGGTCTAACAGAATGGCTAGACAGGTAAAAGTTATTACTGCTGCTGAAGCTGCTGCATTGATTAAAAACGGCGATACCGTTACAACAAGTGGTTTCGTAGCATCCGCTATCCCCGAAGCTCTGGACAGAGCTGTAGAAGAAAGATTCCTGGCAACAGGCGAACCCAGAGATATTACTTATGTTTACTGTGGTTCTCAGGGTAACAAAGATGGCCGTGGTGCAGAACACTTTGCGCACGAAGGTCTGCTGAAAAGATATATTGCAGGTCACTGGGCAACAGTACCCGCTCTGCAGAAAATGGCTCTGGAAAACAAGATGGAAGCTTACAACGTATCTCAGGGTGCTCTTTGCCACCTGTTCAGAGATATCGCTGCACATAGACCCGGCTGCTTCACAAAGGTAGGTCTGGGTACATTTATCGACCCCAGAAACGGCGGCGGTAAAGTAAACGATGTAACCAAGGAAGACATCATCGAGCTGGTTAACATCAAGGGTCAGGACTATCTGTTCTACCCCGCATTCCCCATCAACGTTGCTCTGATCAGAGGTACATACGCTGATGAATCCGGTAACATCTCCTTTGAAAAGGAAGTTTCTCCTCTGGAAGGCACATCTGTATGCCAGGCTGTTAAAAACAGCGGCGGTATCGTTGTAGTTCAGGTAGAAAAACTGGTTAAAGCAGGCACACTGGATCCTCGTCTGGTTAAGGTTCCCGGCATCTATGTTGACTATGTAGTAGTTGCTGACCCTAAGGATCACCAGCAGACACTGGATTGTGATTACGATCCCGCTCTGTCCGGCGAAATGAGAAACCCCGACGTTGCTCCCGAACCCCTGCCTCTGAGCGCAAAGAAGATCATCGGTCGTCGTGGCGCTGTAGAACTGGAAAAAGACGTTGCAGTTAACCTGGGCGTAGGTGCTCCTGAATATGTTGCATCTGTAGCGAACGAAGAAGGTATCGGCGACTTCATGACTCTGACAGTAGAAGGCGGCGCTGTTGGTGGTGTACCCGCAGGCGGCATCAGATTCGGTTCTGCTTACAACGCAGACGCACTGCTGGATCAGGGCTATCAGTTCGACTTCTATGATGGCGGCGGTCTGGATCTGTGCTATCTGGGTCTGGCTGAATGTGACCCTCACGGCTCCATCAACGTTTCCAGATTTGGCCCCAGAATTGCCGGCTGTGGTGGTTTCATCAACATTACACAGTGCACACCTAAGGTATTCTTCTGCGGTACATTTACAGCAGGCGGTCTGAAGGTTAAGGTTGAAGACGGCAAGGTTGTTATCGCACAGGAAGGTAAGAACAAGAAGTTCGTTAAATCTGTAGAACAGGTTACATTCAACGGCGATATCGCAAACAAGAATGGTCAGCACGTAATGTACATCACAGAAAGATGTGTATTCGTTCTGAAGGAAGATGGTCTGCACCTGACAGAAATCGCACCCGGTATCGATTTGCAGACTCAGATTCTGGATCAGATGGAATTTGAACCTATCATTGACAGAAACGCTGACGGCAGCATCACTCTGATGGATGCAAAACTGTTTGCAGACGGTCTGATGGGTCTGAAGGAAATGAAGGAAGGCAAATAATTTAATTATTGGACAACTTC